>Ga0315902_10002259_pt1 | contig 30293 bp, 28 predicted proteins | sample LakEriMetagenome_9_FD_203523 | JGI IMG/M metagenome (GOLD analysis project Ga0315902, IMG submission 203523) | Freshwater fungal communities from buoy surface, Lake Erie, Ohio, United States - Buoy 12 MA117 | ecosystem: Environmental > Aquatic > Freshwater > Lake > Lake biofilm | place: USA...
CTGTGGAAGAACCAAAGATTACCATTTGCCATTATCCCCCTGGAAATTCAGGAAATCCTCAAACAATTGAAATTCCGATCTCTGCATGGTCTGTACATGAAGCCCATGGTGATGCGTTGGGAACATGCGTTCCAATAGAAAACAACGGGAATAACCAAGGAAATGGAAATTCGAATGGGAATACCATTAACAACACCAATGGAAATAATAATAATGGTAATTCAGGAGGCAATGGAAACAACGAGGGTAGTGGAAATTCCAATGGAAACCCCATTAATAATTCCAATGGGAATGGGAATAATAACGGCAACGGCGGTGGCGGTGGAAACCGGATCAACAACGGCGGTGGCGGTGGCGGAGTCTTACCACGGCAGGGTGAAAACGGCGGTGGCGGTGCTTCACCAAGACCTGATGGGAATAATAACAATACGAATGAACAAAAGCCCGGAGGTGAAAATAAAGTAAAAATCAATATTCCTCAACCCAATACGGGAGGGGAAAAAAAGCCTGGCGGAACAGAGAGCAAGCCATCTGGAGGTGGTACACCACCTAAAGTGGAACCACCTAAAAAACCGGCTGGCGGAGAACAAAAACCTCCAACACCGGGAACCAGAGGAGGAGGAAAGTGATAGAAATGCTAAATGGGTCTTTGAGACCCATTTTTTATGTAACCTCAGTCACTTCTTTGCTCTGTGATTTTATTGACCTTTGTACCATGAAAAACAAATTAGCCGTCTGGTCAAAGAAATATTGGATTACAGCGCTAGGAGTAATTACAGGTGGAATAGCAGGGTACATTTATTACAGCAAAGTTGGTTGTAGTAGTGGAAACTGTGCCATCACCTCAGATCCTCTCAATATGACCATTTATGGAATGGCGATGGGTGGATTGTTCATGAACATCATTTCAGGTTATTTATCAAAAACAAAACAATGAAAACAATAGAACAACTCATTAAAGAAGGTCAGGCGACCATTTTGGATGTAAGAACCATTGCGGAATTTAATGGTGGACATGTAGAAGGTTCGAAAAACATTCCTTTACAGGAGGTTACCGCGCGCATTGATGAAATCAAGGCACTGCCTCAACCCCTTGTACTTTGTTGTGCCTCCGGAGGAAGAAGTGGGCAAGCAACCGCTTATTTATCTCAACTAGGAATGGAATGTTACAACGCAGGCTCTTGGATGGATGTACACTATATACGCTCAAAATCCTAAGCGATGATTGCGATGTTAAAAAAACTCCTTGGATTGGGGAAATCGGTTGATTTTAAAGAGCTTGTTAAAAATGGTGCTCAAGTCGTTGATGTCCGGACACCTGGAGAATTTAAAACGGGACATATTAGAGGTGCTGTGAATATCCCCTTGCAACAATTTCAATCAGGGATGTCCAAGATTAAAAGGGATAAACCCGTAATCACCTGTTGTGCAAGTGGCATGAGAAGCGCATCAGCGAAAAACATGTTGCAGTCAGCTGGATTCAAGGATGTTCACAATGGCGGCGGTTGGGCTGGATTAAACCGAAAGCTACAATAGGGGCGAGCGTGTTTAGTTCAATCGGTACATCTTACCGGGCAGTGTACGTAACATGCCCTTCATTTCCAATTGAAAAAGCAACACCGAAACCTTGGAAATAGGAAATTTCACCTGATAAGACAGGGCATCAATGTGCTTGGATTCATAATTATTAAGGCATTCCAGTAGTTTGGTTTCCTCTTCGTTCAGCTCAATTAAACAACGCTGCTGAACCGCAGCTTGAGAGGCAGAATCGCTGTCCCATTGCATCTGCTTCATAAAATCCTCGCCTGAACAAATCAATTGAGCTTTGTTTTGTTGGATCAATAAATTACAACCAATGGAAGTGGGGCGCATGCAATCACCTGGAAAGGCAAACACATCGCGATGGTAATCGTTTGATAGGCCCGCGGTAATAATAGACCCACCTTTTTCACCGCTCTCCACCACAATCAATGCATCGGAAAGTCCTGATACAATGCGGTTTCGCATCGGGAAGTTCTCTCTGTCTGGGTTGGTATCCTCCAGAAATTCAGTTAACAGTCCTCCGTTTTGCATCATTTTTTCAGCAATGGAACGATGGCTTTGAGGATAAATGCGGTCGAGACCATGGCCAAGCACACCAATTGTTGGGATGCCATTTTCCACACACAAGCGATGTGATAGCACATCTACACCGTATGCCAGACCGCTGATCACTTGAATACCAGAGCTAGAAAAACAATCAAATAACTGTTGGCAAATGGCCTTACCATAATCACTTATTTTGCGCGTGCCAACGACGGCTACTACGCGCTCTGGATTGGGATTAAATTGCCCCTTACTGTAGAGCATCAAGGGGGCATCAGGACAATGTTTTAACCTCCTTGGATAGTTTGAATCCAAGTAAAAATGGGTTTTCACCTCATGTTTTGAAAGGTAATCAACGGCCTTTTTGGCCCTTTCTAAAGCCTCTTTGCGCTTCATTTGAACCAAAATGGAACGATGAATCCCTGTTAACGAGTGAAGCTCCCTAAGGGTCATGTTAAAAAAGGCTTCAAGACAATTAATCTTGGACAGTATTTGCAAACCCCTTCGGGTTCCAATCCCATGCAGTTGGGAAAAGGCGATTTGGTAAACAAGCGCTAGTGACAAGTGTATATGGTTGAATGTGGTTACTACCTAAAGTTACGGATTTCAACCCGGCATCACAACTTTTCAACGACCTTTCAACTAATTGATTATTAAAATGGGACAAATATCATAGCACCATTGATCCGGATTGTACTGCTTTTATCCTTCGTATACCTCTTTTTTCTTACGTTCAAATTTCGGGAAATGCCATAAACTTGGATAGGTTTGAACCCAGCAGAGAAGCATTACTTTTAGCAAATGGATAAAAGAAACTGCCTCCGTGAGAGCAAGGGGGTATTTACCATATACAGGAAAAGGGCAGCAGCTTAGACCGGAACGCACAGCTTGTGAAAGCAGCCTATTTTTTACGGAAAAAGATCTTGATTGGAACACCGCAAAAATCGAACCGCTCCCTCAAGCGATTTTCAAGAAAACGCTTGTAAGAATCGGGAACGTACTGTGGTAAATTGCAGAAAAACGCAAACGATGGTGCATGCGTGGGTAACTGTTGCACAAACTTTATCCTGACGTACTTGCCTTTTACAGATGGCGGTGGCGTTTGTTGAATGATTTCCAGCATCACCTCGTTCAATTTAGAGGTTGGAATTTTCTTGGTGCGGTTCTCAAAAACCTTCATGGTGAGTTCGAGGGCCTTGTGAATCCGCTGTTTGTGAATGGCCGAGGTGAAAATAATCGGTACATCGTTGAACGGTGCGAGTTGCTTGCGAAGGTTTTCTTCGTACTTGACCATTGTGTTTTGGTCCTTTTCAATCAAATCCCATTTGTTGACCAACACCACCACCCCTTTTGAGTTCTTTTCGATGATGTAATAAATGTGTAAATCCTGCTTTTGTAATCCCTCCTCCGCATCGATCATGAAAATACAGACGTCCGCATTTTCAATGGTGCGCACCGACCTTAACACAGAATAATACTCAATGTCTTCAGTGACTTTCGCTTTTTTCCGGATTCCAGCCGTATCAATTAACAAGAAGTCAAAGCCAAAGGCATTGTAACGGGTATTGATGGAATCACGTGTTGTTCCTGAAATATCGGTAACAATATTGCGCTCTTCCCCGGTCAATGCATTCACAAGCGAGGATTTCCCCACGTTCGGACGACCAACTATAGCGATGTGCGGCAATTGATCCCGCTCTTCCTGAGAGGTGTCGTCTTTAGAGAAATGTTTCACCACCTCATCTAGTAATTCACCCGTACCACTGCCGTTTACCGCAGATAAATCATACACATCGCCGAGTCCAAACTCGTAAAATTCGGCTGACAAACCAATGCGTTCGTTGTTGTCAACTTTATTAGCAGCAATAAAAACGGGCTTTTTCGCTTTGCGAAGCAAGGAAGCCACCGTTTGGTCGAGGTCAAGTATACCGGTAGTGACATCTACCATAAAAATGATTACACCCGCCTCCTGAATCGCTAATTCAACCTGTTTTCTTATTTCACCTTCGAAAACATCCTCTGAACCTGTGATGTATCCCCCGGTGTCGATGACTGAAAATGGAACACCGTTCCATTCGCCCTTGCCGTATAAACGGTCGCGGGTAACGCCACTAATTTCTTTTACAATCGCATCCCTGGATTCTGTGAGTCGGTTAAATAAGGTTGATTTACCGACGTTTGGTCTTCCTACAATCGCTACAATATTGCTCATGATTTTTTCCTTTTTGACTAACGGTCTCCACCTAATAGCCGTATTTCTTCAGTTTTAAATCGGTGGAGCGCCAATCTTTATCCACCTTTACAAAGGTTTCGAGAAAGACTTTTCGTTCGATGAATTTTTCAATCTCCATCCGGGCATCTCGTCCAATCTTTTTAAGCATGTCGCCGCTTTTACCAATGAGAATTCCTTTTTGAGAATTGCGTTCCACAATGATTTGTGCCCGGATTTTCACCAGATTCCCAGTTTCTTCATAGGTGTCTATTTCGACCTGAGAGCTGTATGGAACCTCTTTTTCACAATGTAAGAAAATCTTCTCGCGTATGATTTCTGAAACAAAAAACCGCATAGGTCTGTCAGAAAGTTCCTCTTTATCGAAGTAAGGTGGGTTTTCCGGAATCCACGAACGTATGCGTTCCCATACCGTTTCAACATTAAAGGCGTGCAAAGCCGATACGGGATAGACTTCCGCTTTTGGCAATAATTCTTGCCAGTACGCCATTTGTTGTGTAACCACGGATTGATCGCTCAAATCTATTTTATTGATAAGGCAAAGAACTGGTATGTTTAATTTCTTGATTTTTTCGAGCGTTTCCTTGTGGTTCATTTCTTTCTCCCGCGTATCCGTAATAAAAATGAGGACATCTGCATCCTTCAAGGAAGCGTTCACGTAATCCATCATGTTTTCGTGGAGCTTATATGCGGCATTCACAACGCCCGGCGTATCGGAAAAAACGATCTGGTAATCTTCGTCGTTGACAATACCCAAAATCCGGTGTCGGGTGGTTTGCGCCTTGGAAGTTACGATGGACAGTTTTTCGCCGACCAACTGATTCATGAGGGTAGACTTACCCACGTTGGGACTACCAACAATGCTTACAAAACCGGAACGATGCGCCATGGGAAATTTTCTCGACGCAAAGAAACGAATTAAAAACGGCTAAGGCAAATAAGAAGGAGCTTCATACACAACTTAACGTTCCTTTTGTTTTAAGGCACCACGTTGAATTCAATGATGCTTAGGAAGTTGTCTGGGCAAGTGGTTTGAACGATGTCTCCAGCTTTCAACCACAGGGGAAAAAGGTTGGCCACAGCCATAAAAATTCCCGAGCTTCCATGGCCTGGAGAACCATTTATTTGGTAATAAGGCTTGGCATTCACCAAAAACGGATGTTGGCGGTCAGCAAAATTGCACGTTGGGTATTCAACAAACTCGGATATGGAGGTATTGGCTTGCATGTATGTTTCCACCTTCCACACCTTTCCGGCAGGAACCGTTTGAGCGGTATTGTTTACTCGAATCACCTGATTAAATTGCAGGTTACCCTGTGCTTGATGAATGAAAGGAAAAAATAATAAAATTAGTATCAAATACCTCATGACGAATAACTTAAGGAGTAACATTAAATTCTATGATCGATATTTTTGGGGTCACGGAAACCTGGGGCGGTGTGTAGGGTCCACAGCCAACATAAGCATTATCAATCCAATAAGGGCTGTAACAATTTCCTGAAGCAGGTGTAGGTTGTTGGGGAGGAGTGGTGAGCACAATCGGTTCAACAGTCGAACCTGCGTTCAACCAAATAATGGTGTTTTGATAAGAAATTTCCTCCCCATTGATTTTAATGTTATTCTTACCTGCAAAAAAACTCGCCACATAATCTGTGATATAGCGCGTCTTTGAATAAGATGAAGAGGCGTTGCATCCACAGCTTCCACCGTCTTGTGTTTGGTATTTGATGAAAGAAGGGCTTGGCATAATCAAACTTTCGAGTTTCCATACCTTTCCGGCAGGAACCGTTTGTGCTCCGGAAAGAACAATCACTTGATTGAACTGCAAGTTTCCCTGTGCTTGCATCATCCATGGGAACAGGCATCCCAAAACAACTAAAAAACGTATTTTTTTCATGGCATTACATTAAATTCTATAACGCTCACCCGAAACACATTCGTGCTAGCAGCTAAATTGGTTCCTTCCGGAAGCCAAATGGGTAATTGTGTTGACACTACAGAGGAAGTGGCATAACTGTTTCCCCACGTGGTCGCTATCAAAATACCGTTGCCATTGATCAAAATCTGAGTCGCTTTGTTTTGCTCTGCCGTTGTACTGGTATTGATCTGTAGCGTTGCGTTGTTTAATACCGATTCTATTTTCCAAACCTTACCCACAGGAACTGTTTCTTGTGCCCCGACGAGCTTTACTTGATTGAATTGCAAGTTCCCTTGTGAAAAAAGGGTTCCGAAAGAGGCAAAAAATAATATGCTAAAAACAATGGTTTTCATTTTCATGGAACAACGTTAAACTCAATGACGCTGACTTTGTTTAAACATGGCCCACCTGAAAGACTAGCGCCAGCGGGTAGCCAAAGTGGTAAAATAGTATAACTATGGGTGTAGGCAAGGTTGGAGTAGGATGCCGTAGTTGTTCCCGACCCGACTTTGGTTGCAACACCGTCCACCTCGATGGAAGTTGATCTAAAATTGGCAACTCCACAAGATGCTCCCTGACTGGACTGGGCACCGCTTTGGTCATCTGGAATGGCATAAATGACACTTTCCACCTTCCACACCTTTCCAACAGGAACAATCTCCTGAGCAGTTACCAATTTTACCTGATTAAACTGAAGATTTCCCTGTGACCACGACAAGGATGTCGCCAAAAAAACGAGTAAAACAATACCTATTCGTAACATAACCTTAGAATCCATCGGTGGTATAAACTAAGGTATTTCCATTACTGCCACTTGTGGAGCCACTTCCTCCAGTTCCTGCAATGGGAACCCAAGCCGTACCGTTGTAATAGTAGAAACCGGGTGTATTATCCGTTTGAAACACCAAAAGACCTGTTGCAGGGGTCGCAATTGCGTTGCGCTGCGTCTGGGTCATGGAAGGAAGCAACACACCTTTTGTTGTAGAGGAAATGGACAATGCTGCAGAAGTATTTGGAGAGGTGGTCCCAACGGCGACTGCCGTTCCATTGTTGTACAAATTACTAGTGGCTGTCCAGGCAGTACCATTGTGGTACATGGTCTGTCCAAGTGTACCTGCCGGCATTCCCGTGGTGGTGCCGTTACAGACGTATCGTGTTAACGCAGGCACAATTTCTCCCGCATCTAGGGTACTGTTGCCATTGACATCTAATCCGTATTCCATTTTAACTCCACCTACAGTACAATTCGCGCCTGCAGGTTCGGTCGTTGTTGCAATGAGGGTGTTGTAACCGTTCGCACCCGGATTTCCTTGAATACCCTGAGCACCCGTTGCGCCAGTAGTTCCCGTCGCACCCGTCGCACCCGTCGCACCTGTTGGTCCCGCGGGTCCTGTCGGACCGGCTGGACCAGTGAGTCCAATCGTCCCTTGTGGTCCGGTTAATCCTGTTGCTCCTGTCGGCCCGGCTGGTCCAGTTGCTCCTTGTGCACCGGTAGCACCTGTTGTCCCGGCAGGACCTTGTGCACCATTGCACACGTATTTGGTAAGAGCCGCATTTACCTCGGCAAGATCCAAGGTGCCGTTGCTGTTCGCATCCAATCCGTATTCAATTTTCACTCCTCCCGTCGTACAATTCGCTCCAATCGGTTCTGCTGTGGTTTTTGCCAAAGAATTCAATCCGTTGGTTCCGGCTGTACCTTGAGGCCCAGTGGCTCCTGCCGGTCCTGTTGCCCCTGCTGGACCTGTCAATCCGGTTGCGCCTTGAGGACCTGCTGAACCTGTTAATCCAATAGCGCCTTGTGGGCCCGTAGCGCCCGCTGGACCTGTTAATCCGGTTGCTCCTTGAGGACCCGCTGGACCTGTTAATCCAATCGAACCTTGAGGTCCCGTCGCTCCGGTTGCACCCGTTGGACCTTGCGGACCAGCCGCACCTGTGGAACCTTGTGGTCCTGTCGCGCCCTGAGGCCCAGTGGCTCCAAGCGCGCCGTTGCATACATATTTGGTTAGTGACGGATTTACTTCCGAAAGGTCCAACATTCCATTGCCATTGGCATCCAAACCGAATTCGATTTTCACCCCACCATTCGTACAGTTGGGTCCCGCTGCTTCGACGGATGTTTTCGCTAGGGAATTCAGTCCATCTGCTCCTTGCGGACCAGGATTCGCTGTATTTTCCGCGTATAATGCATAGGGAACACTCATCATTTGCTGGGTACCAAGTAGCGCATAGTTTGTTCCGCCATTGGCATCTGCCGACACTTCAATGTAGTAAGGACCATTTCCCCAGTCGATGGTGTTGAAGGCTCCTTGTTGCGGTGTTCCTTGTCCAATCACCACATTGACTAAGCCAATGTTGCTAGAGGTAACGTTGAATGTTTCTTCATACACCGACGTACCTGTTGGCGCACCCTGTAAAATACGCATTTGCAATCCTACAACGGTATTATTCACCGTGGTACCATTCAAGTTGCGAATAACCGATTGGTAATTGATGCCTTGTGGAGCCTGCGCCAAGAGAACCGTAGCGAACAATAAAGTGCTGGTTAATAAAATAAACTTATTCATAATCGTTTGCTGTTTTAATCAAAGAATAACGAACCGATGTTTGGTTTTCACCGGTTAAAAAAACGTGGTAATTGCCATTCGCAAGCTTACTAAGGGAAACCGTCGTTAGTACACTGGATACCGCCATAGAGGCAACGCGTTTACCAAAAACATCATACACTTCTAATTGAGAACACCATCCATTCGGGTCTGAGAGTGTAACGGTTGTCTGGAAAGGATTCGGATACAAGGAAATCGCGTTTAAATCAAATTCAGAAAGGCTTGCACCGCTCGCTTTTTCAGGCTGATGAAAACCTTGTGTGCACAGTTCGGATCCGTTTTCAAACGTTGCTGTGAATGTTTCTCCCAAGGTGAAATCCACGGCTAACTGGCTGTTTTCAAAATGATCACCTGAACTGGCCAATACCTGGTTTTGAATAGCTATTTGTGCCAGAGTGCTTGACGCAATGGTTAATGCCAAAATAAAAAATACAGATTTCACGCTGGTTGATTTTCGTTGTGATGTAATAAAAATAGAAAAATTCAAACGTGCAAAGGGAAATTGTGCAGCAAATTTCAAAAAAAGATAAACTTACGTTTAAATACAGACGCGCGGAAATCATCCATGCGTTCAGAAACGCCGGCATCTGTTAATCGTTGGTAAAGATGCCCATAGCCTTTTTGTTGTTTTTGCTCGAATTCACGTTTGAAAAGAGGTGCCAAACCAAGAAAATGGGTGGTTGCTTCGTTGGTTGAATAAGGATTCAATTCATCTTTTAACCAAACGGGTTCAAGGAGTATTAGCGCATGGTAATCTCCAGTTCGATCGGCATGTTCTTTTTTCAAGGGAAAGGTGTGACCCGGACCAAGCCAAGCCTCATTAGTTGTAAAATATTCACCTATGCGAAACAAATAGTCAAGCAACCAAGGCGAAGGTTGGTCTGTTTCCGAGGGCAAAGAATAATCGGGAAAGCAAATGTATAACTCAATACGGCTCTGATGCTGCCACTTCTCCGGAACATCCATTCGTTTCCCTGACAAACCGTCCGTAAGGTATATTACCGAATGCCTCTTTGGAATATGCACCGCATGCACTTGGAACGAATCCTTTGTTACGGTGAAAAGCACGTTCCAATCCTTCGCCGCTTCTGACGATAATAGCCCTTGAACCGATGTCACTTCCCCTTCTTACTCCACGCCTCTATAGACGCTTTATTCATATCCACATAACTTGGGTTTCCTGCTTTCTCAGCGATCTCTGATGATAATTTAGCTGTGGAAATGGCCGACTTGAAATCACCGAGCTCGGCTTGTATTTGTGCCTTTAGGCGCAACATCCAATAGGCTTCTGGACGTGATTCAACCGCTTTATTGATCCACTCCAGCGCTTTATTCATGTCTTTCTTCTCTTTGAAGTAAAATTCTGCTGAGGCAAAATAATCACTCGCTGTTGGACCAGCCATTGCTTTGTCTATGTTTACTTGCATTTTTTCTACTGTCGGAACTTGAATGGCCACATCGACGCGCGTTGTTTCCCATTTCATGCTCAACATTGCCGATTTAGTGGTCAACCCGTCAAACGCAATGGTAAAAGTTTCCATGGTGTCTTTCATGGACAAAACCGGTGCAGTACAACGCAATTGCACTTTCGCTTCATCCCACTCATCTGGAGTCCCCCAGTTGGTGATGTCTTTGTAAAAAATAATTTCCCAAGAAGCCTGTGTTGGCTTCGTAAAAATGGCATAGGTTCCTGTTGGTAAGGTGTCTTTCCCTATCAATACCGGATCGCTGCATGTGAACTTCGTGTTCTCATTCGCCCCTGTTCGCCACAGCTCATTGAAGGGTACCACATCCCCGAAAACCTTTCGGTTGTTTCGAGATGGACGGTAATATTCCACTTTCAAATCGGTCAATCCAACTTTTTGTTCCACCTTTCCTTGTGGGCTGGCCATAGGTCGCTGAATTTGACTGAAAGCTCCTCCTGATAGGAAACAACACACTGCGAGAAATACATTTTTCATAAGTCAAAAGTAACAATACTAACTCAAACACAACGAACGGACGAATTGTTTTGCACCGGTACATACTAAGCGCATATTTTTATTTCAGCGATTTTTCCGCTACCTTCGAATTATGTTCGTGAAAACCACATGTGTATGCCTGTGCACCCTCGTACTTTTTGCCTGCCGCAAAGACAGAACCTGTCAATGCACGGAAACCGAGCGGATCCAGTCGGCAACACTTGACTCGGTTTCAACCAACACTTGGTCTACTGATTTTCAAGATGTCACCAGGGCATTTGTCCGAGAAAAAATGGCTTGTTACTCAAGTAAAACTGTTAAAACCCTTCCAAATCAAGTTGTAGGATACGACCCTGTTACTTCCCAGCCGATTTATGAGGACGTAACACTCACTAACGAACGAAGCTGCGAAATGCGTTAATTGTTGTCATGAAAAAAACAGTTTACCCCTTCCTTTTAGTTGTTCTTATTTCCTCATGTAAACAGGATTTTGTGTGCGAATGCCGGCAAATATCTTCGGAAAACAGCGGTAATGCTGATACGATTAATTACAGGGTAGAGTTTAGCGATGTTTCCAAACAAACTGTGCTAAACAATCCCTCTTGTGTTTCGTATGACGAAAATGGAACTTATCCCAACGGGATAAATTGGAAGAAAGAGGTGGAGTGTACCATTTTACCAAATGAATAAAATCTTTTTCTTGGGGGATTATCTCCCCGTTTCATAGCTCATACAACCCTATTTTGGGTAATTTTGTACTTCCTGTATGAATAACAAGCAATTCCTTTCCATTTTCGAAGCCAGTAAAACGGTAGAGCAAACGGCAGATGCGCTGCAATACGCTGAAGCGCGAATACATTTAAAGGGATTGGTGGGTTCGGCTCAAAGTTGCATTGCGGCAGCCATCGCTAAACAAGTTCCTGGGCACCATCTATTTATCCTTTCAGATAAGGAAAAGGCGGCCTATTTTCTAAATGACCTGCAAGGGTTGTTTCCAGAGGATCCGCGCATTTTATTTTATCCCGCCTCGTATCGGGTTCCTTATCAACTTGAGGAGACAGACAATGCCAACGTAGTGGCACGTGCTGAGGTGCTTGAAAAACTAAACAGCGGCAAAAACTGCTGGATTGTGACCTATCCAAAAGCTCTTTTCGAAAAAGTACCAACGAGTAAAAACCTCGCAGAAAATACCATGCGGGTCGAAGTTGGAAAAAATTATTCCATCGACTTCATCAATGAACTGCTGCTTGAATACCAATTTGAACGCGTTGATTTTGTGTATGAACCGGGACAGTTTTCCATCCGGGGAGGCATCGTTGACGTTTTTTCTTTTGCGAATGAAAACCCCTTTCGCATTGAATTTTTTGGCGATGAAGTAGAAACCATCCGGACCTTTGATGCCGCAAACCAACGTTCCCTGCAACAGCACCGCTTTTTCAACATTGTCCCAAACGTGCAGGGTCGCATGAGCATAGAAGCAAATGACAGCTTCTTCGCCTTCACAGGAAACCAAACTACGTTGTGGGTGGAAGCCTACGACCAATTGCTGGACACCCTTGAAAAAGAATACAAGAAATCGGTCGACATACACGCCAAATTGCCCGATACCATTCGACATACACTTCCTGCAGATTTGTACTTGCATCCCTCGGAGGCAGAAAAGGCTATTTGTGCGCTCAACCTTATTGAAATGGGTGCAATAAAACACCTCGAAGGCAAAGACATCGCTTTTCAATGCGCTCCTCAACCGAGCTTCAATAAAAACTTTGACCTGTTGAGGCAGGACCTCATCGAGCGGGTAAATCAAGGGTTCAAAACATTGATTTTTTCGAATCAACCAAAACAAATCGATCGCTTAGAACAAATTTTCAAGGACATAGGCGGTGAAGTCGCTTTTACTCCAATGCCTTTCGCACTGCACGAGGGGTTCATTGTTCCAGCACTCAAACTCGTCTGTTTTACCGACCATCAATTGTTTGAACGCTACCACCGATTCAGGTTAAAGGAGGGATTTCGTCAAGCAAAACAAGCGCTTACGCTCAAAGAAATTTACACACTCCAGAAAGGCGATTATGTAACACACATCGACCACGGCATTGGTCAGTTTTCCGGTTTAGAAACCATTGATGTCAATGGCAAACCCCAAGAGGCCATTCGACTTATTTATAAGGACGGCGATGTGCTTTATGTTGGGATTCACTCCCTGCACCGCATTTCCAAATTCACAGGCAAAGACGGTTCTGTTCCGAAAATGAACAAACTGGGCACGCTAGCGTGGGCGACGTTGAAGCAAAAAACCAAGAAGAAAATCAAGGAGCTGGCCTTCGATTTGATTCAATTGTACGCCAAACGCAAAAGTCAACCCGGATTTGCGTTTCAACCCGATTCGTACCTGCAAAATGAACTGGAAGCGTCCTTCATGTACGAAGATACTCCGGATCAGTTGAAGGCCACACATGCGATTAAGGAAGACATGGAATCGTCCACTCCCATGGACCGTTTGATTTGCGGAGATGTGGGGTTTGGAAAAACAGAAATAGCCATCCGTGCAGCATTCAAAGCAGCAACCGATGGAAAACAAGTGGCAGTATTGGTTCCAACCACCATCCTTTCCATGCAACATTTCCGGAGTTTTTCAGAGCGATTGAAAGAATTTCCCATTACTGTGGATTTTATCAACCGGTTTAAATCGGCCAAGGAAACCACTGCCACGCTTAAAAAACTCAAGGAAGGCAAGATCGACATCATGATTGGCACCCATGCCCTTGTAGCAGAAAGGGTGCAGTTTAAAGACCTTGGACTCATGATCATCGACGAGGAACAAAAGTTTGGTGTTGCGGTAAAAGACAAGCTCAAAACCCTTCGCACAACCGTTGACACGCTCACACTGACGGCAACACCTATTCCACGAACCTTGCAGTTTTCATTGATGGGAGCGCGGGACCTGAGCATCATCAATACGCCACCTCCCAACCGTCAACCGGTATTGACCGAGGTGATAAAATTCAATGAAGAAACCATTCGCGATGCCATTGCCTATGAGGTAGGACGCGGTGGACAAGTCTTCTTCGTGCACAACCGTTTGTCCAACATCCGAGAAATCGCAGGAATGATCAACCGCCTATGCCCGGGTGTGAAAGTAGGCATTGGTCACGGGCAGATGGATGGCAAACAGCTGGAGAAAATCATGATGGATTTTATCGAGGGGAGCTACGATGTACTGCTAGCTACCACGATTATCGAATCAGGAATCGACATAGCGAATGCGAATACCATTATCATCAACGATGCCCATCATTTTGGCTTGAGTGATTTACACCAACTTCGAGGACGTGTGGGTCGAAGCAATAAAAAAGGCTTTTGTTACCTCGTTGCTCCACCCTTCAGCGTCATGACATCTGATTCCCGCAAACGATTGGAAGCATTGGTGCAGTTTTCAGACCTGGGCGCAGGGTTCAATATTGCCATGAAGGACCTCGACATTCGTGGAGCAGGAAACATGCTCGGCGGAGAACAAAGCGGTTTCATTTCTGAGATTGGTTTTGAAATGTATCAGAAAATCCTGAACGAGGCCATCGATGAACTCAAAGAAAGCGAGTTCAAATCCTTGTTCGCCGAACGAAATACCGACTCGCCGCTGGAATTTGTCCGCGATTGCGTGTTTGAAACCGATTTGGAAGTCCGTATTCCGGATGATTATGTCAATCAGGTGGCAGAACGCTTGAGTTTATACCAAAAGATGGACGACTTTTCTTCCGAGGAGCAGCTTGATGACTTCGCCAAAGAACTCGTCGATCGCTTCGGGCCATTGCCCAGAGCAGTCAAGGAACTGCTGCTTTCTTTTCGTCTGCGCTGGTTGGCTCAAAAAATGGGCATGGAGCGCCTCGTAATTAAATCCGGGAAAATGGTGGGCTACTTTATTTCCAACCCACAATCTCCTTTTTATGAGACGGAATTATTTACGCAAGTGCTAAACCACATACAGCAAAAAGGAGCAAACTGCACCCTGAGTGAGAAAAATGAGCGCCTGCGCCTGATCTTTTCACAAGTGCGACATATCAAGGACGCATACAACCAACTCGCTACCATTACAGGCATTGAAATCCTTGCTTAGAAAGGTATTCTTACCATAAATGTTACCTTGTTTTTATTTTTCCTTTAGGGTGGGTTCCACTACCTTTAGGAAAAAACGCAGTCATGCTGAACAAACTACTTCTTATTTTTATTGTGTTTTCATTCTTCCATGTACATGCACAAATAGTAAACGGTCAACTGCTCGATGCCAACAACGTTGCGGCATACATCCACGACGAGGGAGGATTCTTCAATCGTCCTTCGAATGGTTTGGCAGGGTACGAAGTGCCCATCGGAGGTGGTGTTTCCACCATTTATGCCGGATCCTTTTGGGTTGGTGCGCAGGATGTGAACGGTGAATTCCGATTCTCAGGAAAACGCTACAATACGGGTGGCAGCAACAGCGGTTTTCATTCGGGTCCGATTGCAGAATCCATCGCATACGGATCTGTTAATTACAGCAATCAGTACCAACAAGCCATCTGGCACGTGACAGCTACAGAAATCAACAACCACATCGCCAACGTTAATACTTCCGGTTACTTGGTACCGCCATCTATTGCCGATTGGCCGGGAAATGGCGATGTAACTTTAGGTGTTGCTAGTCAATTAGCGCCTTTCGTCGACCTGAACAGCAACGGACTATATGAACCTTCGTTGGGTGAATACCCGGATATAAGGGGAACAGAGGCAGTCTATGTCATCATGAACGACGAATCCTTTCAACCCGATGGAAATCAGCTAGGAGTTGAGTTACACGCCATGTTTTACCAGAATGTAGCGGGTGGTTATGCGCAGAACGCTACGCAGCTGAATGTGCGGGTCTTCAACCGCAGCAACGTGACGTATTACAATTACCGACAGGGCTTGTACATTGATTTTGACATTGGTGGTTACGCAGACGATTACATTGGATGCAATCCAGCGAACCACGTGTGTTTTGGGTACAATGGAGACGACATCGACGAATCGAACGGAGGATCATTGGGCTATGGAACCAATCCGCCTTGTCAGGGAGTGTCTGTCCTATCGCACGACATGGCGGGTTTTTGTGCCTTCAATAACGGGCAAGACTACGGCGCTAACGATACCTTGATGTGGTTACTGTTAAACAACCAATGGGGCGACAGTTCTTATTGGATCAATCCGTTAACCGGAAGCCAAACAGACTTCATCTTTTCGGGAAATCCGAATGTTGTTGGTTCTTGGAACGAAGCTGCGGTGAACAACCCTGCTGGCGATCGTAGGGGCTTGATTGCCATTTCAGAGCCCATGCTTCCGGTTGGAGGGAGCATTTGTTCGGAGTATGTGTTTATTTTTGACCGCGTGGGTCAAAACCGCCTTGAAAACGTACAACATGTCATTGACATTGCAGGCGCTTGGCGGAATGGGTACAATGCTTCGAACAATTATCCCTGCCAAACCAATGCGTTTAATTCCGTAACGGAAAACGAACCAATCGATAACCTGACCATTTATCCCAATCCTTCCAAAGGTCCGTTCACGTTGAAACATTCCTTCGGAAACGACACAGGCACGCTTCGCATTGTTGCTCTGGAAGGGAAAAAGGTTTATGAACAGGAAGTGAAGGGAGAAACCATTCATTTCTCGCAACAACTTGAAAACGGCGTATATTTGGTTGTGCTGGAAATTGCCGGACAGCAACTAAGGGAACGAATGGTTATTGAACACTAAAATTAAACCAAGGCATATGAAAAAACGGAATTTATGGAATACCCTGCTGTTGACAACGACCATGTTGGTGGCTTCAGCTTGTGTAGAAAAAATGGAAAAGCAGATAGATGACAACGCCCAAGTACAGTCCGACGCCAAGGAAAAAAAGGACCTTCCGGACAAGCGCACGGAGGAGCGCGTGGCAGACACAGGTAATGGAACTGCAAAACCCTCCAAACCAAAAGTAAATATTCCTCAGGTGATCCCACCTGAACCACGCCCGCCTTACTATCCCGAACCGGATCCATATGAACCGTATTATTATGACCCCGTTCCCGAACCGCCCGTAGTTGAGCCTGCTCCACCCAAAGACGAACCCGTGCAGTTTGCCGATCCGATGCCGGAATTTCCAGGAGGTAACGAGGCGCTGCAGAAATTTATGGCCAGCAATATCCGCTACCCACAGGTGTGCATGGAGCTTGACGTTCAAGGCAAAGTATATGTGCGATTTGTGGTGAACACTGACGGCTCGATTGTAAATGTGGAAGTACTGCGAGGAATAAAAGATTGCCTAGAGCTGGACAAAGAAGCCATACGCTTCGTGAAGAGCATGCCGAAGTGGCAACCGGGGATCCTTAATGGAAAACCGGTTAAAGCCTACATGACCTTGCCGATACGTTTTCATTTGGAGTAGGTTCTTTTAATTTAGTGTTGCGAAGGATGTTGAAACCTAGCAAAGCGTTGTCACCATAGGTAATCCTTCGCAACACAGAACTAGCAATTATAACACGATAAATGGGCTATTATTGTTTGTTATACGGTAGGAATTGAAATCTTAAATTATTAAAATTTGGAATGTTCCCAATTAAGAGGATGAATGATAATTGAGCCTACTGAATATTGGTAATAAAATGCTTTAAATCTGGGATTTTATTTTGGATAATATCCCAAACTTCCTCGATGTCTATTCCAAAATAATCGTGTGCAATTAAATTTCTAAACCCACGGATTTTGTGCCACTCAATTTGATTATTCGTCTCAATAAAATTATTATCCAATCTTAAAACCTACTCACCAATAATTACGAAATTCATTAAACAAGCATCAAATGTTTCTTCGTCATTTTTAAGGTCTTGCCATGAATATAGATCTGAGGTGAACCGTAGGATTTTTTCAATAGACTCAAGCATTGCCATTAATGCAAGTTTATCATTTTCAGACATAAATGGCATCTTTAAGGATGAAATCTTTTGCGTAGGATTTTATGTGTTTAGCATTACAAATGTCAACTTCACGTTGAAATTTATTTTTCAGAAATGCTCGTAAATTCCATTTTAAATCATACAAATTGGAAACATTATTTTCCATTTCTACAATGATGTCAATATCACTGTCAGCATTCTGTTCATTGCGTGCGAATGAGCCAAATATGCCAATTTTTACAACATGAAATTGTTCACGCAAAAACAATTTGTTATCACTTAGAAAATGCAAAATGTTTTGTTGCGTCAACATTGTATCAAATATAAGCAATTTGAAATAAAAAAGAAACGGGCATAACACTAGGGAATTAATTCCGAACAAGATATTCCGTATGGAATTAACCTATTATTTATGGGTGTTATTTTGCACCCAAAATGCTATAGTTACGGATTAAAAACGGTTGTTTTTTCTGTACTTATTGGGAATAAGGAATAAATCTTACCCAACAACCGTTGCCATGCAGGCACCATATTGATTGTGCCTTTATCGACTTCGATTTTTTTTGATTCGTTGAAGGTTATAATCAAAGAAGATGGAACACCAAATTCTTTCATCGCTGCTGTTAATCCCTTTATTTGCCTGTCTGATGAGGTTGATTGTATTCAGCCACTCTTGTTTTTCGATGATGATTTTCTTGAAGACCTCCCTCGTTTATATTTTTTTAAGACAAAACAGGGTTTTAATGTCTCATGCAAGAGATAAAAACACGTCTTTTTACGGAGGTGTTTCGGAGGATTTCAGAACGACTAGAAGCTTTTTAAACACTATTACGATGGTTATTTGGAATCATTGAAGGACAATCTTTCTGGTGATTTCTATATTGTTTTGGGAGTCAATTAAATGAATGTAATATATACCATTTCCTGTCCATGAACTTAGGTTAAGATAAAACAGTGCTTGATCAATTGGAGAAGTAAAAATGGTCTGCCCTTGATTAAAACCTTTGTTTCATCGGTTACATGACATATCAAATTAGCGTTTTTTAATTGTAAGCGATCATCGTGTAAAATACACGGGTAATTTAAATACAAGAAAGATACGGGTTTACATGTAAAGAAAATCCATTTTTTTATACACATTGTTTTCTTGATGTTAAAAAAGGGCTGTTTTTTATACACGAAATACACATAAAAAAGGCGCGTATGCCCTTATACGTTGGCAAAGAAGTGAATCTCTATTTGGCGAAGCAATAGGGTAGGAAGGGAACAGCCTCATTTCCTCTTTTAGATTCAACGATTTTCTTTTTTATGCTAAATACACAGCGGGATTGTTTTATATGTGTGCTATTTAAACCATTCCTACGTGAACTCTTCCTGAAAAAAGCTTAAGCTTCGCGTTTTGAAGCAATAACTAATCTCCTTTTCATTGTTGCAGCGGCAATTTTTCCTATTTTTGAAAAAAAACGATTATGCCAGATAATTTCTTTGAAAGTTCAACAGCAGCAGTAGGAACTATTTTTGTGATCATCGCGCTTTCGATTATCACCTCCATATTGATTTGGGGATAGTCTTACACAACGCAGAAAGAACGGAAAACTTAAAAAGGCACTCAGTACATTTCGGCCTTTTTCGAACTGTTTTTCCAACTAGCTTTGTATTCTGCGTCAACAAAATAGATTTTGAGGTCTGATTTGTATTCGGCGTCAACGAAATACACCTTCTTTTTAGCTTTATACTCAGCATCTACAAAGTACCATTTTCCGTCGTTGTCACCGGCTTTGTATTCTGCATCTACTTTGTAAACCAACAAGTCCGCTTTGTATTCTGCATCCACGACAAATATTTTTACATCGGCCTTGTACTCAGCATCAACTGAATAGACTTTTTGAGCAAAAGAGCCAAGCGAAGTGGCTGTAAAAAACAGTGTGAAGAAAATGGCCTTTTTCATAAGATTAAGTATGTGAAAATGAAGCGTTGTCCAGTTGGTTTCTAAGCGAGTTGGCTATCAATGTCGCACAATCAATTTTTTCGTGAGTGATTTAATACCTGGTGATTCAACAATAACGATGTAAACCCCGCTCTTTAAATCCGATACATTTAGGTTCTTTTGTCCGTTGTAAATGTTTTCAGTCATGACCACTTTTCCAAGGGCATCGGTCACACGAATGGTACCGTTGTTGTCATTTCCCAAGGCAATGGTTACATGATCGCTTGCCGGATTTGGGCTTAATGAAATAGCAGGCGCTTGAGGTTTTGGTGCATTGGTCACGCCCAATGTAAAGTTGATATTTAAATCGACTGAATCCACATATGCATTGGTTACTACGTCGGTGATGTAATAGCGGTAAATGCTGTAAGCAGCATTGTTCAAGTCAGGAGTAATACGGGGCTTTAATTCTGCGAGCAAGGCATCGGATGTTTGGTTTGTGCCATTGACTATAGTTGGTGCTGGATTGCCTCCTGAATTTGGGGTCATATAAACGTCGCCACTGGCATTGTAACACAAGGGTGGCCAGCATATTTGGTCAATCCAAGAAGAAGGCACGTTGATTTTTTTACGTGTAATCTTCCATTGTTTGTCCGCTCCGGTGGTATTGGTAACAACAAAATGAACTTCTAAAATCCCACCTGTTAATTCTGGAGAAGTGCCGTATAAATTAACAAAATGCGACCCTCCGGAAATGTCGGGACCGGCACCGTCTAATTGAATGGAAATACCATCGCCCTGCGCAAACAGAGAGGTCGAAAGCAAACCACTTAAAAACAAGGAGAATAGACTTTTTTTCATTTTGCCGTAATTTAGATAATCGAACAACATTTAAAGTTAATACTTTCGTTTGATTTAAACAAGTTTAACTTCGGTTTTCGCAGCGATTAACAACATTCGTGCAACTTTTTAAAACAAATGACACCTTCCGCCCAAACGGCAAAAAATGGTAGTATCTCCCTACTCTTTAGCAAAACGTTTATTCCATATCGCCTCGGCAATTTGCAAGTCCATTGGCGCGGTAATTTTTAAGTTTTCCTCATTGCCCTCTACGAGGTGTACTAGTTTTCCCAAGTGTTCCACCACCGACGCGTCGTCTGTAAATTCAGGCATGAAAGGTTGTGAGTAGGCCTCTTTTATTGTGTTTTTTTGGAAACACTGTGGCGTTTGAACCAGTACATAATCGTTTCGATTAACGGTTTTAGAAGTGCCATTCAAAAAGGTTCGAAGGGTGTCTTTGACCGAAACAACGGGTACAGCTTGCCCAAACTGCGTTGCCCCTTCCACAACTCGTTTTATCGTTTTTTGATCGACCAAGGGCCTTACGCCATCATGTACGGCAATCACATCGCCGCTGCAATGGGCAAGTGCATTTTGTATGGAATGAAAACGTTCTTTCCCGCCATCTACTATTTGATGAGCGATTTGAAAGGCATGTTCATCTATCAATTCCAACCAAAAACTTTTCCAATCCGGAGGCAAGGTTAAGATGAGTTCAGCGCTTGAATCAAACTGGTGAAATGCTTCAATGGTATGCATCAACACCGGCTGTTCGGACAATTTAAGAAACTGCTTGGGTAAATCTGAACCCATTCGCGTTCCGATTCCACCGGCTGTTATAATCACAGACAAACGCATGGGGGAAGTAAGGTTTTAGAAATATTGACAAATTAACTTTAGCACAGGGGATGTTGGTCTCCCGGACTAAATCAACCAAAATCAGTATTTATTTGATTTTGTTAGGGTCGTTTTTGGCTTGCTCGTTGAATTTACGTTGCCAATTCAACCAATAGAACATTCCGATAAAACCTAAGACAATAAGAATGTTGTTAAACACATTGCCTACCACTTCGTAAAACCCGAACGTCCAAGTAAGAAAATCTGCTATTCCGTAGAAAAAAGTACTCATCTGAATTAATTTTCGGCTCTAAATTAATGAATTATTTAATTCGATGATTTTTTCTGGGTAAGAATGTGCTTACATTTCACTTGATTAGTGGCCTTTTATTCGTTGCTAATTAAATTGGTCAGGGCGATGAAATCTTCCACCGACAATTGTTCGGGTCTTTTTGTAAAATAAGGGTGTGAGGTGTCGACCTCTGCGAGCAATGATTTTAAGGAGTTTCGCAGGGTTTTTCGACGCTGATTAAAGCCCATCTTCACAATTTGCTTGAACAATTGTTCGTTGCAGGGCAAGGCCTTTCGTTCGTTTCGAACACACCGAATCACCCCAGATTTTACCTTCGGAGGTGGATCAAACACATGTTCATCGACTGTAAAGCAATAATCAATCTGGTAATAGGCTTGCATTAAAACACTTAATATGCCGTATTGCTTTGAACCGGGAGGCTCAGCAATGCGTTCTGCTACCTCTTTTTGAAACATCCCGGTTATCTCGGGAATTAATTCTTTGTTATCTAGGCATTTAAATAATATTTGGGAGGAAATATTGTATGGAAAATTCCCTGCTACCACAAAGGGCTCCCCTTTAAAAAGGGTTTCGGTATTTGACCGTAAAAAATCCTGTTCTATGATGTTTCCGGAAAGGACAGGAAAATGTTCTTCCAGGTAGGGAATGGACTCTCTATCAATCTCCATGACTTTCAATCGGATGCCCTCTTTTTTCAACAGAAATTCGGTTAGTGCACCCATTCCAGGGCCTATTTCCAATAAATTGGAACATTCGTGGTGCATCTTTACTTCGTTAGCTATTCGTGCACAACATTCCTTATCACGAAGAAAATGTTGGCCGAGGTGCTTTTTTGCGCGTACCGGTCTCAAGCTTGTTTGAATTCTTCGATGATGTGTAGAAATGTTCTGAATGCGGCAAAACGTCCTTGGTATTTTTCTGTATGTTCCGCTTGTAATCCAGGTGCAAACTTCTTTTGGTAGGTATCCATCGTAATTTGATTAGGTGAAACATACGAAACCGCATAGGTCATTCCGCCCTCTTCTTCGCCATGAACGCGTGAGATTCGGCTTTCCAGAAAACAACCTGTGGCCATCACATCTGGGATGTGTTTTTGCCTCATCCACTCCAACCATTCATCTGCTATTGCCGGATCGATGCTTACTGTAACGTTGTACAAAATCATGCGACAAAGGTAGCTTTTTAGCGGTAAAGCAAGTGGCACCCCACCGTCACTTCATGAAAATGGTTAAATTTAGCTCCAAAAAGATGGTATTATCCATGACGGGCTTCGGAAAAGCCTCCGGAGAAATTAACGGAAAAAAAGTGAGCATTGAAATTCGCTCGCTCAATAGCAAGGCACTTGATTTAAATTTGAGGATTCCAGCTCAATACAAAGAGCTTGAGCCTAAAATACGCGCAATTATTTCCGAACTTCTAGACAGGGGAAAGATAGATGTTTCAGCCTCCATTGACCATCCGGGCGATCAAAAAACGGCGACCATAAACAAATCGTTAGCTATCGCATACTACAAGGAGTTGAATGAGTTGAATGCGTTAATGGGAAATGATACCCCAGATTTTCTCTCTCACATCCTGCGCATCCCAGATGTTTTCATAAATGAAAAATCAGACCTCAATGAGGAGGAGCAGGAGGCGTTTCTTTCGCTCATACGACTGGCGTGTGAACAAACCCATTTTTTTCGAGCACAAGAGGGAAATGCCTTGTCCATAGATTTTGCATCCCGCATAGATGCCATTCGCGATGCCTTAACTGAGGTTCCTAAGTTTGAGGAAGAACGGATTGTTGCTTTGCGGGAACGCATTATAAGAAACCTAGAAGAATTAAAAGGACAAAATGTCGATCAGAATCGTTTGGAACAAGAAATGATTTTTTACCTCGAAAAGCTTGATATTTCGGAAGAAAAGGTTCGGCTTTCCAATCACCTCGATTATTTTCTCGAAACGATGAAAGTCCCTCGGTCGGGAAAAAAACTTGGTTTTATTGGTCAAGAAATTGGGCGTGAAATCAACACATTAGGAAGCAAGAGCAACCACACGGAAATGCAGAAATTGGTGGTGGAGATGAAAGATAATTTGGAGAAAATAAAGGAACAAGTACTGAATACGCTTTAATTCAACACCATAACCTTTCTGGAATCATTCCAGTAACCTTCTTTCGTGGAAAACTGAAAAATATAGCAACCTGATTCCCTTTGAAAGGGTATTTTCGTTGTACTCATAGGCGGTATTACCTGTTGATAAATCCGTTTACCACTTGGATCGAATACCGACAGAAGCAAAGGTGTGGAACTATTGTTTTGGACTTCTGGTATATCTCCTTGACTTATTGCATTTGGGAAAATGGTGACATCCATGGGTAAGTTGGATTCCGTGCCTGAAAAAGCACAATTTCCCCAGTTCATGTCAAAATGAGTGGTCATGAAAGCAGTAAAAGCCTCTGAAAATCCTTGTGCAAACAGGGTCCGATTGGATTGGTTGTTGCGAATTCCATTGTAATTCAATTCCATTTGAAACCCATTGATTTGTGCGCTGCTGTTGTAACACGTATGGTTGGCTGTGATGTACCCTCCGCTGTAATAATTGGTATTTAACCCGGGAAAAGGAATTTGTTCACTGGGTACAGATGGAAAACCGTGATTCGAAAGCAAGGTGCCAAAAGCTTGGGGTCCCCGTAATAATTCCACATGGCTGTATCCATTTAGGTTCGATGCGACCAACTCTTGAATGGAACTGTAATTTACGTAAGTGGCCGAATTGAGGGTGTTATCGGAGAGTTCTAGTTCGTCGTCGTATAACAAATAGCCCAATTCAATCCGATCGATTGGATTTCCATGTCCGTGAACATCTACAAAAAAAGTGTTTCCATTGTAGGCCATATTCGCAGCATTTCTAGCAGACGCTATAAAATCATGAAATTCTGTCCATGCCAACTCGGCTTGTGGATCACCGCATGCTCCATCTGCTATGTTTCTATTGCAATCGAGTTTTTTCCTGCTCAAATGACAAATGACCAAATGGGGCGAGCATCCCGTTAACGCGATTAACGACTCTTTCATTGCTAATGCCGTTTCTAAGGTATATGCGTCTGTAACTGTAACAGCATTGTTGCACGTTCGATCCGGAATATCCATTGGCTCCATATTGCCGCCATGGGCTACGGATAACACAAGGGGTAACTCGCCGATTTGGTATTCAACGTATTGATTGGTGCCAAATAGGGTTTGTTGTGCGTCAGAAAACGCTGCGGTGAGTGCCAAGAGAAAGCCGAAAACCCACTTAATCGTCATGTTGTTTAAGCAGATTAATCACGTGTTCAACATCTTCCGGCGTATCTATATTGGGTGTTTCGATTTCCGTTATTACTACTTTAATTGGAAAACCGTAATACATCCACCTCAATTGTTCGAGTGATTCGATTCGCTCAAGTGCCACCGGTTTTAATCGGGTTAACGCAAGCAACACTTCTTTGCGAAAAGCATACAACCCGATATGTCGTAGGTAAGGATACGCCAATTCTTGAGGTGCATGAAAGGCATTTGGAACTGCACTTCGACTAAAATAGAGCGCATTGTGGTGTTGATCTACGACGATTTTTATACGGTTTGGGTTTTGAAGGTCAACACCGCTCAGTTGGTGGGTTCCCAGGGTGGCAATTTGCACTTTCTGTTGATAAAAGACCTCAATTAGTGCGTCCAATTGACGAAAATCAATGAGGGGTTCATCTCCTTGAATGTTCAGAACAACATCCGCTTCAGGAAATTGACTGGCCACCTCTGCGCATCGGTCTGTGCCCGTTGTATGCGTATCTGCTGTCATAACCGCTTTTCCCCCAAAGCCTTGAACATGCTTCAGGATGCGTTCGTCGTCTGTGGCGACTACCACCTCTGAAAGTAATGTTGATTTTTTGGCGCCTTCATATACCCGTTGAATCATGGTTTTTCCATGCAAGTCTATGAGTGGTTTTCCAGGAAACCTACTGGAGCCATAACGTGCCGGTATGATTCCAATAACGTTCATTAAAACTTCATGAGGATCTGTGCGATAAATGTTCTAGGCGGCTGAATGTCTCCGGGACGCGCACTTATTTCCGCATTCAGGATGTTATTGACCATGAATCCGAAACGGTATTTCTCGGAAAAATTCCAGCCAAAACGGGCGTCAAACACCAAGTTGCCTTTGTTGTTAATCTGACGGTAATTTTTTAACCCGGGAAGAATGGAAATACCAAGAATAGGATTTTCGAAAACGTAATCGATGTTGGTCATGTGGGAATTATACCTCGTTGAAAAACCAAGGCTAAGTTTTTTGTAATTCACCTCCACGTCTGCCTTCGCTAGGTGTTTGAAGCGGTATTTAAGTAAATTGCTGCTTGGATCGGATAATGTCGCTAAATAAGCTGGGTTCGAATTAAGTGTAATCGGATTCATGTAGGTGTAACCTATCAACGAAATGACCTCCACGTTCTTTATTTTTCCTGCGCTATTGAACGAGAATTCGACACCGCTGATTCGAGCACTCTCGGCATTTTCTGCTCTAAAGCCGACCCATTGGGTTATGTTCTCTGACGTTAATGTTATGGAATCCGGATTATAAACACCAAACGCAAACTCCGTCATATTGCTGTATTCATTGACGAATCCGGCGATGTCAATCATTCCCTTCCAATCTCCAATTTTAACTCCTTGTTTTATGCCAATTTCAGCGGCCCATCCTTTTTCTGGACGTAGGGTAGGATTTGGAAAAATATTTAAAGACCCAACGCTTGTTTGAATAAAGCGCTCTCCCACGGAAGGGTAACGTATTCCTTGACCAAACGAGGCGCGCAAATGCGTGTAAGGCATAAGCTCGTAATGCAAGCCAGCACGGAAGATTGGATAAATTGGAATGGTCACCGTATCCTTTTTACCAAAGGTGAAATCGGAATCGCCTGTTCTACCATCCATGATGTAATGTTCCGCTCTGAAACCAGCCGTGAAGTCCAGTTTTTTGCCAATTTTATGCTCGTATTGGGCGTACAAACTGGCATTATTCGATGAATGGTCTCCAAAAAGTTGTGATTTGACCACGTTGTAAATATTGGAAACACCAGAGGTTATGTTTATACCATTACCGAATTTCCGTTGAAATTGGTAGTCGGTAAAATAAACAATGGCTTGATTGCTTTGTCCTGTATTGGTTAGGTTGGCATTGTTAACAAAATACATGCGTGTTTTCAATGCGTGTTTGTTGTTAAATCGATCGGTAAATTTTAGGTACGGGTCAAGGAACAGCCGTTGGCCAAGGTTGTACGTCAAGGTCGATGTTGCCAAGCTTGTATCTGCCCCACCGCTAGGTGTATAAGCAAACGTATCGCTTTGCCAGATCAGGAAGTTGCCTGTTTTTTGGAATTGGTAATTGTATCCTAATCCCGCTTTCAAGGAAGTGGCTTTTTTAAATCGAAAATACAGCGATCCACTAACCCTTCCGCGACGTTCTGTTTCGCCTTCACGGTATCCGCCGTTGTTGAAGAGGGTGGTTGAAACGGTAAAACCTGCATATTTATACATCCTACTATGGTAGGCCTCGAGCAAATCAAAACGTGGGTTTTGGTCCCACCATTTTAAGCTTGCACGCTTGGGGTTTCCATAAATGCCTTGTTGGTATTTGATTTTTGTTTCCGGTTTCAGGTTTGGTTCTTTTTCCGTTAATGCAATTACTCCGTTTAACGCTCCGCTGCCATAGAGAACCGACGAGGCACCTTTCATGATTTCAATTTGTGAGGCTTGTTCCATTGGAATCGCATTCCATTGTGTATCTCCGGCATAACCTGACAACAAAGGCATTCCATTCCATAACAACAATACCCTGCTTCCTGCGCCGTACGAATAACCTGATCCTCCGCGTATGCTTACTTGCCCGTCCATCGTATAAGTACCGGGGCTTTGATCGACTGCTTGTTCCAGGTCGTTTATACCTTTGTTATCTATAAGTCCGGGTTTGATCAGTTCCATGGAAATTGGTACCTCCTCGATGCGCTGCCTTCTTCTTCCTGCTGAAACTACCACGTCTACAATTTCAGTAATTTCAGGTTTAAGTGCAATGGTCACATCACCGGAGGCAAGCACCACTAGCGTGTCGGATTCAAACGTTGACATCGATGTTATCAATGTCATTGGAAACGTTGCTGTGTTGATTGTAAACCGCCCGTCTAAATCTGTTAGGGCTTTTTCTCCAGAAGATGCTTCAATTTTTGCTCCAATAATTGGTTCTTTGTTGTCAGATTGAACAACCGTTCCTGTTAGCTGTGCAAAGAAAGAAAACGGAATACACAAAAAAGGTAGTAGAATTTTCATCATAGTGAAGTGTTCAGATGCGAACGCCTAAGGTATCAATTTTGAACCAAAATAGGGTAAAAGGAACTATATTTTATACTGCAACTGCAGCATGAAAGTGCGGGGAGCTTGAATATCAGCAGGGCGGCTTACGTACTCTGCATTGAGAATATTGTTGACGATGAATCCCATTCGCAGTTTTTCCTTCAAGGTGTAAGCGATTCTGGCATCAAAAACCAAGCTGCCATTGTCAAATTTCTCTCTATATTCTTTCAAACCGGGCAACACATACAATTCATCCGAAGTCGGATTCAAATCCTCCAGAAATACCCGATCGATGTTAGACATAAAACTGTTATACCTACAAGAGGCTCCAAAGCTTAACGCTTCATAGTTGGCCTCAATATCGGCTTTAACAAGGTGTTTGAACCTGTATTTCAACATTCGGGAGGTCGTATCAGAACAAAGAAGGATGTAGTTAGGATCTTCGTTCAAGCTCTTTGGGTTCATGTAGGTGTACCCCATGATTGTTATGAGCTCAACGTCTTTTATTTTACCGGTGCTATTGAACGATAATTCCACTCCTGTTATGCGCGCTTTTTCAGCATTTTGCGCTTGAAAACCTACCCATTGAGTAAGGTTGGCGGGCGTTACTTGAATCGAATCTGGGGCATAGACACCGAAGGTATATTCGATCATATTGTTGTACGAATTTATAAAAGCAGCAAGGTCAATAAAACCTTTCCAATCGCCGAGTTTTACCAGTTGTTTTATGGCAATTTCCGAGGCTTGTCCAATTTCAGGTTTTAAGGATGGATTCGGAAAAATAATGACCCCCCCATTGGAGGTTGCAGCATAGCGTTCGGCCACAGAAGGGAAACGAATTCCTTGACCAAACGAAGCCCGAATGTGCGTTGTTTTCGTGGCTGCGATATGAATCCCGGCACGTAAAATAGGATATACAGGAATTTCCAATGATTTTTTCCAAAATGCGCCGATATTGTAATAAGAATCGACCTGCTGATTATCCATTTCAAAGTACTCTCCTCTTGCTCCAAGGGTTAGGTCAACCGCTTTCCATTTGCGTTCATATTGAGCATAAACGGCGTAGTTTTCAGAAAAATGGTTACCGAATACCGGGCTTAAAACGTTGTTATTCATGATGGAAAAGCCCGTGGATAGGGTGGACTGGTTCCATTGCTTCTGAAACTGGTAATTTCCGTAATACATTTCCGCTTTTGAGGATGCATAAACTTGGTCGAGGTTACCAGTAGAGACCAAGTAGTACCTTGTTTTAAGCTCGTGTTTATTTTTATACTTATCCGTAAACTTGATGTAAGGGTCAACATTCACTCGAATCGATTTTTGATAAGAGAGAGTTGAGCCAGGTCCCATTGGGTCCATGCCGTTTTGAGCAATGTACCCAAGTGAATCGCTTTCCCAGAGGATAAAATTTCCTGTGTATTGGTATTGGGCATTGTAAAAGACTCCTAGTTTGAGGTTGGTCAATTTTTCAGGACGATACACAAATGAGCCACCTAAGCGGTAGCGGTCTTCCACCTCTCCCTTGCGAAAGCCTCCCGTTTTGAATGCACTGGCAGAAACAGTATACCCGAAGCGTTTGTACATTTTACCTCCAAAAACATCCATATTGTGCAGGGTTGGGTTTTTGTATTTGTCCCACCACTGTAGGCTTTTTCTTCGTGGATTATCGTATATACCTGATTGCATTTTCACAAAAAACTCACCTTTTCGCAGCGGGTCTTTTTCAGACATGGATATGATTCCATTCAGTGCGCCACTCCCATATAGAACCGAGGATGCGCCCTTAATGACTTCAATTTGATTGGTGTTTTCCATGGGAATGGCGTTCCATTTTACATCGCCAACGTCTGGAGAGACCATCGGAATTCCATTCCAAGAGAGCAATACTCGGCTTCCTGCGCCATACGCATAGCCACCACCACCACGAATGCTCACTTGACCATCCATGGCATATACACCGGGACTTTGATTTACTGCTTGTTCAAGGTCAGTAATCCCTTTATTATTGATCAATCCGGGTCGAAGGATTTCCATTGAAATAGAGACTTCCTCAATTTTCTGCTTTCGTTTTCCAGCAGAAATTACCACATTGTCGATTTCCCTAACTGTTGGTTTTAGCTCAAATTGAACGGGCACAGCTGGACCTTCACTCAACAGAATACTGTCCACTTGAAACGTTTCTTTTTGTACCGATAGCCAACATGGGAATGAAAAAACATTTAGGGTGAACACCCCTTGCTTGTCTGAGGTAGTTTCTTTTTTTCCATTTA
>Ga0315902_10002261_pt1 | contig 30282 bp, 28 predicted proteins | sample LakEriMetagenome_9_FD_203523 | JGI IMG/M metagenome (GOLD analysis project Ga0315902, IMG submission 203523) | Freshwater fungal communities from buoy surface, Lake Erie, Ohio, United States - Buoy 12 MA117 | ecosystem: Environmental > Aquatic > Freshwater > Lake > Lake biofilm | place: USA...
TGATGGCGCGCTTCCGGGCGACTTCCAGCAGGAGCTCCGCGTGCTTCTTGCCGGCCAGCACATCGCCGAGAAGCTTGAGCAGGTCAGCTGCATCCATCTCGTAGTTCTGCAGCATGTGCAGCGGCGCACGGGTCAGTTCCATGTGCATCGTGCCTATCGCGCGCCACGCGCCGCCCACGGCAAAGAACACATCGCCTGATTTCTTGAGCTCGGGCGCGCCGGAGAGGATCTCCTTCACGCGCGCCTGAATCTTTTCCTCGTTGAACGCGCCGCCGCTGTCGAGCGCGAGGGGGCCAAGCGGATAGGTCGAGCCGGAATCGTAACGTCCGCCGACCAGCCGCGCGAGTTCGAGGCTGGAGCCGCCGAGATCGCCCACGACGCCATCGACGCCTGGAGTGCCGGCAAGCACGCCCTCGGCGGCAAAGCGCGCTTCGTCGCCGCCAGAGAGAACACGCAGCTGGACGCCCGTCTGCCTTTTCACGCGCTCCACGAATTCCCTGCCGTTGGAGGCGTCGCGAACGGCGGCTGTGGCGAAGGGGAACAGGGCCTCCACCTTCTGTGCGCGCGTGATAGATGCGAAGCGCGACAGGGCGGCGACGGCGATCTCTACGCCCTCGGCATTCAGCTCCCCCGTCGTGGTGAGTCCGCGGCCGAGGCCCGCGAGGACCTTCTCATTGAAGCGCGGCTGCATCGCGCGGCCTCGCACGTCGTAAACGACAAGGCGTACGGAGTTGGAGCCCACGTCCATCACGCCGACGCGGCGCCAGCGGATAGGCTTGGCCGCGGATTTCGACCTGGCTGGTGAAGTCACCGTCATTCGCCTAGCCTGACCATCTGGCCTGATCCCGTTCACACAGTCCCGTTCACACAGGGACATAGGCCGGGATTCGCCGGCGTCAGGCCCTGGGCTTCAGCTGCGGCGGGGTGGTGAGCCGCAGCGCGCTACCCCTGCCAGACAGGCTGGGGTTTTCAAGGAAGTAATCGTGCGCCGAGAAGGGCTGGCGGCCCTTGCCCGTCGCGGTACGCACATACCCTCCATCGGGACGCAGCGTCCAGCTTTGCGCGCGGTCGTTGAGATTCGCCAGCATGATCTGGTCGAGAACCTGGTTGTGGACTGTTGGATTCTTGATCGGCGTGAGCGTTTCGACGCGCCGGTCGAGATTGCGCTGCATCCAGTCGGCCGAAGTTATGAACACCTTTGCCTCGTCGGATGGCAGGCCGGCGCCGTTGCCGAAGCAGACGATGCGCGCGTGCTCCAGGAAACGGCCGACCATCGACCGGACTTCGATGTTGTCGGAGAGCCCCGCGACGCCAGGCCGCAGGCAGCAGATGCCCCGGATGACCAGCTGGATCGACACGCCGGACTGGCTCGCCTTGTAGAGCGAGTCGATGATGGTCTCGTCGACCAGCGAGTTCAGCTTGGCCCAGATCTGCGCTGGGCGGCCGGCCTTCGCGTGAGCAATCTCGTCCTCGATCAGCTGGATGAGGGTCGCCTTGAGGTTTACCGGCGAGATGGCCATCGACTCCATCTCCTTCGGCTTGGAATAGCCGGTCACGAAGTTGAACAGGCGGCCCGCATCGCGGCCGATCTTGTCGTCGGCGGTGAACAGCGACAGGTCGTCATAGATGCGCGCGGTGATCGGGTGGTAGTTGCCGGTGCCGACATGGGTGTAGGCGCGCAGTGATCCCTGTTCACGACGGATCACCAGCGAGACCTTGGCGTGGGTCTTTAGATCGATGAAGCCGTAGACGACCTGCACGCCCGCGCGTTCGAGATCGCGCGCGAGGCGCAGGTTGGCTTCCTCATCGAAGCGCGCCTTGAGTTCGACAAGCGCGGTGACGTTCTTGCCCGCCTCGGCCGCCTCGATCAGGGCGGCGACGATCGGTGAGTTCTTCGAGGTGCGGTAGAGCGTCTGCTTGATGGCGACGACTTCGGGATCGCGCGCAGCCTGCAGCAGGAACTGCGCGACCACGTCGAACGACTCGTAAGGGTGGTGGACGAGGATGTCCTTCACGCGGATCGAGGCGAAGATGTCGCCATTGTGCTCGCGCACGCGCTCGGGGAAGCGCGGTTCAAATGGCCGGAAGACGAGATCCGGGCGGCCGTCGACGATCAGCTCCTTGAGCTGGTTCATGCCCATGATGCCTTCGACCTCGGCGACATCCATAGGCTCAGCGCCGATTTCCTCGATGAAGAACGCCTTCAGGCTTTCCGGCGCGCTGCGGTCGATCTTGAGGCGTACAATCCGGCCGCGGCGGCGCTGCTTCAGAAGAATTTCGAATTCGCGGACCAGGTCTTCCGCCTCTTCCTCGATCTCGATGTCGCTGTCGCGGATGACCCGCAGCATGCAGCGTCCCTTGGACACGCAGTCCGGGAACAGCACGTCGAGGAACAGCGTGATAACGTCTTCAAGCGCGATGAACCGGCGCGCCTTCGGCGTCTCCGGCAGTTCGATGAAGCGCTCGACATGGGTGGGGATCGGCACCAACGCGACCATCTTGGCCTTGTCGCTCGTGCGGATCAGCGAGAACCCGACCGCGAAACCCTGGTTCGGCAGGAACGGGAACGGGTGGGACGGGTCGATGGCCAGCGGCGTCAACACCGGGAAGACGCGCTCCATGAAGCGCACGCGCAGCCATTCGGTATCGGCTTCGGACAGCTCGTCGGCATCGACGACGGCGAGCCCTGCCCGCTTCATCTCGGTTCGGATGTCGGTCCAGATGCGCTGCTGCTCGGCCATCAGCTGGCCAGCTTCGGCGCCAATCTGGTTAAGCTGCTGCATCGGCGTGAGGCCGTCGGACGAGGTGCGCGTGATGCCCGTGCGCGCCTGCTGGCGAAGGCCGGCGACACGGACCGAATAGAACTCGTCGAGGTTCGACGCCGAGATCGACAGGAAGCGCAGTCGCTCGAGCAGCGGATGACGGCGGTTCTCCGCCTCCTCCAGCACGCGGCTGTTGAACTGCAGCCACGAGAGTTCGCGGTTGAAGAAACGCTCCGGCGAATTGGCCAAAGGCGAGGTCAACCCTTGCGCATTGCGGCTGGCCGGCGCGATTTCGCGCGCGCGTCCACGGTTCGCCTTGTCAGCTCGGTCTGCCATCATCGCCCAGTGTCTTCGGCCGGTCTGACGCCAGCCATGAAGAACCCGCTTACCATCAAAAGATTACGGATCGTTTGCGGTAATGACAGATCAACCCGGATCCATGCCTAGCGCGACCAGCACCGCGCGGGCCGACCGCAGCCCCTCCGCCCTGCCCGGCGTACGGGCAATCTGGTCGGCCACCCGGCCCACCGCCTCCCATGAAGGCTCCATCCGGCGAGCGAGATAAGTCACGGATTCCTCTGGGATTATCAGGTGCCGAAGGGCGGATTCCTCGCGCAGGCGGGCGGCCAACGTTTCGTCATCGGGCGGCGCAATGTGGGCCACGGGCATGGCGGCGAGGCGCGAGCGCAGGTCGGGCGGGCTCGTGAACCAGCCGGCCGGCTCGGTCCGGCCGGACAACAGGACCGGGGCGCGGCGGTCCCGGCACAGGTTCAGCGCCGCAAAGAGTCCCATGGCGGCTGGCGGATGGTCGGCGTCATCGACCGCCAGGGCGGAAACGGATAGCCGGGCGATCTCATCGATTTCGGCGTCGGCCAGCGCCTCGCCCGTCACGAAGGCCGCGCCCGCATCTTCCGCCCACATCCGCAGCAGACGCGTCCGTCCGGATTGCGCTTCGCCGACCAGCGCCATCTGCCCACCGGGCCACAACCTCCACCGACGTATCGCGGTTAACGCGTCCGCATAGGAGCCCGTTTCAATCAGGGCCCTGCTGTCGGGGTCCGCTTTCGGAAAATCGAGGAACAGCTGGCCGGCGTGCCGGTTGCCGCCAGATGCGCCAGTCATGGCGCTCCCGTCGCCTGCAACACCCAGCCGCCATTGGCGCTGGTCAGTTCGACGCCGCGCGAACGCAGGTCTGACTGCAGTTGTTCGGGGCTGCCCGCATAGTTGAATGTGATGTCCGCGCCGGCGACAGTAATCGACTCGACGTTGAGGTCCTGGATCAACCGGGAGGACTCAAGCCCCTTCCGGATGCGCGTCCATTGCTGCAGGTCGGCGAAGTTCGCGATGAGCGAAACGCCCGTCGATCCGGTGGAGCGAACCACCGACGAGGCTTTCCATGCGCGCTCCATTTCGCCAACCGCAGCGGCCTGCGCCGAGCTGAGGCTCACGAAGGGGCCAACGACGCCGATGGTGGGGTTGGGCACGGTGGCGCGCATGTCTGTGAGCCGCACAAAGTATTGCGGCCCCTGCATGTAAGCCTCGGCGATGACGCCGCGCGCAGCGCCCGTCGCGCTCAATTCGCCCTGGACATCCGCAGTCGTCGGACGCTGCGACCAGCCGCGCGTCGAAGCGATATAGGGCGCCAGCGAGGTCTCATCGGACTTGCCTACGGATCCCGAAACCCACTGCGCAGCCCAGTCATTGGGGTTCACATTCGCCGCCGCGACCGGCACAACGAGCGCCAGCGCCGCCTGGTTGTCGACATAGGGAACGCCGCGCTGATCGAGGTAGGCGCGCACGCCTTCTTCATCGAACTTCCAGGTCACGATACCCGTCGCCCGAATTCCGCCGGACACGGACGAGCTCTTCATCTCGCCCTGAGTTTCATAGCCACGATACAGCTGCGCGACGGCCGAAGGTTCGATCGGCTGGGTCGCCCGTGCGCGGTCTTCCGGCAGGGTCAGGCGGTTGATCAATCGCTGGGCGCCCGAAAGGCGCGCCGCATTCCTGCCCTGCAGGCCAGCATCGGCGGCAGACGGCGCCACACCATCCACCACCAGGTCCTTCACCCGGTAGACGGGATTCTGGGCGAACGCGGTCCCCGCTGCGGCAAGCGAGACGGCAAGAACTGCAACGAATCTGGCGATTTTCCTCATGGGCGGCAGTCGTATCAGCGCCTTCCGGCAACTTAAAGGCAGGTTGTGCATGATCGCTTTGTCATGCTGGCGATAACTCCACGGATCGTGTTAGTGCCCGCGCATGAGCGGTGAAGATTCCACAAAGCCCCTGACCTATCGCGATGCTGGCGTCGACATCGACGCGGGCGATGCGCTGGTGGACGCCATCAAGCCGCTGGCGGCTTCAACCCGTCGTCCCGGCGCTGACGGCGCGCTCGGCGGTTTCGGCGGGCTGTTCGACCTGAAGGCCGCGGGGTTCAAGGATCCGGTGCTCGTTTCGGGAACGGACGGGGTCGGCACCAAGCTGATGCTCGCCTTCGCGACCAACCGCCACGAAACGATCGGCATCGACCTCGTCGCCATGTGCGCCAATGACGTCCTGGCGCAGGGCGCTGAACCGCTTTTCTTCCTCGACTATTTCGCCACCGGAAAGCTTGACGCCGGCACTGGCGCCAAAGTCATCACCGGCATCGCCGAGGGCTGCCGGCAGGCCGGCTGCACGCTGGTTGGCGGCGAAACGGCGGAAATGCCGGGAATGTATGCGCCGGGCCACTATGACCTTGCAGGCTTCGTGGTCGGCGCAGTGGAGCGACCCGACATCCTTCCGAAGACGGACGACATGAAGCCGGGCGACGTGCTGGTGGCGCTGGCCTCCTCCGGTCCGCACTCCAACGGATATTCGCTGATCCGCCGCATTGTCGAGCGCACCGGGCTGGCGTGGGAAGACTGCGCGCCATTCGATGAGAAGAAGAAGCTCGGCGAAGCGCTGCTGGCGCCCACGCGGATCTATGTGAAGTCGCTTCTTCCTTTGATCCGCAACAAGCGCATCAAGGGCCTCGCCCACATTACCGGCGGCGGCCTGACCGAGAACACGCCGCGCATGTTGCCCGATCATCTCGTCGCGAAGATCGATGACAAGGCGTGGACACTGCCGCCCGTGTTCGACTGGCTGCAGCGTGCAGGCTCCGTCTCGCACGAAGAGATGCGCCGCACCTTCAATTGCGGCGTCGGCATCGTGATGGCGGTCGATCCCGTCGTGGCGCAGCCGTTGATGGAGCGCCTGATCGACCAGGGCGAAGAGCCGTTCGTGATCGGCGAGCTTGGCGCAGCGTGACGCGGAAGCGGCTGGGCATTCTCATCTCAGGCCGCGGCTCGAACATGGAGGCGCTGCTCGAGGCTGCGCTTGATCCGGCGTGGCCGTGCGAGCCGGTGCTTGTGCTCTCCAATCGCCCCGATGCCGGCGGGCTCGACAAGGCGCGCAGCTATGGCGCGCCTACCGCCGCCATCGACCACAGGACCTACGGCAAGGACCGCGAGGCTTTCGAGCGGGCTGTAGATGCCGAGCTGCGCAATGCGGGAGTCGAACTCGTCGCCCTCGCCGGCTTCATGCGCGTGCTCACGCCGTGGTTCGTGAACGCATGGGCCGGGCGGCTGATCAACATCCACCCGTCGCTCCTGCCGCTCTATCCGGGCGTGGACACGCACCAGCGCTGCCTCGACGCAGGCGACGCCGTGCATGGTTGCACGGTGCATCAGGTTACGGCCGGCGTGGATGAGGGCCCCGTCATTGGCTCAGCCGAGATCGATGTGATGCCGGGCGATACGCCGGAGACGCTCGCCGCGCGCGTCCTCAAGGCCGAGCACCTGCTCTACCCGCGCTGCCTCGCGGCAGTTGCGCGAAAGGGCGGGACGCGGGCGCGCGAAGATGTCGAGACGGATGGCGTGACAGTGCGCCTCTACGCGCCGCGAGCCTAGGCTTTCGCCGCGCCCACAAACTGAAGCCCGGCCATGCCCCATGTCTGCCATGTGACGTAAGCCCAGCGGCTCGTGCCCTGCGCGGTCAGGCTGACGCGGTCCGGCAGGTAGGTGCTGCGGACGAACTCGATCCGGGCGCCGGTGTCGCTGATGTTCTTGACGACTACGTCAATGCGCTCGCCGGTCTGGAAGCTGATTGTCGCGGGACGCCACGCATCGGCACGGATTGCCCGCTTGCCAAACTTCTGGTCGGCCGGGCGGACCGGTGCGTAGGCCTGCGTCTCGGCAATGCGCTGCATGCGCGCCGATAGCGCTGCGGAGAGAGGTGACTGCTTCCTGCCCAGCATTGCCGACTCCAGAGTCGTGTCTTGTTGGATCACTCCGCAAGCCGCATGCCGGTCGCCAGCGGGCGCGGCGGCCCCGTAACCGTCACCTGCGTCAGACTGCCATCAGCCTAGTCGCCGTTTTCGGCCAGAACGCATGCCGCGCCCATCAGCAAGTGCCAAACCGCTCCAACGGTCCCGCTCCGTTAAGCTTGTCCTTCCCCGGCCATTCTGGACGGGCGTACTCTGGACGGGCATGGCAAGTCGCGGCTAGCTACGGCCATGACACACGCTGCTGAAACCTCCCTGATCGAAGCTCGCAAGAGCCGGGCTGTCGCCTGGTTCCAGCAACTCCAGACCGACATCATCGGCCGCTTCGAGGCGCTCGAGGACGCCGCTGGCCCGCCGCTCTACAAGGGCGCAGCTGGCCGGTTCGAAAAGACACCGTGGAAACGCGGCGACGGCTCGAAGGATCTCGGCGGCGGCACCATGGCGATCATGAAGGGCCGGCTGTTCGAGAAGGTCGGCGTGCATGTCAGCTGCGTCTATGGCGAGTTCGCGCCGGAGTTCGCAAAGACCATCCCCGGGTCGGAGGCCTCGGGCGGAAAGTTCTGGGCGGCTGGCATCTCGCTGATCGCCCATCTGGTCAATCCGCGCGTGCCGGCCGTGCACATGAACACGCGCATGCTGGTCACGTCGGAAAGCTGGTTCGGCGGCGGGGCGGACCTGACGCCCCTGCTGGAATACCAGCGCAGGCAGGACTATCCCGACACCATCCAGTTCCACGCCGCCATGCAGGCCGCCTGCGACGCGCATCCGCCAGTCGACTACGCCGCGATGAAGAAGCACTGCGAGGAATACTTCTACCTGCCCCATCGCGACGAACCGCGCGGCATCGGCGGCATCTTCTACGACCGCTACAATTCCGGCGACTGGGAGAAGGACTTCGCCTTCACGCAGGATGTCGGACGCGAGTTCGCGAAGGTCTATCCCGAGATCGTCCGCAAGCGGATGGCCGAAAGCTGGTCGCCTGCAGAGCGTGAAGAACAGCTGATCCGCCGCGGCCGCTATGTCGAATTCAACCTGCTGTACGATCGCGGCACGACATTCGGCCTGAAAACCGGCGGCAATGTCGCAAGCATCCTGTCGTCGATGCCGCCCGTGGTGAAGTGGCCGTAGGACGGCCCGGCAATCCAGCTCCGCGATCAGACAAGGCGAAGCAACTCCTCCCGCCCCAACGAGAAATCACTCGCAATCCAGGCTTCTTCGGCTGATTTCAGCGCCTTCCCAACCATCGGTCCGGTAACCAGGCCTGCCGCAAGAAGATCGGCGCCGGTCAGAGGCATTGTGGGCGGCGACCAGCTGTCTGCGGCTGACAGCACCGTCCGCCAGTGCGCCGCGGCAGAGCCAGCGAGCGCCAGCGCTGCGCGATCCTTCACAACCTGCACGCCAGACCTGTAGATCGCCGCCCTTATCTGCGCTGGCGTCGCGCCTTCCAGAGCACTCTGGTCGCCAGCCGCGCGATTGAGCCGGTAGCGCTCGTCGTTCGACAGCTTCAGCCGATTGCAAACCGCGCGCACGGCGGCTTCATCCTTCCAGAACAGAGCCAGCATGCGCTGCATCGGATCGGCTGCGATATCGCCATTGCCCGTCAGCGTGACCAGCCTCTCGAGCAGCTCCAGCCCCTTCGACTCCGGGAACAGCTGCGCCATCACGCCGCTCGCTTCCATCGCTCTCATCGACGGCGTGGGCTGCGGCGCAGCCAGCAGCTTCTTCGTCTCCATCCAGATCCGCTCAGCTGAAATGCTGTCGAGCCCTGCGCGCAGCCGGCCGCACGCCTCCAGCCCCGCCGCATCCGGCGTCTCGCGCGCATACCAGGCCTGAAAGCGGAAGAATCGCAGGATACGGAGATAGTCCTCGCGAATGCGCGTGTCGGGATCGCCGACAAAAACGATCCGGCGCGTGGCCACATCAGCGAGGCCGCCGCCTGTCGGATCATGCACCACTCCATCGCGATCGACGTAGAGCGCATTCATCCGGAAGTCGCGGCGCTGCGCGTCCTCCGTCCAGTCTGTCGTGAACGCCACCACCGCACGCCGCCCGTCCGTCTCCACGTCGCGGCGCAGCGTCGTCACCTCGAACGGCTTGTGATCAGCCACCAACGTCTGCGTGCCGTGCTCGATGCCGGTCGGGTGTACCGCGATGCCAGCCGCGCGCATCACCTGCTCCACCCTGTCAGGCGTCAGCTGCGTCGCGATGTCGATGTCGGCAACCGGCTCGCCCAGCAGAGCGTTGCGCACGCACCCGCCGACGAAGCGCGCGCTACCCGGCTGCGCCGCTTCCAGCGCATCCATGACCCGCTGCGCGGCGATCATCCAGGGCTGGGGCGCCAGCCGGTGCATGGCTCAATTGCCCGTATCGCGCGGGGCGACGGGCGCCTGCGATGGCGTGATGGTGGTGGTATTCTCGCCGCCTGGCAGGGGCGCCTGTGCGCAGTCGATTTCCTTGGGCGGAACGATGCGGCCCTCGGCGTCATAGCGCACGGGGTCGTAGCACTTCTCCGTCTCGCGCGGCTGGAAGATAGCCGGGAGGACCAGACCGAGCACCGCAATCACCCCGCCGATGATCACCAGCCGGGTCAACGGCCAGCGATCCCGTACGCGCAGGTCGCGCGAGGCGGCCCGATAGACGAGGAACACCGCGAACGGGATCAGGAAGAGCAGGATTTCGATCAGGATACGCTGTGTCATGCTTGTCCGGGTCAGGCGCCATAGAGGCGGTCATGGAGGGATTTCAGAATGCCAGCCGTGGCCCCCCATATATAGCGCCCGTTGTGCGGCATGGCGTAATAGGCGCGCAAGACCCCCTTGTACTCCTTCTCATGGCGCTCGTGGTTCCCCGCATCCATCAGGAAGCTGAGCGGCGTCTCGAACACGTCCGCAACTTCGCGCGCATGGGGAACCGGCACGAATTCCGGCGGCAGCAGCCCGACGAACGGTGCGATCGCGAACCCACTCCCCGTCAGATAGGTGTCGCCTTGTCCCAGCAACCTCACCGAAGCCTGATCGACCCCGACCTCCTCGTGCGCCTCGCGCAGGGCCGCCTGCAGCGGCGTCTCGCCCGGCTCGACCCTGCCGCCCGGAAACGCCACCTGCCCCGCATGGCTCGCCATCGTCTCGGGCCGAAGCGTCAGCAGCACGCTGAAATCCTCGCCCCGGTCGATCAGCCCGATCAGGACCGCCGCGCGCCGATAGACGCCGCCCGGAGGCGCGCGCCAGTCCGGATTGAGGTCGTAGTCAGTCCGCACCGGCTCGTCGAACGTGGCTTCCGTCGATTCCAGGCGATGGGCGGCCCGAGCCAGGAAGTCCTCTTTTGATGTGAAGGACATGACCTACGCCGTCCGGCCGACCGCAAACCGCAGCCCCGACGACGCCACGCTCATGGTGGCCGCACCTGGATCCTGCTCGGCCCAGCTGACCAGCTCGTACCAGGCCGTCCGCGCCAGCCGGGCCTCCAGCCCGCCGCGAACCCTGACATAGGTCGACGGCTCGCCGGTTGCCGCATCCGTCTCGACACGCAGCGGATGGTCGCCGTCAACCGCCACGACATCGCCCACATTGGTGGTGACCAGTATCACCTGATGTCCCTCCGACTCATGCCGGTCCACGCGAACCCCGAGAAACGGGGAGTCCTCAACCCTCACCACCACTTTTTCGTGAGGGGTAACCAGATAATGCCCATCCGGGTCGCGCCGCAGGATCGTCGAGAACAGCCGAACGAGCTTTTCCCGGCTGAACCGCACGCCATCCTGCCACCAGGAGCCGTCGCGGCGGATTTCCAGCCCGATGTCCCCGCAATGGGCGGGGTCCCACAAATGCACCGGCGGCATGGAACGGGGCTTTTCCAAACCCGCTTCCACCTGCAAGGTGGAAACCAGCTCCGCAAGCGACCCGGGCATATCCTGGGCATTCGGGGCAATCGCGTTCGACATGGGCGGCTCGGCTCCGGGCTGACCTCACAGATAGGTAAATGCGCAGCATGAGTGAAGCCGCTATCGCCAACGCTCCCACCCAGGACATCGTCAAGGAAGCTGACGCCGCTGTGCAGCTGCTGGGCCAGGTCCGCGCCGAGATAGGCAAGGTCGTGTTCGGACAGGAGCGGGTCGTCGAGCTTGTGCTCGCCACTATCCTGGCCGGCGGCCACGCCCTGCTGATCGGCGCTCCGGGCCTCGCCAAGACCAAGCTGGTGGAAACCACCGCCCGCGCCCTCGGCCTCGATTGGGGCCGCGTCCAGTTCACGCCCGACCTGATGCCCTCCGACATCCTCGGCTCGGAAATCCTCGACGAAAGCGGCGGCGGCGGACGGGCCTTCCGGTTCGTAAAAGGCCCGATCTTCACCAGCCTGCTGATGGCCGACGAGATAAACCGCGCCTCGCCCCGCACCCAGTCCGCCCTCCTGCAGGCCATGCAGGAGCGCCACGTCACCGTCGCCGGCGCGAGCTACGACCTGCCCAAGCCCTTCCACGTCCTCGCCACCCAGAACCCGATCGAGCAGGAAGGCACCTACCCGCTGCCCGAAGCGCAGCTGGATCGCTTCCTGCTCAAGGTCGACGTCGACTATCCGGACGCCGAAACGGAACGCCGCATCCTCGTCGAGACCACCGGCATGGGCGACGCCGTCGTCCGCCCAATCCTCGACGCCGAAAAGCTGATCGCGCTCCAGTCGCTCGTCCGCCGCATGCCGGTGCCTGAAACCGTGCTGGAGTCGATCCTCCGCCTGATCCGCTCGGCGCGTCCCGAGCAGACCGATCATCCGCAGGTCAAGAAGCGCGTCGACTGGGGGCCGTCGCCCCGCGCCGGCCAGGCCCTCATGCTCGCTGCACGCTCGCGCGCGCTGCTGCGGGGCCGCCTTGCGCCGTCGCTCGACGATATCGAGGCGCTCGCCGAACCCGCGCTCGGCCATCGCATGGCGCTGGCCTACGATCCGACCGGCCAGGGGGGCACGCTGTCGGCGCTGATCCAGGAACTCGCCGCGAAAGCCGCCTAACGCCGTCAGGACCTCCCCACTTGCCCCAGGCGCCACTCTCGCAACTAAAGGCCGAAGCCGCAGCACTCGCAGGCGACCTCGGCACCCTGACGACGCGCGCCCGCGCGGCGAGCGCCGCGCATCTCGGCTCTGCCGGGCGGCGCAAAGCCGGCATGGGCGAGAACTTCTGGCAGTATCGCCGCCACACCACCGAAGACAGCGTCGAGCGCGTCGACTGGCGCAGGTCCGCGCGCGAAGAAAACCTCTTCGTCCGCGAGACCGAACTCGAAACCGCGCGCACCTTCCTGTTCTGGTGCGACCCCAGCCCGGGCTTCCACTGGTCCAGCGCCGACAGCGCGCCGTTCAAGGCCGACCGCGCCCTGTTGCTCTGCATGTCGCTCGCCGGCGCCCTCTCGCGCTCAGGCGAACGTTGCGGCGCGCTGGGCGGCGGCCGCGGCGCAGTCTCCGGCGCCCGCGCGCCGTCGCGCGTCGGCGAAGACATCCGCAACTTCAAGGCTGACCTGCCCTTCCCGAAACCGCCGCGCGACACCGCAGCGGCCGTCATCTGCAGCGACTTCTATTCGCCGCTCGACGACTGGCGCGCGCGCCTCTCGCCCATCGCCGCCAAGTGCCGTGACGGCGTGCTCCTTCAGGTGTGCGACCCGATCGAGGAAGCCTACCCCTTCAACGGGCGCGTGCGTTTCTTCCGCCCGGGACAGGACCGTGAGCGGCTGATCGGCCGCGCCGAGTCCATCCGCGATGGTTATATGGAAAAATTCGCCAAGCGCCGGCAGGATATGACCGACCTCGCCGCCGAACTTGGCTGGCGCTTCGTCTCGCACGTCACCAGCGAAGAAGCGCGCACGCCGCTCGGCAAGCTCGCCTACGGTTTCGAGCTGAGCGGGGTCGCCGCTTGAGCCTGGGTCCGTTTCTTTTCCTGCAGCCATGGGCGCTGCTCGGCCTGATCGCATTGCCGCTGCTCTGGCTGCTGCTGCGCGCCACGCCGCCCGAGCCCAAGCGCTTCGCGCTGCCCTCGCTCGCTCTGCTTGACGACCTGAAGCCCGAAGAAGAAACGCCGGCCCGCACGCCGTGGTGGCTGCTGCTGCTGCGCATGATCGCACTCGCGCTCGCCATTCTCGGCTTCGCGCGCCCGACCTGGGCGCCCAATGCGCAGGTCAACACGATCGGCGGCACTCTGATCATCGTGGACGATGGCTGGACCAGCGCCGAACGCTGGCGCGACATCATCCGCACGGCAACCGCCGCTGTCGACGAGGCCTCGCAGGATGGCGGCGGCGCTATCCATGTGATGTTCACCGCCCCGCGCGACGTCGACCGCGACCCGTCCGAAGCACTTGACGCCGAATCCGCCCGCCAGCTCCTGCGCAACGCCCGCCCCGCAGCATGGCTGCCGGATCGCAACGCCGCCCTCGAACAGCTCAACGCCACGCCGCTCCAGCCCGGGCGCATCGTCTGGGCGACCGACGGCTTCGACCATGACAGCGCCGCCGCCTTCTCCCGCGCGCTCGCCTCCAAGGCCGCCACCGACGTCCGCATCAATCGCCCGAAGAACGCCTTCGCCATCACCTCGGCTGACTCTTCCGCCGAAGGCGCGCGCGTCGCCGTCGTCCGCTCCACCACCGAGCCGGGCGTCACCGCAGACATCATCGCCGAGACAGCAGAAGGCGCCTCCATCGCCTCCACCCGCATAGCGTTCGGCGGCGGCGACACCACGGCCGAAGCAGCCTTCCCCATTCCGGCTGCCGCCCTGAATCGCGTCGCCCGCTTCCGCATCGGCGGCTCGCCCTCCGCCGGCGGCGTCTGGCTCTGGGACGATACCGCCCGCCGTCCCCATGTCGGCCTCGCCGACACGCGCGACGAAGCGCAGCCCCTGCTCTCCGAACACTACTATGCCCGCAAGGCGCTGCAGCCCTACGCCCAGCTCACCGAGAAACGCCTCGGCGACCTGCTCGACGCCCCCATCGACGCCATCATTATGGGCGACCGCGGCACGATTGATCAGGCGATGAACGATCGGCTTACGGCATGGATCGAAAAGGGCGGCGTGCTCATCCGCTTCGCTGGCCCGCGCCTCGCCGCACAGGAAGGCGCGCTGACACCCGTCACGCTTCGCCCCACCTCGCGCTCGCTCGGCTCGTCCCTCTCGTGGGAGACGCCGCAGCGCATCGCCGACTTCCCGAGCTCCTCGCCCTTCTTCGGAATCCCCCGCCCCACCGACACCGCCGTGCGCCAGCAGGTTCTCGCCCAGCCCTCGTCGGAGCTCGAAAGCCTGACCTGGGCCAAGCTCGAAGACGGCACGCCGCTCGTCACCGCCCGCCGCATGGGCCGTGGCGAACTGATCCTCTTCCACGTCACAGCCGACCCGGACTGGTCCGACCTCCCCTACACCGGCGCCTTCGTCGAGATGCTGCGCCGCTCGGTCGTTTCGGGCGGCGAGCGTTCCGGCCCCGCAGCTCTCGGCGCCGAAGGCACGCTGACGCCATCTCGGGTCCTGGACGGGTTCGGCGTCCTGTCGCCGCCACAATCGTCCGCCATGCCCATCCCCGCGGCCACCTTCCTGACGACCCGTCCGGGACCGACCACCCCGCCGGGTCTCTATGTCGGCCCCGGCGGCGAGCGCGCGATGAATGCCGGCGCGCCCGCTCCCGCAGCCTTCAACGACTGGCCCGCAGAGGTAAGCGTGACCGAACAGGCCCAGATCATCGAACGCGCAGGCCTCGGCGGCTGGATGCTGGCCCTCGCCCTCGCCATTGTCGCCGCTGACCTGATCATCGCGCTCGCCTTCGCCGGACGCCTGCCGCAACTCTGGGGCCGCAAGGCCGCCGCCGGCTTCGCCATCTTCTTCCTTGCCGCGGCCACGCTCACGATGGCGCCGGGCGCCCACGCTCAGACATCCGACCAGCTCGCCCGTGAAGCCGCCGCAAAACTCCGCTTCGCCTATATCAAGACCGGCGACCGTCGTCTCGACGACACCACGCGCGCCGGGCTGTTCGGCTTGTCCTACCAGCTCGGCATGCGCACCTCGGTCGAGCCCGACTTGCCGCACGGCGTCGACCCCGCGCGCGACAATCTCGAACTCTACCCGATGATCTATTACGCCGTGCCGCGCGACGCGAAACCGTTCTCCGCCGCCGCCGTCGCCAAGATCAACGGCTACCTCCGCTCCGGCGGCGCCTTTATCGTCGACACGCGCGACGCTGCGCCCGGCCGCGATGTCTCCGCAGATCTTCAGCGCCTTCTGCAGGGCATCGACGCGCCACGCCTGCAGCCCGCGCCCGCCAACCACGTCCTCACCAAGAGCTACTACCTGATCCGCTCCTTCCCCGGCCGCCTCAACGGGCGCCTCTGGATCGAGAGCGGCGCCCTTGACCGCGACAGCCGCCGGGGCGATGGCGTTTCCGGCCTCTTCATCGGCGGCTCCGACTGGGCCGGCGCATGGGCGATCGACCAGAACTCAGGCAAGCCGCTGCTCACCATGGATGGCGGCCCGCAGGCGCGCGAGATGGCCTACCGCTTCGGCATCAACCTCGTGATGTACATCCTCACCGGCAACTACAAGGAAGACCAGGTTCACATCCCCGATCTGCTTGAACGCCTCGGCACCTCGCGCGACAGGGCCGACTGACCATGATGGATGCATCCCGCCTGGGCTTCGACCCGCTCATCCCCTGGATCGCACTGTTCGTGCTCGCCGGCGGCGCGTTCGCGCTGTGGGGCGCGTATGTCGTCTACCGCGGCAAGGCATGGCTCTTCCGTGCGCTCGCCCTCACCGTACTCACCCTCGCCCTCGCCAACCCGCTCTGGATCGAGGAACAGCGCGAACCGCTGAAGGACGTCGTCGCTGTCATCATGGACCGCTCGGAAAGCATGAATTTCCGCGGCCGCACCGAAACCGCCCAGGCCGCCTACGACGCCCTCCGCCGCGACCTCGAAGCCGACGAGAATCTCGAACTCCGCATCGCCGAGACCGACCCCGGCGCCGACGGCACCGACATGTACATCGCGCTGCAGTCAGCCCTGTCCGACGTGCCCCGCGACCGCATCGCCGGCGCCGTGATGATCACCGACGGCCAGATTCATGACATACCCGAAGACACATCAGACGCCCTGCAGCTCGGCCCCGTCCACGCGATGATCGTAGGCGGCGATGACGAGATCGACCGCAATATCGAGATCCAGTCCGTCCCCTCCTTCTCCATCATCGACCAGCGCGTCGAGATGCGCGTCCGCGTCAACGACCCGACCGCGGAAACGGTGCGCGTCGACGTCACCATCAATGGCGAGCAACGGCCCAGCCAGACCATCAGGGTCGGCGAGCCGCAGATGATGCCCTTCACCCTGAATACGCGCGGCGAGAACCTGATCGTCCTCTCGGTCGACGGCATTCCCAACGAACTCACGCTCGCCAACAACCTCGCCTCCGCCCGCATCTCAGGCGTGCAGGACAGGCTGCGCGTGCTTCTGGTCACGGGCGAGCCGCACGCCGGCGCCCGCGTCTGGCGCGACCTGCTGAAATCGGATCCGGCGGTGGACCTCGTCCACTTCACCATCCTCCGTCCGCCGCACAAGTCCGACAACGTGCCGACCGAAGAGATCGCGCTGATCGCCTTCCCGAAGGCCCAGCTGTTCCGCGAAAAGCTCAACGAGTTCGACCTCGTGATCTTCGACCACGAACTCCGCCCAGCCGTGCTCGAAGAAGCCTATCTCAATCGTGTCGCGCGCTATGTTGAACAGGGCGGCGCGCTGCTCATCGCTTCAGGCCCGCCCTATCCCGGCGCCTACATGCTCTACAACACGCCCCTTGGCGGCGTGCTGCCCGGCCGCGCAACCGGCGAGATGGTCGACGGCCGCTTCATTCCCCAGCTCACAACCCTCGGCAAGCGCCACTCCGTCACCGCCACGCTCTCCACCGAAGGCTGGGGCCCGTGGATGCGTTATATGAAACTCGAACAGGGCAATTCCGAAGCCCTGATGCAGACGCCCAACGGCTCGCCCCTGCTGCTGCTCAACCGTGTCGGCAAGGGCCGCGTGGCCAGCGTGATGTCAGACCAGCTCTGGCTCTGGGCGCGCGGCTATGAAGGCGGCGGCCCCTACGCCGAACTCATCCGCCGCACGGCGCACTGGCTCATGAAGGAGCCTGAACTCGAAGAAGAACTGCTCACGCTGGAAGCCGGCGCCTCGCCCGAAGTCAAGGCCCGCCTGCAGACGCTCTCGGACTCGCCCCCGCCGCTGAAGATGCTCGGCCCGGACGGCGTCGACGTCGAAACGCCGTGGACGCTGATCTCGCCCGGCATCTACCAGGCCGCGACGCCCGCCGCCGAACTCGGCCTCTATCGCGCGACCAGCGGCAAGCTCAACGCGGTCACCCTGCGCGGCCCAACCCACCCGCGCGAATATCTTGACCTGCGCGCCACGACCGAGAAGGTCCAGCCGCTGGCCGCGGCCACGCTCGGCGGCGTCTACCGCCTCGGCGCCGACGGCACGCCCAACATGCCCCGCATGCAACGTGTCGGCGAACGCGGCCCCGCTGCCGCCGATGACTGGTACGGCCTCCGCCGCCGCGAAGCCTACGCCGTCCGGGCAACAGAGAGCACCACGCTTCTTCCCGGCGTCGTCGGCATGCTGCTGGCCTGCGCCTTCATGATGCTGGCGTGGCGGCGCGAGGGGCGTTAGTCGAAGCGGCCCCAGAAAAGGCGACCGGTAACCCAGCCGTAAGTCTCCGCTCGCCAGCGGAGCAGTGCCTGGCCAATTGTCAACGCAATCGCGCCGAGCAAGCAGACCAGCACCGCGTCGGACCATTGCCCATCCAGGTCCAGAACTCTCACCAGGACAATTCCCACCAGCCCGGCCATCTGGCCAAGCTCGATCGAAGCAAGAACAAGTCGGAACCAAGCCGGGACTGGCGGCATACCTTCTTCGGCTACGTCTTGACCGTATCGTCGCTTGGCAATCATGCAGAGGCGGGCGAAGATTACCACGACTGAGACAAGCGCGACTGCCTGAAGAAGCGCTGCCCATTCGCGCTGCGCGGTCCAGAAAGCTTGAAGATCACGATTGCCCCAAAACGCCGCAAAAACTGCGATGAGGCAAATCCCTGGAAGCGCAGTCGCCCGGAAAACTTCGTGTTGCTGTGCAGATTTCCGCTGCTGCTCTCTCTTGAACGGTTCGGAATGTAACCAGGCATTGCGCTTGGGGTCGGTGGCCTGTCCAATGTCGAAAGGATTCCAGCCCATCAAGCGTCCCCATCGGTCGGCTGCCTACACTCGAAGCGAGCGAAGCCGTCAGCTACCTCGGCACGCTCAGCAAGCCCGACAGCTTGCCCGCCCGCTCCGAGAGATCGCGGATCAGCACGCGCTTCTGGTCAACCGGACCGGGCAACTGGAAACGCCCCTCGGCCGATTTGAAGCCGAAGCGATCGTAGTAGTCGAGGTCACCCACCAGGATCACCGCCGCATAGCCCTGCTCGCGGCACACGCCGATCGCGCGCTCCATCAGCTTGAACGCCACGCCGTTGCCGCGGCGGCGCTCGGCCACGGCGATGGGCCCGAGAAACGCCGCGCGGCCCGTCTCGCCCACGGTGACCGGCCAGACACGGACAACGCCAGTCAGGCCCTCGCTATCGATGGCGACAAGGCTCGCGTCTGCGATCTTCGTGTTGCCTTCGCGCAGCCGCTCGGCTGTCTTGGCGAAGCGGCCGGGGCCGAACACGTCATCATACAGCGCCTCCACGGCGGCAGCATGCTCGGGCGCATCGAGCGAAATGGAATAGGCGGGGATCGTGGCGGCAGGCGTAGACATGGGGCCAAGGCTCCGAAGACGAGAGTGACGAACCAACGACCGCAGCCTCTCTCTTTTGAGATCAGCCCAGGTCAGCTTGTCACCGCTGGTCGCCGTCTTCCCCCCAAACCCATTTAAGGAATCGGGGGCCCTTCGCGCAGCCGGTTTTAGGCGATCGCAAATAGGGTCACTTGCCCCCCTGCGCAAGAAAAATTGTGGGACGGGGTTTCTCTGGACGGCCGCGCCGTGCTGATTAACCGGAAAAATCAGGAGGAAACTTCCATGGGTGTGCTCGAAGGCAAGGTCGTCCTCGTCACCGGCGGCGGCAACGGCATCGGCAAGGAGACCGCACTTCTCCTCGCACGCGAGGGCGCGAAGGTCGTCGTCAACGATCTTGGCGGCGGCCTCACCGGCGGCGACGAAGGTTCTGCCGGCCCCGCCGAACAGGTCTGCCAGGAGATCCGCGCCGCCGGCGGCGAAGCCGCCTCCAATTCCGACAGCGTGACCGACTACAAGTCGGTTCAGCGCATGGTCGAACAGGCGAAGGACACGTTCGGCGGGCTCCACGCCATCGTGAACCCGGCTGGCATCCTGCGTGACACCATGTTCCACAAGATGACCGAGGAGGACTGGGACAAGGTCATCGCCGTCCATCTGCGCGGCTCTTTCAACGTCACCCGCGCCTCGATCGAACTGTTCCGTGAACAGAAGGACGGCACCTACGTCCTCTTCACCTCCACCTCAGGCCTGATCGGAAACATCGGCCAGGCCAACTACGCCGCCGCCAAGATGGGCATTGTCGGCCTGTCCCGGATCGTCGCCATGGAAGGCGCCCGCAACAATGTCCGCTCCAACGTCATCGCCCCCTTCGCCTGGACACGGATGATCGCCTCTATCCCGGTGAAGGACGAAGCCAGCGCCCAGCGCGTCGGCCGAATGCGGGACGCCATGCGCGCCGACCAGGTCGCCCAGCTGGCCGTCGCCCTGTGCGCCGACAGCGCGAAACACGTCACAAGCCAGATTTTCGGCGTCCGCGGCAACGAGATCGTCCTGTTCGACCAGCCCCGCCCGATCCGGTCCATGGCCGACCTGACCGGCTGGAATCCCCAGAAAATCCTCGACACCTGCCTCCCGGCCATGGCCCCGGATTTCTTCAAGCTGGACGCCTCGGCCGACGTCTTCCCCTACGACCCGGTCTGACTGAAGAAAGTCCCGGCCGGGCCTACTTTTTTGGAAGCGCCCGCCGGGATTTATAGTTTAGAAAGCGTTCCATCCGCACATCGTAGGCGGAGAGGCCGCCAGCTTGCTTTCATGGACCAAAACGCCCGGAAAACGTGAAGTTCGGCCCTGCCGGGCCGTTCGCGCCGGCGCGTCGGGACAGCGGCCCTCCCGGGGGATTGGCTGATGGGCGACAGCGGCGGGACCCTCTGGTCAATGAGCACGAAAAGCCGACAGCCCTGGTGGTCCTTCCTGCCGGACGACGAACTGCTGCAGATGCGGCTCAAGGACCTCAACCTGTCGATCGAGGGCACATGGTTGCAGGCCTGCGTGAAGACCCTCAATGGCGAACTGAAACGCCGCGGCCTCGTGCAGGCCCATGCCTGGATTTCGGACGAATGGTTCAGCCCGGACACCACGCCCGGCATCGCCGTTCCCTTCTATCTCGCCCACCCCCGCCTCGCCCGCCTCGAACGCAAGATGTTCAAGGACGTCGAGGGCGGCACCCAGCGCCAGGCGATGCAGATCCTGCGTCACGAAGCCGGCCACATTGTCCAGCATGCCTACGCGCTTCATCGCCGCCGCAAATGGCAGGAAACGTTCGGCCGCTCCTCAACTGCCTACCCGGAGAGCTATCGCCCGAACCCCAACAGCCGGAATTTCGTCCAGCACCTTCCCCGCTGGTACGCACAAAGCCATCCCGACGAGGATTTCGCCGAGACCTTCGCCATCTGGCTCAGCCCGCGCGTCAACTGGCGCCAGCGCTACGCCGAATGGCCCGGCGCCCTCGCCAAGCTCGAATATGTCGACACCCTGATGGGCGAAATCGGCGGCACGCGCGCTGGCCTGACGCGCCGCATGGAAGTGGACCCCGTTGGCCGCCTCAACCGCACGCTGGCCGAGCATTACGAGACCAAGCTCGCCTGGTACGCCGTCGACACCGACACCCGCTACGACCGCGACCTGCAGCGCATCTTCTCCGCCGATCCGCGGCACGCCCATCGCCCCACCGCCTCGTCCTTCATCCGCGGCAACCGCACGCGCATCCGCGAAGCGGCGTGGCGCATCTCCGGCGCCTACCAGCTGGCGCTCGACAACCAGATCGACCTGCTGGTCAGCCGCGCCCGGGCGCTCAAGCTGCGCGCGGCGGGACGCGAGTATGAGCTTCGCAACGCTATGGTCCGCCTCTTGAACAACAAGGTCGTCCACCAGCTCCACGCCTCGCGGAGGCAGTGGTTCGCAGTATGAAGTCGCTACGGATTCTAATTCTCGCGCACCCTGATCTGGTGCCTCCCGACAACATGGAAGAACTGTCGGAAGAGGAAGGCTACGTCTGGAAGACCGAATACGACGTCATGAAAACGCTGCGCAACGGCGGGCATGAGGTCAGCATGCTGGGCGTCCAGACCGAGCTCGCGCCGATCCGCGACGCGGTCGAAAACTGGAAGCCGGACATCGTTTTCAACCTGCTCGAAGAATTCCACGGCGAGACGCTCTACGCCCAGAACGTCGTCGGCCTGCTCGAACTGCTGCGCGTGCCCTACACTGGTTGCAACCCGCGCGGCCTGATGCTGGCGCGCGGCAAGGACCTGTCGAAGAAGCTGCTGAAGTATCACCGCGTGCCGGTGCCCGCCTTCGGCGTGTTCCCGATTGGCGCGAAGGTCAATCGCCCCGGCCGCCTCAAGTTTCCGCTGATCGTGAAGAGCCTCTGGGAAGACGCCTCACTCGGCATCGCGCAGGCGTCCATCGTCGACACCGACGAAAAGCTCGCTGAACGTGTGGCCTTCATCCACAAGCGTCTCAACACGCCGGCCATCGCAGAAGAGTTCATCGACGGTCGCGAAATCTATGTCGGCTGTCTCGGCAACGACCGCATCCAGGTGCTGCCCGTCTGGGAGCTGAGTTTCTCCAACCTTGCCGACGGCGCTCACGCCATCGCGACCGAGAAGGTGAAGCACGACCCCATCTACCAGGAAAAGCGCGGCATCCTGCAGGGCCCCGCCGAGAATCTGCCGACCAACGTCGTCACCAAGATCCGCACGCTCGCCAAGCGCATCTGCCACACGCTGGAGCTCGACGGCTATTGCCGCATCGATTTCCGCCTGTCGAAGGACAACGTGCCCTACTTCATCGAAGCCAACCCGAACCCCGAGATCGCCTCGAGCCAGGAATACGCGCAAGCGGCCCTGCATGCGGGGATCAGCTACGAGGACCTGCTCAACAAGATCGTGGCGTTCGGCCTGAAGCGCGCAGGCGTCGATATCTAAAACTCAGCCGCTCGGATCGTCATCCACGGGCTCTGTCTTGCGGACCAGCACCTTGTCCACGCGCCGGCCGTCCATGTCGACGACCTCGAACGTCAACAGGCCTTGCTCGATCTTGTCGCCTTCCTTGGGAACGGCGCGCATAAGATGCATCACGAGGCCGGCGACGGTCGAATAGCCCTCATTGTCGTTGAGCCCCCTCACACCGACCAGCTGCTCGAACTCGTCCACCGGCGTCATGCCGTCGACCAGCCAGCTGCCATCATCGCGCTGCACCGGGGGCGACAGCGCGTCCTCATGATCGAGCGCATCGTCGCCCGCGATCGACTCCAGCAGGTCCGTCGCGGTCACGAGGCCAAGCACCGAACCATACTCGTCCGACACGATCGCCATGCGGACAACATTGCCCTTCATGGCTTCCAGCAGGCGCAACACCGGCATCGTTTCCGGCACGAATAGCGGCGTGTGCATCACAGCCGTCAGGTCGATCGTGCCGGTCCGGGCGAGGTGCAGGAACAGCTCCTTCGCCTGCACGATACCGACGATCTCATCCGCATCGCCCTTGGCGACAGGAAAGCGCGCATGGCCGCTCTCACGGATCTCGTTGAGCAGGTCCTCGCGCTCCTGGTCGGGATCCAGCCACACCATTTCGGTGCGCGGCGTCATGATCGTTTTCACGGAGCGGTCGCCAAGACGCATCACGCCCTGGATCATCTCCCGCTCTTCCTCCTCGATCACCCCGGCCTTCTCGCCCTCGACGATGAGTGAGTGAAGTTCCTCTTCGGTCACGTCTTCCTGTCGCGTCCGGTTCAGCCCGAACACGGTGAGGAACCCTTCCGTGACGGCCCGAAGCAACCAGACCAGCGGCGAGGCTACCCGGGCAAGCAGCGCCATGGCCGGCGCCATCGCCGCGGCCATCGGCTCGGGCGCGGCAAGCGCAATGCGCTTCGGGATCAGTTCGCCGAGGATCAGCGACAGAAAAGTCGTGAAGACGATGACGATACCAAACGCGATCGCAGAAGCATGAGGCTCGACCGACGGATGCAGGCCCGCCACCCACGGCGCGAGATCATCGGAAAGCGAGGTTGCGCCGTACGCGCCAGCGATCACGCCGATCGCTGTGATGCCGATCTGCACGGTGGACAGCAGCTTCGAGGGATCGTCGAGCAGTTTCAGCGCGACCTTCGCGCCAACATTCCCCTTGTCAGCCATCGCCTTCAGGCGCGGCCGGCGGGATGAAACGATCGCCATCTCGGACAGCGCGAAAACGCCGTTGAGCAGGACGAGGAAAAACAGGATCGCTAGTTCCATGGGCTCCGCGGCCAGAAAGGCCGTGTGCTCTCACGCACCGCAGGGCGCGCGAACGCTTCTTTCTGCGATACTTGCCCCAGCGGTTCAACAGGCGTCGATCGGCCGGACCAAAGCTATCCAACGGAAACTGGTCTGAATTCAGCGGCGTGGACAGATTTCGTGAATTTTGACCTCCAGGCGCCTGGACGGTGAAATCCGTTGAAGATAGGACTATCTTCCTATAAATGGGTACTGCGTCCTATCGGGAGGCCGCCATGCAGCACAATGATCTCTGGAAAGCCATCGACTCGCTGGCTGACCAGCATGGTCTTTCCGCCTCAGGCCTCGCCCGCCGCGCCGGGCTGGACCCGACGGCGTTCAACAAGTCCAAGCGGGTGACGCCGGACGGCTCGCCCCGCTGGCTTTCGACGGAAAGCCTGTCGAAGGCGCTGCAGGCCGTCGGCGCTTCTCTGGAGGACTTCGCCGCGCTGGCCGAGGGCCGCCAAGGCCAGACCGCCCCGCTGCTCGGTTTCGCGAAGGCCGGCAGCGACGGCTATTTCGACGACGCCGGCTTCCCCATAGGGGACAACTGGGAGGAGGCCCGCTTCCCCGGCCTCGAGACCGAGAATGTCTACGCGCTGGAAATCAGCGGCGACTCTATGGAGCCCGTCTACCGCCGCGGCGACCGCATCGTGGTCGCGCCCGGCGTCGCGGTCAGCCGCGGCGACCGCGTCGTGGTGCGCACGAAGCAAGGCGAGGTCCTCGCCAAGGTTCTCGGTCGCCAGACCGAACGCATGGTCGAACTGATCCCGCTCAACCCCGCTTCCGACCCGCGCGAACTTGCCCGCAATGATCTGGCGTGGATGGCGCGTATCCTGTGGGCGAGCCAGTAGCGTCACCCGCCAGCCAACACCTTCATCGCCGCCGCCGTCTCCGCATTCGCCGGGAAGAACGTCTCAAGGCACAGCTCCGAGAGCGTCACATCAGCTGGCGTGCCGAAAATCGTGGTCGTGGTGATGAACGACAACACCTGCGTTCCGATCTTCATCTCGAGATTCAGCGCAATCGCATCCGCTTCATTGCGCTCGCGGCGCGGCGCGGGCGGGGCGGGATAGGCCGCCAACTCCTTCTCCAGCGCGATCAGCCTTGTATCGCAAGTCGCCTCGATCTGCTGGCCCAGCCGCCACAGCACATGCGCCTTCCACATTCCAAGATTCAGGATGTTCTTCGCCAGCCCGCCCGGATGCAACGACAGGCGCAGCACATTCGGCTGCCCCTCCAGCAGCGACTTATCCTCAACCAGCGACAGTAACGGCGCTACAGATCCATTCGCCATCAGCAGATTCCACCAGCGGTCCACCACCAGCGCGGGATTGGGCTCATGCGCCTTCAGCACCAGCTCCACCGCAGCGCGTGCAGCCGCCATCGACGGGTCTGACAGCTTTCGCTCCGCAAACGCCGGGGCAAATCCCGCCGACAGGAGCACAACGTTCCGCTCGCGCAGCGGCAGTTCCAGATGCTCGCAAAGCGTCTCCACCATATCGCGCGAGGGCGATGACCGGCCGCTTTCCACGAAGCTCAGATGCCTCTGCGAGACGCCCGCCTCGAGCGCCAGGTCGAGCTGGCTCATCCGCCGTCGCGAGCGCCAGTCGCGGATGAGTTCGCCGACGCGTGCGGGGTGGGTGGGAGACGACGTGGAGATTGCCTGCTGTGCCATACCGCAATGAGTAGCCGCGCCCGCGTCGCACTTCCATTACCTCCCGCGTAATCGCAAGCCCTCCCGGCCCCGCCCACCCTGGACCCATCGAAACGGCAAGGCAGGTGCACGCCATGACCCGCCTGACCCACTTCCGCCGCGACGGCCTGATCCTTCCAGCCATTCGCCGAACCTGCTCCCCCAGCGCCCAACCGGGGGAGTTTTTCGTTGCAATTGTCGGTTGCCCCGAAGTCCCATCGTCTTCAGGACACGACGCCAACTGGAGCGCGACATGAAGCCCACGCAAACGGCAACCATCATCGCGAGCCTGCTGCTTGCTCTTTACGGTTGCTCCCCGGGCGAACCCGCTCCCGCCGCAACCGCGCCGGAAGCTGCTCCGGCCGAGATCGCCGCAGCGCCTGCGGCCCCGGACGTCTCGAAACTCCCCGCCGGCGCCTACAAGCTCGACCCCTCCCACGCGACCCTGGTGTTCAAGGTCAACCATCTCGGCTTCTCGAACTACACCGCCCAGTTCCGCACCTTCACCGCCGACATGACGCTCGATCCAGCCCAGCCCGAGACGGCAAAACTGACTGCGACCGTCGAGCTGAATTCTCTCGCCATCCCCGCACCGCCCGCCGGTTTCATCGACGAACTCCTGAGCGACACATGGCTCGGCGCCTCGATCACACCGCAGATGAAATTCGAATCCACCAGCATCACCCGCACCGGCCCCGCCACCGCCGACATCGTCGGCGACCTTACGCTCAAAGGCGCAACAAAACCCGTCACCCTCCACGCCACATTCAACGGCGGCTACGAAGGCCACCCGATGGACCCCGCCGCCCGCATCGGCTTCTCGGCCCACGGAACGCTGAAGCGTTCGGACTTCGGCATCGACATCGGCATCCCGGCGCCGGGCTCCACCATGGGCGTGTTCGACGAGGTCACGATCGACATCGAGGCCGAGTTCACCGGGCCAGCTCTGAAGACGCAATAGAAAGGGGGCAGCGCCCGCTACAGCATCGCCTGAGCCAGCCGCTGCGCGGCATCGCGATCACCGGCTAGCGCGTCAGACAATCGCTGCGCCCGCGCCTGCATCACCAGCTCGACGTGATCGGACGCTGCCGCCGCCAGCGCGCGCTGCAGGGCCGCCCGCACTTCCGGTGTCTTGCCCTTCAGATCCAGTGCGGCGAGGGCGCGCGCGTACTGCCAGTGCACCCCGACATCATCAGGCGCGAGGGCCCGCGCCTGTTCATAGTGCTTGCGGCCCGACTCCGTGTTCGCCCCCAGCATCCACGCGCCCATGCCGCCGCCGCGCCGCGCAACCTCGAGGTTCCACACGGCCAGAAAACCATGCGCGTAGAAATTTGCCGGGTCGGCCTGCAGCACCTCTTCGACCAGCTTCTTGCCTTTTTCGCCATATCCTGCGCTCCAGGCCGCCATCAGATCCATGTCCCGGCTTTTCAGCGACAGGGCGATGGCAAGCTGTAACCGGCCTTCCTCGTGCGCGGGGTCAAGCCGCAGGGCCGCCTCCGCATCCTTCACCGCCCGTTCGACCAGGCTCGCATCGGGCGCCGCCGATCCGGTCATGCAATGCGCCAGCAGCGCGCGCGCTGCAAAGGCAAGGTCATCCGCCCCCGCCGCTGCTTCGGCAAGCGACGCCGCCTCCAGATACTCTCCACGCGCATAACGGTCGGCGAGGGCTGTGGATGTCGGGTGGGCGAAGGCAGGACTAACCAATGACAGTGTGATCGCCCATGCAAGCAGCACCGCCGAGCCGCCAAGCCCGGCCGCTACAAGTTTCAATGCGCCCGGTTTTTCGCGCATGAAGAGATTCCCAAGCCGCAAAATGCAGGATGCAGCCAGCTGGCCCCTTGCGCAACGGCCCAAACTCAGGCGCTTACTGCGTCCCAAGGAGCCCTTCACTTGCGCCGCCTCGCCAGCCTCGTCCTCATTGCCCTCGTGGTCGCCTGCGAAGCGCCCGTGGACGACTCGGCGGCTCCCGCCGCAGAGGTTCCCGACACCGACACCAATGCATTCCGCGCCGAGGGCGAGGAGGAAGAACGCGCCTATGCGGGAGAATGGGCGGCGGACTCCAACGCCTGCAATAACCAGCGCGAAATCTGGACGGTCGAACAGTCGCGCATGGGCATGAAACGCGAGCGCTTCTGCCATTTCGAGCGGATGAACCAGTCCTCGGGCGATGAGGGGCAGGTCTGGTCCGCCAGCGCCCGCTGTGTCGCCGCGGGGCGCACCAGCAACGACTTCGTCTTCTTCCGCGTGAACCCCAACAAGCTGAAGATGCGGGTCACGATCAACGACAGCGAATCCATCGAGCTGATCCGCTGCCCCATGCGGACCTAGGGTAGACAGCGCGTAGCGAAATCCACGCTACGAAATGCGCGCCAGCGACTCCCGGATCAGCTGCGCCGACTCCTTCACGCCATACAGCGCGATGAACCCGCCAAAGCGCGGCCCCTGGCTCTGGCCGAGGCAGACCTCGTAGATCGCGGTGAACCATGTGCGCAGCGGCTCGAACTGCCGCTCAGTGCCGATGGCGAACACCATCGTCTGCAGGCTCTCGCCATCAAGCGGCCCATCCCAGCTCTCGAGACGCGACGCAAGATCCTCCAGCGCCGCGCGCTCCTTCTCATCAGGCGCGCGATACTTCTTCTGCGGCCTCACGAAGTCCGCATAGTATTTCAGCGCAAAGCCTACGAGGTGGTCCAGCAGCGGCTCGGTCTGCGGCGATGCATCGGGCGCCTCGCGGCGGATGAATCCCCACAGCACATCCTTGTTCGACGCATTGGCCGCCGAGACGAGGTTCAGCAGCATCGCGAAGGACACCGGGCTCGACTTGGCCGGCGGCGCGCCGCCATGGATATGCCAGACCGGATTCTCCAGCTGCTGCTCCGGCGTCTGCTTCGCATACGCGTCTAGGAACTGCAGGTACTCGTCCACGGTCTTGGGGATGACGTCGAAGTGCAGCTTCTTGGCGGTGCGCGGCTTCTGGAACTGATACAGCGACAGGCTTTCCTCCGGCGCATAGGCCAGCCACTGCTCGACCGAGATGCCATTGCCCTTGGTCTTCGAAATCTTCTCGCCCTTCTCGTCCAGAAACAATTCGTAGACGTAGTGCAACGGCGCCGGGACGCCGAGGATCTCGCAGATACGGTCATAGACGCCCATGTTGGCCTGGTGGTCCTTGCCGAACATCTCGAAGTCGACCCCAAGTGCGGCCCAGCGCATGCCGAAGTCCGGCTTCCACTGCAGCTTCACATGACCGCCTGTCACGGGAACGGTCGTGTCCTCGCCACTCTCGTCCTCGAACGTAACCGTACCCGCCTTCGCGTCCACGTTCTTCATCGGCACGTAGAGCACACGCCCCGTCGTCGGCGAGATCGGCAGGAAGGGCGAATATGTCTCCCGCCGCTCGTCGCCGAGGGTGGGGAGCATGACCTTCATGATCTGGTCGTACTTCCCCGCCGCGCGCAGCAGCATCGCGTCGAACCGGCCCGTCTTGTACAGCGTCGTCGCCGAGGCGAACTCGTACTCGAACCCGAAGCTGTCGAGGAATGCCCGCAGCCGCGCATTCATGTGTGCGCCATAGCTTTCGTGCGTGCCGAACGGGTCGGGCACCGACGTCAGCGGCTTCTGCATGTATTCCTTGAGCGCTTCCGGATTCGGCACCGTGTCCGGCACCTTGCGCATGCCGTCCATGTCGTCCGACACGCAGATAAGCCGCGTCTTGTACGCGCCGTCGGTCAGCACCTCGAACGCGCGGCGTACCATTGTCGTCCGCACCACTTCGCCGAACGTACCGATGTGCGGAAGCCCTGACGGGCCATAGCCCGTCTCGAAGACCACCGGCGCATCCTTGGGACGGCCAGCCTTTTCCAGTTTCTCGATCCGCGCCTTCAGCTCGCGCGCCAGCTCGAACGGCCAGGCTTTTGCGGCTTCGGCAAGTGCAGCGACAGATACGGTAGACATTTCGGGGGCGACTCCTGATCGCCCCGCCTATGCGCGGCGGCGGGCAGGGTCAAGCACGGCCTGGCGCATGCCATCCGGCGCGAGATTGTCCCGCCCCGCGAGGTAGACGCCATCGCGCCCGATCACGCCGGCAAACAGATCCTTCGGGAACACCGGCGCAAACGCTTCATCAAGCACGTTCAGCCCGCCCGTCAGCGCGCCATACGCCGGCATCACCAGCCGCGCGCCGTCGGTCGCAAAGCAGCGCTTGCGCACCGACCGACCGCTTCGGCCGACCACGCGCGCGCACGGATGCAGGTGCCCGGCAACCTCTCCGACCACAGCGCCCGCAGATGGAATGTGCCGAAACGTCAGCGGGCCGATCGTGATCTCGACAGCCGCACGCCCGCCAAGGTCTTCCGGCGGCTTCGGATCATGGTTGCCCTCGATCCACACCCAGTCGCATGACCCGGTTATCCCCCGCAGGCTGGCGACGTCATCGGGCGCCATGCGCGGCCGCGCCCGCCGGTCATGAAAGCTGTCGCCGAGCGAGATCACGGTCCGGGGCGAAAGCGCTGTCATCAGACGTCCGACGCGGGCCAATGTCTCGCGCGTATCGTACGGCGGCAGCATCTGCCCCCGCGCCGCGTATGACGAGCCCTTCTCGAAGTGCAGGTCGGACACGACCAGCACGCCCGGCTCCTCCCACCAAAGCGCGCCGCAGGTCATGGCGTGCACACGCTCGCCTGCCAGCAGCAGTGCGATGCCTCTGTTGATTCCTGACGATGATTTCAAGGCGACCATACCACAACCGTGCTGGGCGTAGGCCCTTACGTCAACGGTATGCAAACGACCAGCACGCTTGGCACAAGTTGATGCGTGAAATACCGACAGGTTGTGATACGATGCGACCGGCGGCGAAAGGGCGTGCGCGCCAATCACACGAGGAGACGTCAAATGACCCGCACCGGCGCATTGGTTCTCACCGTGATGCTTCTCGGC
>Ga0315902_10002262_pt1 | contig 30274 bp, 22 predicted proteins | sample LakEriMetagenome_9_FD_203523 | JGI IMG/M metagenome (GOLD analysis project Ga0315902, IMG submission 203523) | Freshwater fungal communities from buoy surface, Lake Erie, Ohio, United States - Buoy 12 MA117 | ecosystem: Environmental > Aquatic > Freshwater > Lake > Lake biofilm | place: USA...
GGGAGGTCCGGTGGCAACCTCGTCCTCCGGGACCGTGACCATTTTGCGGGATGGGGCGCAGACAGACGGCGCCTCCGCCCTCAATTCACCCTTGGCTCCGGGGACGATTATTACGACCGGCGAAGACGGGTCGGCTTCCATCGAGATCAGTCCGGGCAACACGATCCAAATTCAACCGAACACGCAGATCACGATCGGCGAAACGCGGATGGATCGCGCCGTCAACGAGGCCGGTGACCCGACTCCGCAGACGGAGGTGGTGTTGGCGGTCGGCACGATCATTGCCAACTCGACTACCGGCGTGGGTGCAGCCCCCCCCGAGATTCTCGCTCTCATCCGGCTCCCCTTCGGCAAATCGTGGGAGACCGCCACGCCCGAGGATATCCGGGAAGCTGTCCTTGCCGCGGTCAAACGCAACCCCGAACTCGCGCCCGAGTTGGTTCAAGCTGCAATCCAGACTGTCGGTGCAACCGGGCGCTTCCCTTCTTCCGGTGCGGGTGATTCGAAGCAGGTGATCGAGGATGACGGCAATGGCGAGACATCCCTCCAGGAGTTGGCGGCGATGATCGGCGCTGCCGCCACCGAGGGTAATCCCGCCATGGCCGATGCGATCGCGCAGGCGGTTGCCCGTGCCTTGCAGTCGAGCGGATTGTCGAACGCCTCATTTGTCATCGTCACACCGCGTGGCAACGTAAGCCCCATTGTCGGCGGTGTTACCATCGTTTCCTCGACGGGCGCCGATCCGACCACCTCGACCGTCACGGTGGCCTCGGTGAGCGGTGTGGACCTTGTTGTTGCTTCTAATGGCGAGCAATTGCCCGTCGATGCCGGCCAAGTTGTTATCCTTCGTCCGGACGGAATCGAATTCGGCGATATCGAGGATTTTCCGAATTTGCCTGGCGCGAATGTCAGCCTGCCCGTGCCGCTGCCTCCCGTGCAGCCTCCGCCACCGAATCCGCTTCCTTCCCCGACACCCACGCCGACTCCGACGCCGACGCCGACGCCGACGCCGACTCCGACGCCGACTCCGGGGCCGATCAGTCCCTGAGTCGCTTTCGCGCGTGATTGTTTTTTGTCTCGGCGAGGTTCTCGTCGACTGCGCGGGAAACTCCTGCTTCCCCGGCGGTGCGCCGGCCAATGCGGCTTACTACGCCGCCGTGCTCGGCCAACGAGCTGAGATCGTTTCGCGCGTGGGTGACGATACGGCGGGGCGCAAATTGACCGAGTGGCTGGGATCGCATTCGGTCGGAACGCGCTTTTTACAAAAAGATCCGAACCAGGCAACGGGATCGGTCAATGTCCTGCCCGGCCCGCGCTACGAAATTGCCGCACCAGCGGCGTGGGATTTCATCGAGAGGACCGATGCCGCATCAGTCGGCCTCGGCAAAGCCGGCGCGTTAGTCTTCGGCACACTGGCCCAACGGCAACCGGTTTCGCGCGGCACTATCCGCGCCATGGTCGAAACAGCGTGCGCAGCGGGTGTTCCGGCGCTCTGCGATCTCAATCTTCGCGCGCCCTTTTTCGACGAGGAAACCATCCTGTGGTCCCTGCGCCATTGCGACGTGCTCAAACTGAACCGCGAGGAGTTGGATATCGTGTCCGGTCTCCTCGGTGCCGCCGGCGCGCGAGCGGATCTTTTTGCCGGCCTGCTGCGCGAGTTCGGCATCGCGCGCGGCGTGCTCACCGAGGGTGAAGAAGGCGCGCTGATCTGTGAGGATGGGCGTGTTTCCCGGCATGCAGCCGAAGCCGCGACTGATGTCGCCGATACAATCGGGGCCGGCGACGCCTTCACGGCCGTGTTGGCCGTGGCTCTGGCGCGGCGAGTTCCGCTATCCGCCGCGGCAGCACCCGCCGCGGCGCTCGCGGCTTTCGTTGTTTCGCAGCCCGGCGCGACGCCCGCGATCCCGTCCGAATTGGCCGCGCGAATCAGAGCGTTTTAAGAAATGCTGTGGCCCTTGTTGTCTTCGGCGCCGGGGACGGCGCCGCTACATTTACTGTAGCGTCGGCGTCTCGCCGACGATCGCGCTGCGCTTGGACAAAGCGCCGCCAAGATTGCGGGCGTTTAGTAAGGTGGATCGCGCCGTCCCGGCGCGATATTTCAGCCAGTAAATCGCGATGGGACATCGCGATCCACCTCAGGATCAAAGCCTCGAATCTTTTGGGAGGTGGTGTAAAGTCTCTCTCACGGAACTTTTCTTTGCCGTTTTTTCCTCGGCATATGTTTCCCCGCAGTCGGGCAGAGTGCTGCCTGCTCGCACTGGTCGCAGTCCGGTTTGCGCGCGAAGCAGCGGCGGCGTCCGTGCCAGATGAGTAGATGACTCCAGAGTGTCCACGATGTGCGCGGCACGACCTTCATCAGGTCTTGTTCGATTTTCACCGGGTCGCGGTGTTTGGTTAATCCGAGGCGCTGGCTGAGGCGTCCGACATGCGTGTCGACGACCACCCCGGACTCGATGCCGTAGGCGTTACCGAGCACGACGTTGGCCGTTTTGCGTCCGACCCCGGGCAGGACGGTGAGCGAGTCCAAATCGCGCGGAACCTGGCCACCGTGCTTCCCGGTCAAGGCAGCCGAGGCGGCGCGGATATTCTTGGCCTTGTTCCGGTAGAAACCGGTCGACCGGATGAGTTCCTCCAAATCCTCCTGCCGGGCACCAGCCATGGCCTGCGCATCGGGATATTTCTGGAAGAGCGCCGGGGTCACCATGTTGACCCGCACATCGGTGCACTGGGCGGAGAGAATCGTCGCGATGAGCAACTCGAACGGATTGCGGTGCGTCAGTTCGCAGTGCGCGTCCGGATAAGTCTTGCGCAGGATGCGCAGAATTTCCGCCGCCCGTTCGCCGCGGGTCATTTACTGGGGGGAGAGCGCCGAGAGTCGCTCGCGGGCCTGGGCGGAATATTTCGAGTCGGGGAATTTTTCGGCCAGTTCCTGGTAGGCGCGCAGCATCTGCTCTTTCTGCTTCTGCGCTTTGGCCGGATCCGAGGCCTGCAACTCGGTGACCTGCTGCTCGAGGAGTTGTCCGCCCTCCCAGAGTCCGGTTGAAGCGGCCTCGGGCACTCCGTCGTAGAAGGCGGAGATCTTGATGAAGTAATCGATGGCCGCATCGCGCTCGCCCTTGTCCTTCTGGATGTAACCACCGAGCAGCATGGCATCGGCGCGAAGCTCGGAGGAGGCGTTGGGCGCGCGGATGATCTGGGTGAGCAGCGCCACGGCTTCGTCGCCCTTGCCTTGCTCGCGCAGCGAGGCGGCGATGCCGTAGTTGGCTTCGAGCACCTTCGAAGACCACGGATAGAGCGTCTTCAACTTTTCGAAAAACTGCCCGGCTCCCGCCACGTCGCCCTGCTCCTGCGCCACGCGGCCCAGCCCGAACAACGCGACGGCCTGCGCTTCCTGGATGGATGGCGGTGCCTCGCCCGGCGGCTTGCCTTCGGGATTGGGATAGTCCGCCGCGATTTTTTCGAAGACGGCTTTGGCTTCGTCCGCCTTGCCGTTCTCGAGGAGGGCCAAGCCGTAGAGATCGAGATCGGCCGGCGCGTAGACAAGAGAGGCGTCGTAGGCTTTGCCCATTTCCTCCAGCGCGCGGGTCGGGTTGCTGTCGTTGATGAAAGCGGCGCGCGCGAAGAGAGTTTTGTTTTTCGCTCCGCCCGGCGCCTTTCCGGCCAGATCCTCAAAATATTTTTCCACCCCGGCGGCATCGGTCAGACCCGCTTCCATTTCCTGTTTCTTGGCCACGAGCATGGCGCGGAGTCCGAGGGCCAGCTCGGCGCTCTCGGGATAGGCACCGGCGAGTTTCTCGCCCGCGGCAATCGATGCGCCCATCGACTCCTTCCACTTGGCTTGCTCCTCGGGGTTGAGGGCTCCATAGCGTCCGAGACGCTCGGCTGCCGCGCGGTGCAGATCGGCGACCTTGACCACGGCCTCGGGTGCTTTGGGTGCGGCGGGGAATTTCTGCACGAACTCCTCGTAGGCCGTGACGGCCGCCGCGGTATTGGCCCGGTTGTTCTCCGTCTGCCCGATGCTGTCGTAGGCGAAGAAGATTTTTTCGTCCTCCGGATATTTCTCGGCGAAAGCGCGCATGAGGCGCACCACTTCATCGCTGTTCTGCGCCGCGCCGGCGAGTTGCGCGCGCTGGAAATAAGTGAAAGGTGCGGGCTGGCTCTGCGGGAATTTGTCGGCCACCTCGGCCAGCACCGCCACGCCCTCGTCGTTGCGGGTCAGCGCCAGCAAGGCCGATGCTTTGGCATAAAGCGCGCTGGGGGCCAGTTGGCCCGCGGCGTATTTCTGCACGAATGCGTCGATGAGCGGCAGAGAGCCTTCGTTGTCTCCTTTCTGCTGCGTGCCGACGGCGACCCAGAATTCGGCCTCCTCGACTTGCGCGGCCTGCGGATATTTCGCCGCCACTTCCTTGTAGGCGGCGATGGCCTCGTCCCACTTGCCTTCCTGTTTGAGCACATTGCCGATGCCGAGTTGCGCCACGGCGGCGACTTCGGCCGGCGGATTGGTGGCGAGAAAATCGCGGTAGGTTTTGAGCGCGCCCTCGACGTCGCCCTGCTGGGCGCGCGCGGTGGCTTCGTTGACCACGGACAAGCCGAGCAAAGGACTCTTCGGATAAAGCTCGGCCGCCTCCTTGAAATATTGCGCGGCTTTCTCCGGGTTCCGCACGGCGTCGTCGGGGTGGGTGAGATACATGTTGCCCATGGCCACGGGCAGGTTGGCCGCGAGGGCGTCGCCCTTGTGCGCGCCTTGGAAGGCCGCGTATTTCTCCTCGGCCGGTGCCGTCGCGTTTTGCAGGGCGTAGCTCATGGCGAGGAAATAGAGATTCCGCTTTTTGTCCTCGTTGTCCGTGAGGAGCGGGCCGATGTGGGCCAGCACGATGCGCGATTCGTCGTATTGCCCCTGCTGGAAGTAGGATTCCGCCACCTTCTGCAGCGCGGTGAAAGTCTGGTCGGGGCGCGCTTGCAACTCGGCCAGCTTGCGGCGTTCGCGCTCGGCCTGGCGGCTGGCGCGCTGGATCTCGGCTTCGTTGCGAGAAAGCAGCGCCGCGCGGGTGAGGGCGGGCAGTCCGTCGACTTTTTTCTGCTGCAGGGCGATGATCGCGTCCTTGGGCAACACGCCGCGGAAAGCGTTGCGCGCCTCGGTGAGCAGAACCGGTTTGCGGTCGTCGGGCGCATAGGCTGCCTCGCTGAGAAGGATTTCGCCGAGTTGGAACTGCGCCGCATTGACCAAGGTCAGGTCAGTCCTTTTTTTGATGATGTCGCGCAGCAGGTCTCCCGCCTGCGTGTAGAGGGCGAGGGCCGCCGGCTTGTCCCCGCCCTCGGAGGTGAGGATCTTGCTGCCTTCCGTGGCGAGGGTGAGGGCGAGCAGGTTTTGGCTTTCCTGGATGCTCGCGCTGCCGGGGAAACGCTTGATGTTTGCCTCGAGCATGTTTTTCGCCGCGGCAAAGTCGCCGATTTGGAACGAGGCGATGGCGCTGCCGTAGTTGACCTGCTCGAGTTCGCGGGATTGCGGGTATTTCTGCGCGAAAGCCGCGAATTTCTTCACCGCCTCCCCGTATTTTGCTTTCCGTGCGGGGTCGTCCGCCTTGAGCGATGCAGCGAGGCCGGAGAGGGCCTGCGGTTCGAGCAGGTCGGCCAGTTCGATGATGTCTTTCGGCGGCGGGGGTCCGGAACGGAGTTTGGCCAGCGTATCGAGGCTCTTTTGGTTTTGGCCGTCGAGAAAGCACGCGTAGGCCAACTGGATCTGCGCGTTGACCACGACCGGCGATGTCGGGTAATCGGCGAGGATTTTTTCGTAAGCCGCGACTGCCGCCGGATAATCCCCGTTGCCGTAAATGGCGTTGGCCGCTTCCAGGGCCTGTTTGGGGGCGTCGTCCTGGGCCGCGGCGGTGGACGCGGCGAACAAACCAAGCAGCAAAACACAGCAGAACCGGGGAACGAAATTCATGGAACGAATCTTATCCGCTCAGACCGCGGAGGGAAAGCCCGCGGCAGCTTCCGCCACATTCTTCCGCCGTCGCACGGCCAGCATCAAGTCGTCGAGAATGGCGTAGAGGCAGGGGATGAGGACCAGCGTGATCAGGGTGGCGAAAGTCAGTCCCCAGACGATGGCCTGAGCCATGGGAGCGAGGAATTCTTCCTGGCCGGTGCTGAAGAAGGCCAGGCTGAAAAGGCCGACAACGGTTGTGGCGGTGGTCAGGAAAATGGGACGGAACCTGGTGCATCCGGCTGCCACAATGGAGTGCCAGCGCACGCGGGCGCTGTCCGGGTCGCGTCCGAGGCGGTAATTGTTGATGAAATCCACGAAGACGATCGAGTTGTTCACCACGATGCCGGCCAAAGCGATGGTGCCCATGACCGACATCAGCCCCATCGGCTCGCCCATGAAAAGCAGGCCGATGATGACGCCCACCACGCCGAACGGCACCACGGTCATGATGACCAGCGGCTGGAGGAACGAGTTTGTGATGGTGGCGATCAGCGCATAAATGAGGAAAAACGCGACGAACGCGGCGAATTTCATCGCCTCGATGCTGCGCTCGGTGTCCTCGTTCTCGCCGGTCAGGCCGATGTCGATACCCGGGTTTTCGCGCAGCAGCTCCGGCAGCCACGGCTTGATGAGCGCGTTGGCCCCGCTCGACGTGGTGACGCGGTCATCCACGTCGGCCGATACGGTGATGACGCGTTCCTGGTCGAGGCGTTTGACGCGCGGGACACCGCTGACCCGCTCGACTTGGGCCAAGCTGTCCAGGTCGACCATGCCACGCGGTCCTTTGACCAGGAGGTTGCGCACCATCTCGGGATCCTGACTGTAGCGTTCGTCCATTTTCACGCGGACGATCACCTCATCGTTGCCCCAACGCAGTCGCGAGGCCTCGAGGCCGCGGAATGCGCCGAGCAGATTGCGTCCGACTTGCGCTGCGTCGAGTCCGGCGCGAGCCGTGCGGTCCTCGTCCAAGCGGACGCGGAATTCCGTTTTGCCCTTCGGCAGGTCGCTGCCCACGTTGACCAGTCCCGGCACTTCGCGCAGCCGTTTCTCCACGTCCGCGGCCGCCTTCTTCAGTTCCTCGAAGCCCGCGCCGCGGATCTCGATGTTCACCGCGCGTCCCACCGGCGGTCCACCTTCCTCTTTTTTCGCCGTGCCGTTGATCACCTCGGGGAAAGATTCGACGACCCGGCGCAGATCCCGCTCGATGACCGAGGGTTTGCGGCAGCCGGGATTCTGCTCGTCGAGGTCGACAATGAGCATGGCCAGGTTGCTTCCGTATTCGAGGAATTGGTCGGTCGGATCGAACATGGCGCCGACGCGCGTGATCACCGCGACTAAGTCGCCCTCGGGCAGGGCATCGACCACGTCGCGTTCGACGCGCGCGGCGACATCGGCGGTCTGGTCGAGCGTGTAGTCGGCGGGCAGCTCGAGTTTGAGGTTGATCGTGTCGGCGAAATCCGTGGCGAAAAGGCGGAACGGCACCACCCCCGCGGCGACGAGTCCGCCGACGAAGAGCAAAGCGGCGAGGAAAACCGCAACCACCGCGTAACGTGTGCGCAGGGCGAGATTGAGGAGATGGGCGTAAACCGCGACCGTTCTCCCCACCATGCGGTCGACCGCTTCGCGCAGTTCTTCGTAGCTCAGGCCCAGTTCATAGCGCAGGCGGCTCCACCCGCGCGGCGGTTTGGCTGCCGCCGCGGCCCGCCGGCTCGCCGCGGAGCGGATCGGTCGCAGACAGTCGGCCAGATGCGAGGGGAGAACGAGAAAGGCCTGCGCGAGCGAAAAGCAGAGGGTGGAAATGACGACCACCGGCACAACGGCGAGGAATTTGCCGATGATGCCTTCGCCCCAGATGAGCGGAAGGAAGGCGGCGACCGTCGTGCTCACGCTGCCGAAGACAGGCCACATCACTTCCTGGGCCCCGCGCACCGCGGCGCGCGTTGCGCTCTCGCCTTCCGAATAATAGCGGAACACATTTTCTCCGATGACGATGGCGTCGTCGACCACCATGCCCAGCGCCATGATCATGCCGAAGAGCGAAAGCATGTTGATGGTGAATCCCCCGAGATAAAGAACGAGGAATGTGCCGGCGAAGGAAAACGGAATACCGAAGGCGACGAGCAGCGCGAGGCGCCAATCAAGGAAGAGAAGAAGCAAAATGGTGACGAGGACGAGCGACTGGATGCCGTTTTTGGTCACGGTTTCGATGCGTGTGTTGATGTATTTGGTCGTGTCGGTCACGACTTGCGTCTCGACTTCCGGCGGAAGGGCCGCGGTTTCCTCGGCAAAAACCTGACGAGCTTCCCGCACGGTCTGGATGACGTCGGTCCCCTTCTTCTTCACCAGCGTGTAGGTGACGGCGGGTCTCAGATTGGTGCGACCATAGGTCTGCGGCTTCTCGGTTGTCTCTTTTACGGAGGCGATGTCGCGGATCTTTATGGTGCGGCCGTCGGCCCGCTTGACCACCGGCAGATCTTCGAGTTGCGCGGCCTCGGTGATCTCGCCGAGCAACCGGACGACGCGCTGTCCGCCTTGCGCGTCGAGGCGTCCACCGACCACGTTGACGTTTTTCGCCGCCACGGCGTCCATGACCTCGGCGAAGGAGAGACCGGCCGAGCGCAAGCGGTAGGGATCGATCTCGACCCACACTTCGCGCCGCTCCAGTCCGTCGACCAGCACCCGCGAAACGCCGGGCACAAGTTTGAGTTTGCGCTCGATGCGGTCGAGCGCGGGACGGATTTTTCGGACGTCGAATCCCGGCGGATAGGAAACGGTGAAAGTGATGAGCGGGAAGGGGATGTCGAACTCCTCGACGATCGGCGGCTCGGCCGAGGCGGGCAGGTCGGCCTTGGCTTTGTCCACCGCCTGGCGCACCTCGTTGAGCACAGGCTGGACGTCCCCGATCCCCGGGTCGACCTCGATGAAGATATTGGAAAAATTGTCCTGCGAAATGGAGCGGATCTCCTCGAGGAAATCGACATTGCCCAGTTCCTCCTCGATCGGCACGGTGATGGTGCGCTCGATGTCCTCCGGTGCGCCCGTTTCGGGGTCGAGGGTGGTGATCTGGATGAAATTGGTGCTGACGTCGGGAAACAGGTCGCGCTGCAGCTGCGTGAAGGCGGCGTAGTATCCGGCGAAAACCACGACGAGCGTGAAGATGTTCACCGCAACGCGGTTCTTCACGCTCCATGACGCCATGCTCATTGGCTCAAGCTATGCGGCCCGTGCCGCGGCGGCAACGCGGTCCTCGTTCCGGGGGCTTTGCAGGCGGGCGGGGGACGCCTATATTCGGCTGTTTATGAGTGATTTGTCGGAAGTGCTGCAGGCCGGCGAGGCACATGGCGGATTGTTGGCCGCCTCGCGCGCGAACATCGAAAAATTCCTCACCGCCGGGCCCTCGGCCCCGGAAGAGGCCAGCGTGCGCGAGTTGGCGGCGGACGGCAATTGGGAGGAGTTGAACAACCGGTTCTTCCGAACGCTGGCCTTCGGCACGGGCGGGTTGCGCGGAAAAACCATCGGGGCGGCGGTGACCGCCGCGGAGAAGGGGACCCCGCAGGCGCTGGGGCGGCCCGAGTTCCCCTGCACGGGCACCAACGCGATGAACTACTACAACATCAGCCGCGCCACGCAGGGTCTGGTCGCCTACGTCAAGGAATGGGCGACGCGCGAGAAGCTGCCGCATCGCCCGAAAATTTGCATCAGTTACGACACGCGCTTTTTCTCCCGCGAGTTTGCCGATCTCGCGGCCAAAGTGATCACCGAGCTGGGCTGTGACGCGCTGGTCTTCGCCGAGCCGCGGCCGACTCCGGAACTGAGTTTTGCCGTTCGCCAGACGGGTGCGACGGCGGGGATCAACATCACGGCCAGCCACAACCCGCCCGCCTACAACGGATACAAAGTTTATTTCAACGACGGCGGCCAGGTCATCGATCCGCATGCCACGGGGATCATCGAAAAGGTCAACGCGGTGGAGAGCGCGCATTACCAACCGCTCCCCGACGCGCACCAGGGCAAGCGTTCCTCGCTCGGGCCGGAAATGGACGAGGCCTATCTCGACCGGCTCGAGCGCGTGGTGCTCGATCCCGCCGTCGTGGCCAAGGAGAAGGATCTCAAAATTGTCTACTCGCCGCTGCACGGCGTGGGCGCATCCATCGTCATGCCGTTGCTCGAGCGGCTCGGTTTCGATGCCACGGCCGTGCCGGAGCAACTCGTGCCGGACAGCCGCTTTCCCACGGTCAAGTCGCCCAACCCGGAATATGCCGAGGCCCTGACCAAGGCGATGGAGTTGGCCGACAAAATCGGTGCGGACCTGGTCATGGCGACCGACCCCGACGACGACCGCATGGGCGTGGCGGTGCGCGGTGGCGATGGAAAAATGGAACTCCTCACCGGCAACCAGATCGGCGCCATGCTCGCCTTCTACCGCGCCTCGCGCATGTTCGAACTCGGTATTCTCAACGACGCGAACAAATCGCGCGGCGTCATCATCAAGACTTACGTGACCACCGATTTGCAGAAAGAGGTGGCCGGGCATTTCGGGTTGCGCTGCGTGGAGACCTTGACCGGCTTCAAATACAACGCGGCCAAGTTGCGTCAATACGAGGAAGCGATCCCGGCCGACCTGCGGCGCGACTATCCTCATCTCGGCGAGGATGAGACGCGCCGCTTGCGCCTCGAGCACTCGTCGTTTCTCGTCATGGGCGGGGAAGAAAGCTACGGCTACACGCTGTCCGATTTCGCGCGAGACAAGGACGCCAATGCGGCCGTCGCCGGCTTCGCCGAGGTGGTGGCCTACGCGCGCTCGCGCGGCATGACCGCCGTCGAATATCTCGACGACATTTTCGCCGCGCTCGGCGTGCATCTCGAGCGCGGCGAGTCGCTGGTTTTCGAGGGCGCCGAGGGCGCGGCGACGATCGGCAAACTGGCGATATCCTACGCGGACAATCCGCCGGCCGAAATGGACGGGTCGCGCGTGGTGAAAATGGCAAATTTTGCCACCGACGTTGTCCGCGACATCGAAGGCGAGCGCATTCCGGCCGAAGCCATGATCGTTTATACTTTGGCTGACGGACGTCGCTGCGCGGTGCGTCCGAGCGGCACGGAGCCGAAGATAAAGTATTACATTTTCGGGGTTGAAAAACCGGCGGCGGGGCGGAAATTCACCCCTGATGAAACAGCCGCCGCGCGCCTCCGTGTCGGGCAATCGATCGACCGCCTTTGGGATTGGCTCCATGCCGACGCCCTGCGCCGTGCGGCCGCCTGACCACCCGTGACCCGATGAAAAGTTTCCTGCAGTTTCTTCTCTTCGTCCTGATCATCACCGTGGCTTTGGCCGGCCTTTACGCTTGGAAAAGCGGCCAGAGCGGGCTGCCGCGCGACGGTTCCGCCGCAACGGAGAGCGCTCTGCCCAAGGTCAAGCCGGCCGTCGGCACCGCGCGTATTCCCGGCTTGACCGCGCTGAACGACGAACTCGGACGCGTGGCCGAGGCTGTCATTCCCTCCGTGGTCAGCATCAGCGCGCTGAAGAACCCCGCGGTCGATCCCCGCCAAGAGCTCATCCGCCAGTATTTCGGCTTCGGCCGGCGCCAGCCGATCGCCGAGACCGGTTCGGGCGTCATCGTCTCGGAGGAGGGGCATATCATCACCAATCTCCATGTCATCGACGGCGCAGCCGAGGTGTTGGTGACGTTGAGCGGCGGACAGAGCCTGCCCGGCAAGGTGCTGGGCGCGGATCCGGGATCCGATATCGCCATTCTGAAAATCGACGCGCCGGGGCTGCGCCCTCTCGCGCTGGCCGATTCGGAAAAAGTGCGCGTCGGACAATTGGTCTTCGCCATCGGCGCGCCTTACGGGCTGCAGGAATCCGTGACCATGGGCATCATCAGCGCGCGCGACCGCGTTGTCTCGAGCGAATCGATCAACGAGTTTTTCCAGACTGATGCACCGATCAATCCGGGCAACTCCGGCGGACCATTGGTGAACATCCACGGCGAAGTCGTGGCTATCAACAACAGCATCAAGTCGGAGTCGGGCGGCAACCAGGGTGTGGCTTTCTCCATACCTTCGAACACGGCCAAGCGTGTCCTTGAACAGATCCTCGCGCACGGCCGCGTGCTCCGCCCCTATCTGGGTGTGGTCATGCTTCCGCTGGACGCGGCCACCGCGCGCCAACTCGGTCTGCCCGACGACCGCGGTGCTTTGATCGACGCGGTGTTTGCCGATTCCCCGGCTGCCTTGGCGGGCCTCCGGAGGGGTGACTTTATCGTGAAGTTCGACGGGCGCGAAGTGGGCGGTTACCGCGACCTGCGCAAGCGCGTCTCGGAGGCGAACGTTGGTCAGCAGGCGGAGGTGGAAATTTTGCGCGAGGGCCAGACCGCCAAAGTTTCCGTGACCATCGTCGAGCAAGATCAGGCGGCGGCCGGCGCGTTGGCTCCCTCTCCGGTGCAAGTCGTGCCGCAATTGGTCCGGAACGGGGCGCTCTCCGGGGTGGCGGTCCGTTCCGTGACACCACAACTCGCCGCCCGCTACCGTCTGCCGGACGGCATCCAGGGCGTGATGGTCCAGTCGGTCGACCGCGGGAGCCCCGCGGCAGGATGGCTGCAAGCGGGCGATGTCATCGAGCAGGTCAACGACGATCCTGTGGCCACGCCGGAGGAATTTGCCGCCGCCGCAACCGCTCTGCCTCCGGACCAGCGAGCGGTCCTTTTGCTCTCGCGCGGCCGCGTTCGTTCCTTCGAGGTGATCACGCCCTGAGTCGCCGGTCGTTGACTGGCGCCCGTCTACCCCGCATCCTCGCCTTTGCATGAAGACGCCCTTGGGCACCACGTTCATCGTTGCGGCCAGCCTGCTGGGTGTGGCTGCAGTCGCGCAGCTGGTTGCCGTGCTGGTTTACTTTGGTCCCAACTTCAAGCAGGCCTACAGTGCCGCAGAGACATCGACGGCGGCCGCTGTTCCGGCCGCGACTCCCGCACCGGTCCCGGAAACTTCCGAGGGCGAAAAGTCCGCGCTCCAAGCCAGGTTGGTCGAACTCGTCGCCGAGGCCGACAAGCTCGAGGCGGGCGCTTCTCCGGCCGATGCGCTCGCCCCGCTCGAGCAGGCACTTGCCATGCAGCCGACCGATGCAACGCTGCTTTCGCGCATCGCCGCGCTGCACGAGCGCCTCGGCCAGACCGCCCAGGCCGTCGACACGTGGCAAAAACTCGTCGCGCTCGGCCCCGCCGCGGGCAATCTCTCCGAGGTCGCCGAGGTGCGTCTCAACCTGCTGCGTGATCCGACGCCTGCCGGCGAGGGACTCGAAGTTCGCGACCAGAACGGACTCCAACCCGGATCTTCGCTCGGGGTGGTTGATCTCAAAATCGACGGCGGCAACGACGGTGCGGTGAAGGACCTGCGTCTCGCGGTCAAGGCGCGGCCGGGCGAACCGATCGACGCGCGCGATGTCCGCATCAACGTCACTTTTTACGAAACGCTCGATGGCGAGATCGTCCCGACGATGAGCCGTGTGCAGTCGATGTGGTTCACCACACCGGTCGACTGGAAGAGCGAAGGGGTGGAGATTCTCGAGGTGAAATACGAGGTGCCGCGCATCGGGCCCGATGGCGGCCCGCCACCGGACTATTACGGATACATGGTGAACATCTATCACCGCGGCCAGTTGCAGGAGACGCGCGCCGAACCGGCCGATCTCCTTGAGCTTTTCCCGGCCCCGCTCAACGAAATGCCCGCCGCATCCGACGGGGATGGCACCAGCGGGGCGCGATGAGAATTCTCCTCGTCGACGACGAGCCGGGCTTAGTTGAAGCTTGGCGCGAGATTCTTGCCCCGACCGGCACGTTTGACATCCGCACCGCGGCCACCGGCGGCGATGCTTTGCGCGAAGCGCGCGCCTGGCCCGAAGGGCCGGACGTTCTTGTCACCGATGTGGTCATGGAGCCGATGGATGGTTTCGCCTTGCGCGACAGACTCGTCAGCGAGTTTCCCGCCATGCGGACGGTTTTTGTCACCGGCTACGATCTTTCCGCCCAACACGACCGCGTGGGCGATGCCGCCGTCCTGCCCAAGCCGGTCGATGCCGCGAAATTGGCTGCGGCCCTCGGCGTGCCAGCCGCCGCGCCGCAGACCTACGAGTTTGGCGGATTCCACGTGCAGGAGCATCTGCGTCACCAAGACAACATCGACGAATACCTCGCTTGGCAGGGATCGATGTCGCGGCACGCGGTGCTCCACATCATGGACGAAGAGAGTGCGCGGGATCCCGCGGCGGTGGCGGCCTTCCTGGCCGACGCGCGGGCCAAGGCCGCTGTCTCGCATCCTTACTTGTTTGCCGTGCACGAAGCGGGCGAAGTCGGCGGACGCTGCTTTTATTCCTCCGATTATGTCCCCGGCTACAGCTTGGAGGCCTACCGCCTCGCGGGCCACAAACTCGACGATCGTGCGCTCCTCTCCGCCCTTCGCACCGCGGCGGATGTCTCCGCACACTTCACCAAGCACGGTTTGGCTCGCCGCAGCATGGGATCCGCGGACCTGGTCTTGGACGCCTCGCTGCGGCCCCGCATGGTCAACGCCGCCGCGGCCGCCGCGCCCGCGCCCGACGAGGCGTCCGAGGTCAAAAATTTCGCCGAAACCGTGGCCGCCCTTGCGCCGGAGGGCGGTGTCGCCTCGGTGGTGGCGCAAACGCTCGCCGCCGGGCAGGCCGATTGGGCCGGGGTTGCCGCCATGGTGGCCGCCGCCAAGCCCGCCGCGGCGCCGAAGGACGCCGGCAAGCTGACCGCGCGCACCGAAAAATCGAAACAAATGCTGGAGCAGTCGAAAAAGCAGCAGAAGAAGCGCTTGCTCATCAGCGCGGGAATGTCACTCCTTCTCCTTCTCGTCGCGGTCTTCGCCCTCTTCCGCATCTTCGCCGGCGGCAAGCAGACCGTGTTCAATGAATTGGTCGAAATTCCTGCGGGCGAGTTCACCTACCAGGATGGCGAAAAAGTGGACCTCCCCGCTTTCTGGATCGACCGATACGAAGTTTCCATCGCCGAATACAAAATGTTCCTCGATTTCCTCGCGGCCAACCCGGGCGAAGCGGAGAAGCTCGCGCATCCCGACATGCCCAAGGGCAAATCCCACGTTCCGCTCGATTGGGCGGACAACAACGCGCTCGAGCCGCCGATGCCGGGCTACTACACGCGCGCGGTCAAGTGGAAGCAATACAAGGAAGCTCCGCTCAACATTGATTCGCCCGTCTTCAACGTCGATTGGTTCGATGCCTACGCCTACGCCAAATGGAAGGGGCGTCGCCTGCCCACCGAGCAGGAATGGGAAAAAGCGGCGCGCGGCACGGACGCCCGCAAATACCCATGGGGCAACGAAGAGGACGCCAAGCGCGTCAACAGTGGCACCGATTTCGACCCGAATCCGAAAAAAGGCGGTGACACGGACGGCTTCAAACGCTGGTCCCCGGCCGACCAACCCGAAGGCGACAAAAGCCCGCGCGGCATCCGCGGCATGGCGGGAAATGTCTCGGAGTGGACGGCAACATGGGCACCTTCCGAAGACGGAATGGCCGGGGAAGTGCCCGTCGTCCGCGGTGGCAACTGGGGCAACCCGGAACACCATATCACGCGCCGTCGCGCCATCCTCGACCCGTTGCAGCCGCAGGATACACTGGGTTTCCGCACCGTATCCGACACCCCGCAGAAATGATGCCGCTCCGTCCCGACTTCGTCCGTTGTTTCTTTTTCCTCGCCGTGCTGCTCGCGTTTGCCGGTGCGGAGCGTTGCGCCGCGCAGGTCAACATCGAGTTGAGTTTCAAGCGCAAGCTCTTCGTGCTCTACGAGCCCATCGTGGCCGTCGTGTCGATCGACAACTTGAGCGGACGCCCCCTCGTGCTCGACAACACAGAGCAGCACCGCTGGTTCGGTTTCACCATCGAGACGGGAGACGGTCGCCCCGTCCCGCCGAACAACCCCGACTATGAACTCGCGCCCGTGGCCATCGCGCCGGGCGAGAAGCTGACGCGCTCGGTCAATCTCACACCGCTCTTCCCGCTGCAGGAGTTCGGGCCCTACCGCATCAAAGCCACGGTCTACGCCGCGCCGTTCGAAAGATTTTTCAGCTCGCGGCCCGAGACGGTCGAGGTCACCGACGGCCGGCCGGTCTGGCAGGAAGTGGTCGGTGTGCCCGGCGACGACGGTCCGCCGCAACTCCGCACCATCACGCTTCTCTCGCACAAGCTTTCGCGCAGCACGCGTCTCTACGTGCGCATCGAGGACAAGGAACGCGGAAAAATCTACGCCATGTATCAACTCGGGCCGTATCTCACCTTCGGCCGCCCTGAAGTCCTGCTCGACCTGCGCAACGAGATCCACGTGCTGCAAAACAGCGCACCGAAGCAGTTCCTCTACACGCACCTCGGGTTGGCGGGGGAAATTCTCGGCCAGCAGGCCTACCTTGAGGCCGGCAGCCGTCCCACCCTGGTCAAAGACAACCAAGGCGGGGTGAAAGTGGTCGGCGGACGACCCTACACCGCGGGCGAGGAGGAGGCCGCGGCCGAGGCGGCCGACAAGGTGGGGGACCGCCCCGTTCCGCTCCCCGGCTCCTAGGCCGAAAATCCTTGCACCGCCCTCCGGGGGTCGGTAGCTTCCCCGCCCCTTCCAGAATTCCATTTCCATGGCCGCATCCAAAAAGAAAAGCACCGCCAAGCCCGCGAAAAAGACCGCGGCGAGCAAACCCGCCGCGAAAAAGCCCGCCGCGAAAAAGCCTGCACCGAAAAAGGCCGCGCCGAAAAGCGCCGCCCAGAGCAAGGCCGCCCCGGTCCGCCAAAAAGGCCGGGCCACCAAAGCCCCGATGGTGGGTACCCGCGCGCTGCTCGCCTACGGCCAACCGGTGGACAAAACTCGTCGTCTCAATCCCTGGCTCAAGCAGCAGCAGATGCGCCTGCTTGCCCTGAAAGACACTCTCCTCGACTCGATGACCGGCGTGGCCCGCGACAACCTGCGCACCGGCCACGATTCGCATGAAGTGTCCGCGCACGGGCTGCACCAGGCCGACGCCGGCAGCGACGCCTACGATCGCGATTTCGCGCTCAATCTTCTTTCCCAGGAACAGGACGCTCTTTTCGAGATCGACGAGGCCCTCAAACGAATCCTCCGCGGCAGCTACGGCACCTGCGAGATGAGCGGCAAACAAATTCCCAAAGCGCGCCTTGAGGCGCGCCCCTTCGCGCGCTTCACCGTGGAGTGCCAGGGCGAGATCGAGAAAAAGAACCGCTTCACCCGCATCCGCCAACCGATCGCCCGCCTCTTCGAATCCCTCGACGAGGAAGGCTCGGAGGACGGCGAGGAAGAGACCTCGGCGGAAAGCAAAGAGTAAACGACCATGGCACAGGAAATCATCACGCTCGAATGCACCGAGGCGGCCGCCGAGGGCAAACCCGTTTCGCGCTACATGAGCAAGCGCAACAAAAAGAGCCCGCGCACGCCGGGCCGGCTGGAGAAAAAGAAATACAACCCGCATCTCCGCCGCCACACACTGCACCGAGAAACCAAATAACCAGCTTACATGCAACCGAAGACACCCAAACGCCGCGCGGCCATGCGCCGGGCCAACCGCCCGATGCCCCGCCGCCGCATCGATCTGACGCTCGAGGCGATCGACTATAAAAATCCCGAACTGCTCAAACGCTTCATCACCGAGAGCGGCAAGATCCTGCCCCGCCGCCTCACCGGCGTGCCGGCGCACATCCACCGCCGCATCACCAACGCAATCAAGCGCGCCCGTTCGGTTTTGCTCCTGCGCTAGGCGCTTTTTTCTTCTCTTCGGCGGGATCGGGTTTGCTTTCCTCCCCGCGGTCGCTGCCTTTCGGGAGGATGCGCGGGCGCCATTTCGGCTCGGTCATTTTCCCGTCCGAGACGTATTCGAAAAGTTTGCTCACCGGATAGAGAAGGATACCGGGGACGCCCTGCGCGTTGACCCGCACGCCGAAGTCCATGCGGTCCTCGATGAAAAAGAGCGATCCTTTCCCGATCATGACGAACCCCTGGCCCTGCACGTCGAGGTTCTCCGTGCGTATCTCGCCGTTCGCCACGGTGTAGTCGCACGTCGCGCGCCGCGACGTCTGGTAGCCCGCGCCGGGGATCACCGAGTCGAGCAGGAAGGTGAGCGGCCCGAGCACCGGAATGGCAAAGACGTTGCCGTCCTCGACGAGAAGATCGCCCTGGCCGCGCATGAGTTCCGCCTTTCCGGGCACGAAGCTGAAATCGTAGCGCCCGCTGACCAGACCCTTCGAGTCCTGATAGTCGAAGTAAAGGCGCGTCAATGTCTCGAAGTTCACGCGGTCGAGGTTGACGGTCATCTTCTGCCGCGCGTCCGGTTGTCCGACGGCGACGGTGGCCTCGAGCCGCACGTTGCCGCCGTAAAGTCGCGCGGCCGGCACATCGACGAGAATCTCGCGTCCCTTGAAACGCAACGTTCCGCGCGCCGCGCCGAAGGACAGCGTGCGATCGAGCAAATCGTATTCCAGCCCCTGCGGGGCGTCGAACTGCGCGGTCAGGTCGGTCAAGGACGGATCTTTCAGTCCGATGATCCCGCTCACATTGACCAGCGGCGGACCCTTCAAACGGTAAGGTTCGGTTTCGCGAGCCACGTTGGGATCGGCCCACTGCAGGACGTTGAACGGTGTCATCGTGCTGCGGATATCCTGCAAGCGCACCTGCTGGCGACCGAAGTCGTAGACAAAAGTTCCCGTGCCGGCGCCCTCCGGGCGTTTCACGTTCATGTTGGTGAACGTGAGGGCGAGATTCTCGAAGGCGACATCGGCCGTCGCGCTGTCCATCTCCGAACCGTGGATGCTGGTTCGGCCGAGTTGCAGCTTTCCGGTGGCGCGCATCGCGGCGGGGTCGAGCTTCGTCCCGCGGGCCTCCAATTCGATCACCGGGGGATCGATGAAGCGCAACTGCATTTTGTCCACGCTCTCCTTCGCCTTGGGCCCGATCAATGGCAGGAGCGGCAGCGGGTTGGCGCGGCAGTCGATGCGCACGCGCGCGTCGTCCGGACGTACCATGACCGATCCTTTGATCGGACCGCTTGGCGTCTTCAGCGAAATGTTGTCCGCGTAAAACTCGCCGCCTTCGCGCCAGACAAAGTCACTCTGCAGATCGCCGAATGTCAGGCCGCGGTAGCCGAATGCTCCGCTCTCCAGCGTGCCGAGAATCTGGATACGCCGCGGTTTTTCCGCGCCGGCCGAGAGCGTTGCCCGGACAACCGGCCGCTCGGCGAAGACCAGATCGTCCCACCGCGGTGACGGCAGGAATTCCGCGAGCCATCCTGCCGGGTCGAGGTTCGATTCCATGTCGGCCTGCGCTTCTCCCGAGACCGACTGCCAGCGGCCGCTCGCCTCGAACGATCCGCCTTTGTCGTCGCGCGCGGAGAGACGGCGCATTTCGAAAATCTTGTCGACGAAGGAAGCCTCGAGCCGCACATCCTGCAGCGACACTTTGCCCAACGTGGCGCGCGGTGCCTCGAAGCGCACAGCCGGAATTTGCCAGTTGCCCGCGGGGCTGCCGCCCGCGCTGAATTCCACCGCAAGAGTGGGCGCGGTGCTCCCGAAGTCCACCGCCTCAAGCCACTCGATGGCGCGCGCCGCCTCGGGCGGAAGCAAATCCGACGACGGTTGCGGCGGCGGCTCCCCTTGCAGCGCGATTTGGCCCGTGGCCGTGACCTCGATGCCTTGCAGATTGAAGCGGGCGAGGGGAATACTGATAACGCCGTCGGCCAGGGCCAGACGCCCGCGTGCTTTGGTCACGCGCAACGAACGCGTCACGCCGTCGGCTGCGGCCACCGGCAGGTAAACCTGTGCCCCGTGCAATTCGAGCGCGCTGATTTCGAATTTTCCCTGCAACAACCGCCGCCAGTCGACCGCGATGGACGCGCGGTCCACCGCGAGTTCATTGTCCGGCGGCAGGCTTTTCGCGCTGAGCCGCACATCGTCCAGCACGAGGCCCTGAAAAATGCTCACGCGCATCCGCGAGAACTCGAGGTCGAGACCTTGTTGGCGCGCCGCGTCGACCACGGGCCCGCGGAGGAAACCGGGCAATCCGACGAACTGCAGCCACAGGATCACGGCCGGCACCGCGACAAAGAGGAGCAACTGGACCGAGCGCAATGCTCCCTTAAGCGCGTGGTGCGTGAAGATCCGCCAGGACATGCGAGGGCAAAGTAACAACGCGGGGGCGCCTTGTCAGGCGCGGCGGAAGAAGAGCAAGCGCAGGCTGTTGAGCACGACCACCACCGTGCTGCCCTCGTGCGCGGCCACTCCGAGGGCGAGGGGCACGGGAAAGGCGAACGTGGCCAGCACCATGATGCCGACCGTCCCGAGAGCCACGGCCATATTCTGCCAGATGACGCGGCGCGCCCGCGTGCTCAAATCCAGCGCGAGCACGAAATTCTCCAGCTTGTCGTTCATCAGAATGACCTCGGCCTGCTCCAAGGCCGCATCGGAGCCGCGCGCGCCCATGGCCACGCCGATGTCGGCTGCGGCGAGGCACGGCGCGTCGTTCACACCGTCGCCGATCATGGCCACGCGCCGTTTGCCGCCGTCTTTCAATTCCTCCACGGCACGCACCTTGTCCTCGGGCAATAGTCCCGCGCGCACAATCTCGACGCCCGCCGCTTTGCCCATCGCTTCGGCCGGACCCGGTCGGTCGCCGGTCAGCATGACGGTCGAAATGCCGCGCTTTTTCAGTTGGGCCAGCAGTTCGGGCGTTTTCGGACGGATCTCGTCGCGGAAGCGCAGGCAGCCAACGGCTCCATCGCCCGCGACCCACACCTCGGCCGAGTCCGAATCGTGGTGGGTCTCCGGCAGCGCGGCGCCGCTCTCGGCGGAGACAAACGCACGGTTCCCCATGACGCACGGACGCCCCGCGATCGTGGCGCGCACGCCTTTGCCCGGAAGCGTTTCGTGACGGTCCGCCGCGATGTCGGCAACTTCGCGTTGCAGGGCGAGGCGCCGGATGGCCCGCGACAGGGGGTGGGCCGAATGCCTGGCCAGCGCGTTGGCTGCGGCCAGCAGTTCCGCTTCCGTTCCGCGCATCACGTCGATCCCGGCGAGGCTGAGTTGCCCCGAGGTCAGCGTGCCCGTCTTGTCGAGTGCGACCACGTTGACCAGCGCCAGGTTTTCAATCGGCGCGCCCCCGCGGAAGAGAATGCCGCGGCGCGCCCCCGCGGCGATGGCCGAGAGAATTCCCGACGGGACCGACAGCACCAGGGCGCACGGCGATGCGACCACGAGCAGTGTCATCGCCCGGTAAAATGCGCTGCGTTGCGAACCCTCGTCGGAGAACGGCGGCAATCCGGTCCAAAGCCACCAAACGAAGAACATGACCGCGCACGCCGTGAGAATGGTCCACGTGTAGGTCGTGCCGAATTGGTCGGTGAATGTCTGCGAAGGTGCGCGCAAGGCCTGCGCTTCGCGGATCAGGCGGATGATTTTTTGCAGCGAACTCTCCGTCGCCGGGCGAAGCACTTTCCCTTCGATCACCCCGCTCAGGTTGATCGTGCCGGCCAGCGCGGTGTCGCCGGGCAACTTCGGGACGGGCACCGATTCGCCGGTCAGATTCGACTCGTCGCATTCGGAGCGCCCTTTGGTGATCGTGAGATCGACCGGGATTTGTCCGCCCGCCACCACGCGCACGGTCATGCCCGGTTCGAGGTCCTCGACCGGCAGATCGCTTTCTTTGCCGTCATCGATAACCAGCGCCGTCTTGGGAGCTCCGCGCAAGAGCGCGCCGATTTCGCGGCGCGTCCGTCCCATGGCGTAGTGCTCCATCGCGCCGGAAGCGGAGAAAAGAAAGAGCAGGAGCGCGCCCTCTCGCCATGCGCCGATGGCCGCCGCTCCCGCCGCCACGGCCAGCATGAGAAAATGGATGTCGAGTTGTCCGCGCTTGATGCGATCCCACGCGTCCCCGGCCGCATCCCAGCCGCCGCAAAGATAGGCGAGAACGTAGGCCCCCAGCGCGGCCCACCAGGGTGCCTGCGCCGCGTCGAGCGCCCAGCCAGCGAGCCCGAAAACCGCGCAGCCCGCGGCCAACGCCGCCATGGTTTTCCATTCGTCCTCGCTGTGTTCCTCGATGGTGCCCTGTTGCCGCGGAGCGTAAGCGGGCCAGACGAGCTTGACCCATTGCCAGAGCGAAATCGCCGTCACGCAAGTCGCTTTGCGCACGAGGGTCGTGCCGAGTTTTTCGGAGACGAGAATCCTCGCGCCGCCCGGCATGGCTTCCGCTTTGACCCCGCACACGCCGCATCCTTCCGGCCGGTAATGGGGACACGGTTCATGGCTGGCGAGCATGCTTTCGGTCACGCGGCGCGCCAGGTATCCGTCCTTGTCCCCGCCGAGCGTGGCGATGGAGAGGCGCCGCGTCGAGGGATTGAAAGCCACGGCCTCGAGTCTCGGCTCTTCCTGCAGGAGTGCCCCGAGGCGGGCCACGGGACAGGCCGGAGGCGCACCCGAGGAAACCGCGGCGCCGCGCGGGAGGACGGCGGCGGTTTTCACGCGTCGCCCTCGACCACCGGATTGGCCAAGGTCCCGATGCGCTCGATTTCCACTTCCACGTTGTCGCCCGGCTGCAGCCATACCGGAGGTTTGCGCGCCATGCCGACGCCGTGCGGCGTGCCGGTCAGAATCACGCTGCCGGCCGGGAGCGTCGTGTCGCCGCTGAGAAATTCGATCAGCGTCGGCACATCGAAAATCATCTGCGCGGTGTTGCTTTCCTGCATCGTCGCTCCGTTCAGTCGTCCGCGGATGGACAGATGCAGCGGCGGGGGGAATTCGTCGGGCGTGACAACCCAGGGCCCGAGCGGACAGAACGTGTCGAAAGATTTCGCGCGGCACCATTGTCCGCCCGAACGTTTTTTCTGCCAGTCGCGCGCGCTCACGTCATTGGCGCAGGTGAAGCCGGCCACGAAGTCCATCGCGTTTTCCCGCGTGGCATTGCGGCAGTCCCGCGCCAGCACCACCGCCAGCTCGGCTTCCGCATCGACCTCGTCGCTGCGCAAACGGCGCGGCAGTCTGATTACGTCTCCGGGGCCGATGAACGAACGCGGGTTTTTGCAAAAAAGCACCGGATAGTCCGGAATGGGCGCGCCGGTTTCGGTTGCGTGGTCGCGGTAGTTGAGCCCTATGGCATAGATGGCGACGGGGATGATCGGGGCGAGGAGGCGCGCTCCGGCAATGACGCGTCCGGTCTCCGAAAATCCGCCCGACCACGATCCCTGCAACTCCCGGAAGGTGCTTTCATCTTCCGCGGGTGCCGCGTGGAAACAGCGGCCTTCAGGATCGGCGATTCGCGCGATGCGCATCGCCTCACTCTAAGCGTCGCGCAAGGTGTTGCGCAATGTCGGTCCGGATGCGATTTTCGGATGCATGCACCAGGGGCGGATTGTCGATGCGCGGGAAATGTCCGTTATCCGCGACCGTATGGACGCCGAGGGACGCCGTCTCGTCTTCACCAACGGTTGTTTTGATCTGCTCCATGCCGGGCACGTCCGCTACCTGCAGCAAGCCCGCGCGCTGAGCGATGCGCTCGTTGTCGGTCTGAACAGCGACCGTTCCGTCCGCGAACTCAAGGGCGACGGGCGCCCGCTCAACGCGCAGGATGATCGTGCCGAGGTTCTCGCCGCCCTCGGATGTGTCGACTATGTCGTCATCTTCGACGGCAAACGCGCCACCGAATTGCTCCGTGCGGTGCGGCCGCACATTTACGCCAAGGGTGGAGATTACACACCCGACTCGCTCGATGCGGAAGAGCGCGGCGCCCTCGAGGCCTGCGGCGCGGAAATAAAAATTCTCCCGCTCGTGCCGGGACGCTCGACCACGGCGCTGCTCGGCAAAATAACGCGCCCGTGAGTGCCGGGGGAAAACTGCGCCTCGGCGTTCTCGGTTCGGGCAAAGGTTCCAATCTCGACGCGATATTCCGCGGCATTCACGAGTTCCACCTGCCGGCCGAGGTCAAGGTTGTCGCCTCCGATGTCCGTGACGCCGGAATCCTCGCCATCGGCCGCTCGCACCGCGCGCACAGCAAATACGTTTACCCCGGCGAGTCGCGCGCGAAGCTTGATCCCGACAGCGAGCGCAACATCGTCAATCTTCTGCAGCAAGAGCAGGTCGAGTTGGTCGTCCTCGCCGGGTTCATGCGCATCGTGGGGCCGCAACTTCTCGCCGCTTTCCCGCGCCGCATCATCAACATTCACCCCTCGCTCCTCCCGAAGCACCGCGGCTTGCGCGCCTGGGAGCAGGCGTTGACCGCCGGAGACAGTGTGGCCGGTTGCACGGTGCACTACGTGGACGAGGGTGTGGACACGGGAGACATCATCGCCCAAGCCGAGGTCGACGTGCTGCCCGGCGACACCGCGGAGTCCCTCCATGCGCGCATTCAAGAGGCCGAGCACGTGCTTTACCCCGAAGTGATCGGATTTTTTGCACGTGAGCGGCCGTTTGCGGGATAGACACGGCGTCGCGGCGGGTTTTTATTGTCTGTGATGACTGCAGGACAAGGCTCGGCCGGAAACGTGATCGCCGCTCTGGCCAGCCTGTTCATCCCCGGTCTCGGGCAACTCGTGCAGGGGCGCTTTCTCGCTGCGGTGCTTTTTTTCGTCGGCGCCGGGATCCTCTGGTTCATCAGCATCGGCACCCTCGGCTGGATCATGCATCTCTGGGCCTGCCTGAACGCGGCCTTGTGGAGGCCCCGTTGATTCGCGGTAGAATGGCGTCATGAAACCCCTCTTGAACCACATCAACGGGAAGTGGATCGCGGCCAAGAGCGGCGCAACTCGCGACATTCTCAATCCGGCCAACAACAAAGTCATCGCCAGGGCAACGGACAGCGGCGCGGCCGACGCCGAGGATGCCATCACTGCGGCGCGCAAAGCTTTCGACCACGGGCCGTGGGGCAAAAGCACCGGGCCCGAACGCGCGGAAAAGCTTTTCGCCTTGGCCAACCTCGTCGAGAAACACGCGGACGAGTTCGCGAAGATCGACACGGAAAACAACGGCAAGCCGCTGCGCGAAGCAAACTATGACGCGGCCGATGCCGTCGGTTGCTTCCGGTATTACGCCGGGCTGGCCAGCAAACCGCAGGGTCAGACCTACAGCGTGAGCGACCCCAACATGGTCTGCATGACCGTGCGCGAACCGATCGGCGTCTGCGCGCAGATCATCCCGTGGAATTATCCGCTGCTCATGGCGGTATGGAAACTCGCCCCCGGACTGGCCGCGGGCAACGCTTGCATTTTGAAACCTTCGGAAATGACGCCCGTTTCCGCGGTGAAACTTTTCGAACTCATCGAGAAAGCGGGTTTCCCGCCGGGCGCGGCCAATCTCGTCCTCGGTCCCGGTGACCCCGTGGGCTCGACTCTCGCGGCCAGTCCCCGCGTGGACAAAGTCGCCTTCACCGGCGGCGGCGTGACCGGACGCAAGATCATGACCGCGGCTGCCGGCAACCTGAAGAAAGTCACGCTCGAACTTGGCGGCAAGAGCCCGAACATCGTTTTTGCCGACGCGGATTTCGAAGCGGCGCTCGAGTTCGCCATGTTTGCTATCTTCGCCGGCCAAGGCGAGGTCTGCAGCGCGGGTTCCCGTCTGCTCCTCGAGCGCAAGATCGCCAAGAAGTTTCTTCCCCGGTTGGCCGAAGCCTGCCGGAAAATCGTGGTCGGCGACGGTTCGGCCAAAAAGACCGAGATGGGCCCTCTCGTCTCGCAGGCCCACATGGAAAAAGTCCTCGGCTACATCAAGTCCGGACTCGATGAGGGAGCCAAGTTGCTCTGCGGCGGCCAGCGCATCACCAAGGGCGCGCTGGCCAGGGGCAATTTCGTCGAACCGACCGTTTTCGTCGACGTGCCGCCCAAGGCCAGGATCATGAAAGAGGAAATTTTCGGCCCCGTGCTCGTGGTCGAACTTTTCGACACCGAGGAAGAAGCCATCGCCAAAGCCAACAACACGGTCTACGGACTGGCCGGCGCGGTCTTCACTTCCGATGGCGCCAAAGCCCATCGCGTCATCAAACAATTGCGCGCCGGCATCACATGGATCAATACCTACCATCCGACCTTCAACGAGGCGCCGTGGGGCGGATACAAACAGTCCGGCATCGGCCGCGAACTCGGAACCTACGGCCTCGAGGCCTACACCGAGGTCAAACAAATCAACATCAACCTCGCGCCCGGGCGGGTGAACTGGTTTAAAAACCTTTAGTCTTCCCGAAGTCAGATGAACCCCATGGTCGAAGTCCGCGATGTCACCAAACGATTCGGTGATTTTGTCGCGCTCGACAATGTCAGCCTGACCATCGGCGAAGGCGAATTCATGACCTTCCTCGGGCCGTCCGGGTGCGGAAAGACCACCTGCCTGCGGCTGATCAGCGGGTTCGAGCAGCCGACGACGGGACAGATTCTCATCGGTGGGCATGACGTTTCGAACGACCCGCCTTACAAGCGCAATGTCAACCAGGTCTTCCAGAGCTACGCGCTTTTCCCGCACCTCACCGTGCGCGAAAACATCGAATTCGGCCTGCGCATGAAAAAAATGTCGTCCGAGAAAATCCGCGAAAAGACGGACTGGGCCGTGGCCATGACCTCGTTGCAGGGGATGGAAGACCGCAAGCCCGCGCAGCTTTCGGGCGGGCAACGCCAGCGTGTCGCGCTGGCCCGGGCCATTGTCTGCGAACCCCAGGTGCTGCTCTTGGACGAGCCGCTTTCGGCGCTCGATGCCAAACTGCGCACGCAGATGCGCACGGAGTTGAAGAATTTGCAAAAGCGCCTCGGCATCACTTTCATTTTCGTCACGCACGACCAAGAGGAAGCGCTGAGCATGTCCGACCGCATTGCGGTGATGAACAAAGGCCGCGTCGAGCAGATCGGCACCGCAGCCGAGATTTACCACTATCCGCGCACCGAATTCGTGGCCGGCTTCATCGGCGAAACCAACATCGTCGAAGCCGAGGTGCTGGAGAGCCGGGACGGGAAGCTGCTCTGCCGCTTGGAGGGCGGGGTCGAATTGTGGATCGCCGGGAGCGGCACGACGCCCGGCGCGAAGATGCTCGTCTCGCTGCGTCCCGAAAAAATCCACCTGCACCGGCAGCCGCCCGAGGGTGCGGAGAATATCTTCCGCGGTCGCATCACCAATGAGGTTTTCAAGGGTGCGGTCGACGATCTCACTGTGGCAACCGACGGGGGTCTGGAACTGGGGGCCCTTATGGCCAACGAGGGGGAGTCAGGGCCGGAATTCCATGAAGGTGAGCAGGTTTGGTGCAGCGTCCACCCCCGGGATATCAGCCTTTTGACCCGCGAGCCCTAAGTCGGAACGATGCAGTAGGATTTTGCTCGTTGTCTCCGCGGTGCAGACTGCCTTTGGCGCGCGGGGACGCGCGCCCTCCAGAGATCACGTTCGCTGGAGGGCGGCCGTCCCCGGCCGCCGCTCAATTGTTCGACTGCATCGTTCCGGCTAAGGGTTCTGGCGGTTTTTGCCCACAATCTGGCCTGAATTCGCCCTTCGTCCTCGAATCCCCGCCCGTTCCTCTCTGTAGGAAGCTGGAACGTAAAAAGCGCTTGCCGTCTGGCACGCAACTTGCTTTTTACTCATTTGTTCAATCCGGCGTCCTGCCAAGGTCGTCCAAAACAAGAAACAAAACCAACACTCAAAAAACATGATTAAAAAACTGCTTACCCTGTTTGCAGGCGTGGCCTTGGTTGCTCCCATGGCTCTCGCCCAAGTCGATACCGGCACCTCGGCCGGAGCCGTCGCTCTGGATCGCGCCCGCTCTGGCCCGGTCGCTGTCAGCCGACCGACCGCCACCACCGAAACCGTCACCGTTTCCGACGGCAAAAGCCTCAACAAAAAAGTCGTCATTGAGGAAGAGCCCGAAAAATGGTGGTCGGTTAACGCCTCCACCGGCTGGGATAGCCTCTACATGTTCCGCGGCGCCAACATTCTCGGCAATGGCCGTGGAATTTACTGGCTCGGCGGTGATGTCAGCATCACGCCGTGGGAAAACGGAGCCCTCACGGCTGGTGTCTGGTTTGGCACGAGCAGTTCCTCGAGCCGCCAGTATCAAGAGCTCGATGTGTTTGTCGACTACACCCACAGCTTCGGCCCGCTCGATGCCTCGTTCGGCTGGGTCTATTACTACTACCCGAACAATTTCGGTCTCGGTGGTCCGAACCTCAGCCAAAACGAGCTCTACTGGGCGCTTGCTTACAACCTCGAGGTTGGGCCGGTCACCATCACTCCGAACGCCACTTACTTCCTCAACGTCGGCCCGCACGCGGGTGATGGCGGTTGGACGGAGCCCGGTGCGTCGTATCTGCTCCTGCAAGTTGACTTCGGTATTCCGGTCACTGATTGGCTCGCGGTCGAACCGTATGTCGCCTACGGCATCAACTTCGGGTTCAACGCGAACAACAACGGCAACTTCTTCGACGGCGGCAATAACCTCCAGCTCGGCGTGGCTCTGCCGTTCCAAATCACCAGCTGGTTCGGTATCTCGCCCTACGTTGCCTACTCCTACCAGTGGATGGATATCGTCGGCACCGACGAGAACACCTGGTGGGCTGGCGTGAGCGCCAACTTCTCCTTCTGATTGTCTGATAGGTTACAGCAAAACCCTCCCGGTTCCGGCCGGGGGGGTTTTGTTTTTTCCAGACCGGCGCATGACAAGTGCGCCGCACATGCTTAAATTCCCGACCTCGGCATGGAAATCCTCCAACTTCTCGGCGTGGCGGTGGGCCTGGCCTCTTTGGCCGGCCTGAATCTTTACCTCGTTGTCTTTCTCACCGGTCTGGCCATCCGCCTCGACTGGATCAACCTCGCGCCGCACTACGCCCGCCTCGAGGTGTTGGCCGACCCGTGGATCATCGCGGTCTCCGGCATCCTCTTCGCCATGGAGTTTTTGGCCGACAAGATCCCGTGGGTTGATTCGGCCTGGGATGCGGTGCACACCGCCATCCGTCCCCTTGGTGCGGCACTGCTTGGCGTGCTTGTCCTCGGCGACAGCAATCCGGTCTTCAATGTGGTCGTCGGACTGCTGGCGGCGTGGCTCGGTTTCACCACACACGCGCTCAAAGCCACCGCGCGCCTGCAGGCCAATGCGTCGCCCGAACCGCTCTCCAACATCGCGCTGAGCGTGGCCGAGGACACCACGGTGGTCTTGGGTCTCGGCCTCATCTTTACCTATCCGCTCGTCGCGCTGGTCATCGCCGTGATTTTTCTTTCGGCCGTCTGGTTTTTTGTTCCGCGCATGCTGCGCGCCACGTGGGTCAAGCTGTGGCTTTGCGGGCGCAAGCTGCGCTTGGCCGCGGAGGAAACACCGGTCGGCGAGCTGGCCGACGGATTGCCCTCCGCCGCGCGGCATGCTGTGCTCGACGCGGCCGGTCCCGAATGGCGCATTGCTTGGGCGGTGCCTTGTATTTCCGGCCCCGGCCCCGGCTACCCGCGCAACCGGTTTGGTTGGCTGGTTATGGCCGACGGGGCCGCCCCCATGATGTATTTCGTGGCCCGCGGCCGTCCGCGACGTCCCTTTGCTCTCGCGCCCGGCGCCCCGTCCTCGGCGCGCCTCGAGCCGAAATTTCTCGCCGATACGCTCGTTCTGTCTTGGTCAGGAGGCGGCGAGCAGGCCCGCTTCCTCTTCGACCGCGGTTCGCGCGCCCTCGCGCGTCTCGTCGCGGAGAACCTTTCTCCGCCATTGTCCGTTCCGGCCTGATTTCGGGGTTTGCCCGGCGGCTCCGGAAAGGCGAAACTGCGTGGTCATGTCGCAACGCAGTATTCTTGTCACCGGCGGGGCCGGTTTCATCGGCGCGAAAGCCGCGGACCTCTTCCTCCGTGAGGGCTGGCGCGTGGGTATTATCGATGACTTCAACGACTTCTACGACCCGGCGATCAAACGGGCCAATCTCGCCGCCTTGTCCGGTCAGCCTGAAGTTTTCGAAGGGGACATTTGCGACCCGGCGGCCGTCGAGCGTGCGTTCGCGCCGGGATGGGATGTTGTCCTTCACCTCGCGGCCCGCGCGGGTGTGCGTCCTTCCATCGAGAACCCCGATCTCTATGCGCGCACCAATGTGTTGGGCACGCTGCAGGTGCTCGACGCGGCCGTTAAACACAAAGTCGGCAAGTTCCTTTTCGCCAGCAGTTCCTCCGTTTACGGGGCCACGGACGAAGTTCCTTTCCGCGAGAGCGCCGCGTTGCGCCGCACCTTCAGTCCCTACGCGGCGACCAAAGTGAGCGGCGAGCAGCTCTGCTCGACTTACTCCAGCCTGCAC
>Ga0315902_10002265_pt1 | contig 30239 bp, 28 predicted proteins | sample LakEriMetagenome_9_FD_203523 | JGI IMG/M metagenome (GOLD analysis project Ga0315902, IMG submission 203523) | Freshwater fungal communities from buoy surface, Lake Erie, Ohio, United States - Buoy 12 MA117 | ecosystem: Environmental > Aquatic > Freshwater > Lake > Lake biofilm | place: USA...
AAAGAAGCCTTAAAAGGGTCTTGATTTCAACGAATCTCAAATAGTCCCGCACCTAAAAACCCTTCTCCTTTTAGCGTTTCCCCGATGCCTATTTTAAGGGAAACCCTTATTCCCGTAAATCACAGGGTCAGAAAATAGGAATAGCCTAGTTAGGGTAACTATTTTTACATTGTCAAACGGAGCACGTAAGCAAAAAAATCCAATAACCAGTAAAACCAGCCCGTTTAACATCCAAGTATCCTGAAAACCTGAAGATCCAATCCTTTTGAAAACGTAAGAAGAGAGCAAAAAAATTAACCCCCGGAATAATCCGGGGGTTTTTGTTTAAATGGGTTGAGGATCCTAAAAAGATAACTTTCAGGACCAGTCGACTGCTCGACTATTCTCTCACGGTAATATTGCCCTGAACAGGCAAATAAGTATCAAGATCATCCCAGCACTGAGCTCCAAAGAAAACATCACTGATGCGATCTTTGTTTCCTCCTTTTCCGTTATCCTCTACTGTAAAAGAGGCCCGACTGCCGGGATAGATATAAAAAGGAATATTGCTGCCGCTTACTGAAGTAACTGTTCCACTAAGCGTAGAACGGTTACCATCTATCTGAAAGCAATCAATCGTCATATGGAACTGGACATCAAAAGCCCTTAAATGATAAACGAGATGCCCATTTACTGATCCGTTCGCATGTTTAACGGCATTGAAAGTAAAAGTTGATTTTACACCGAATTCAACGGCTACACCGCCTCCGTTTACAGAAGAAGTTCTTGATTTAAAATGATCTGAGAAAGAAAGATGTAATCCTGCAAAAACAAATAAACCTAATAAGCCAATTAACCTTTGTCGCATGATAACTTTTTGAAATGTGAAACAAGGATTCTAGGGAGGTAAAGGCTAATCAATCAGGATTGGACCTCTAATTTAGTATTTTCTTTGAAAAAAGAAAAAATCAGGCTGTCCTTTTTCCTGAAAGTGAAAGACTAAACCGACGGACAGAAGTTTTACCCGGCACAACCTGCCAGTTCTCAATAAATCCTTTTGGCACCAGAATCGCGCAATCATAGCCTGAAAAAAACTGTATATTAATCGCTTCCCCGTTCCTGTATGCAGACACCGGATAAGCACTCTCAATGGTGCCATCCATGGCAACTACAAGGACTTCAATATCAAATGAAAATCGAAAATGAACCGATAAAGGCTTAGCAGGATCAGGAAACTGAAGCACAAGCGGCTGACGGAAATGCAAGGGCGTCCTTCCATTTAAAGCCTGCTGCACCTCTTCCTTCGTAACAGCTTCCTCCGCCTCTATCATCGCCATATTGACACCTTCTGTAGACAAACGAAAAACTGACTTATGAGGAAAAGGGAATGAAATTTTCATATTTTCCATTTTTATTGTTTTCTATTGGTCATATGTTATGCCTTTGGAGGAAAACGAAACAAAAACCAAGGCATTTCATGATGAGGGTTATTTTACGTTACAAAAAAAAGGACCCTGAATGCAACCTATTTACAATGAGAAATAAATGAGTTATTTCATTATAGTAATTATCCCTGATCATATAAATACAGATTCACATGTGCCATTTTCACCTTAAAAAAGACAGACAGTAAATATCACTGCAGGTCGTTTCAAGCAATATATTCAATAAAGAAAACAGGACCTCTGAGGATGGAAAAGCCATTTTACGATCGGGAAGATGCAGGGAAAAAACTAGCAGAGAAACTGATTCATCTCAAAGGGAAAGCTGATCTGGTATTTGGAATACCAAGAGGAGGCATTCCTGTTGCCGCTGAAATATCGGATGCGCTTTGTTGCCCGCTCGAAGTATTGTTGTGTAAAAAAATTGGTCATCCCGATCAGAAAGAATATGCAATCGGCGCTGTAAGTCTGACAGACATATATTTGATACCTCACGAGAAAGTTGATGAAATATACTTGCAGGATGAAATTAAAAAAGTACGGGCAAGGCTGAAAGAAATGCAAAGCCTTTATTCTGTTAAAGCATCAAGTACATTAAATCAAAAAATAATCATACTTACTGATGATGGTATGGCAACAGGAAGGACAATGATGGCAGCCATACGTTTACTAAGAAAAAACAAGCCATTGAAAATAATCCTTGCAGTACCAGTTGCATCTTTGTCGGCAAAAAAAATGGTTGAGACGGAAGTTGATGAACTGGTAATTCTGTACGAGCCTCAATGGTTTACAGGAGTCGGTGCTTTTTATCAAGATTTTGAACAGGTTTCGGATGAAGTTGTAATTGAAACATTAAAAAAGACCAACAAGCAAACAAGGAATTCTACTTCAACCATTTGAATGAGAAAGTCTATTTTTTCCCTTCCATTTTATTTACATAATCAAGTGAACCCAGACGAAATCTTAAAGGCAATCCGGTACGCATTTGAAAGCGATATTCGACATTGCAGAAGAAACCCCAGTGAGGAAAAACCTGTGCCGGCGTGAAACGAGTCGAGATGAGAGATTTTGGTTCTCCATTGTCCAACTTTTTTTCTTTCTGCAAGCTCATATCAGTAAATAGCCCGTACTTCGGAATCTGTAACTTATATTGTGCGGTTGTTTTTTGTAAAAAGAACAACTGTATAAAGCAGAAAAGAAAAAAATGGACGTGCATCCCTTTATACCCTTTTGATTTGATAATTTCGCATTTGATTGTTTACAATACAAAGTTAAACCTATTCCTGTAATGGCACTTAGTCAGGGATTACATCAAAAACTTCTTCAAAAGCTATCACCGCAGCAGATTCAGTTCATGAAACTGTTACAGGTGCCCACTTCTCAATTGGAGGAAAGAATCAAAGAGGAGCTGGAAGAAAACCCGGCACTCGAACAGGGCAATGAGGAAGAGAGCCCGGCCGAATCAGATGAAGAAAATGAATACAACGAAGATGAAAATGCAGAGTATGAAGAAAGCAATGCAGATGAAGATTTCGACCCCGGAGAATACACTTTTGAAGATGATGGTGAAATTTCAGATTATAAAACAAGAGAGGAAACTTATGAAAAGGAAGTTTTTGGTTCAGGATATGCGCGTACAGAAACATCTTTTCATGATTTGCTGATTCAACAGCTGGGTATGTTGCAATTAAATGATCGCGACCAGGTGATAGCTGAACAGATAGTAGGCAGTATTGATGATGACGGGTATCTCAGAAGAGAAACATCTGCAATTGTAAACGACCTCGCATTCAAACAAAATATTGAAGCTTCCGAAGAAGAGATAGAGAAACTGATTTCTCTGATTCAACAGTTCGATCCTCCGGGTATTTGCGCACGCAATCTGCAGGAATGTCTCTTTAACCAACTGCATGCGAAGCAAAAGAAAAAACCATCAAAGCTGACCCATGCTGCCATGGCAGTGATTGAACAATATTTTGATGAATTCTCAAAAAAGCATTTTGAAAAAATTCAACGCGTTCTTGGTTTATCAGAAGAGCAAATGAAGAAGGTGATTGATGAAATAGTCAAACTTAATCCCAAACCCGGCGGAGCTTATGCTGCTTCTAACAAAGCAGAGTATTACCTAATTCCTGATTTTATTATTCATAACGTGAATGGGAAACCGGAACTTTCCCTTAATTCACGAAATGCTCCGGAACTCAGAATCAGCGAAGGGTATCGCGAAATGCTTAAAGAGTACGAGAAGAAAAGTGCGAAAGACAAAAGGCAAAAAGAAGCCGTTCTCTTCATTAAGCAGAAAATTGATGCTGCGAGGTGGTTTATCGATGCCATTCGTCAGCGGCAAATGACACTGCTGCAAACAATGAATGCGATTCTGGAATACCAGAAAGAATTTTTTCTTTCCGGAGACGAAAGTCGTCTAAGACCCATGATACTGAAAGACATTGCAGTGATGACCGGGCTAGACATTTCAACCGTCAGCCGTGTAGCCAACAGTAAATATATTCAGACTGAGTTTGGAACATTTCGCCTGAAATATTTTTTCAGTGAAGCACTGACCACTGAATCAGGAGAAGAAGTTTCAACCAGAGAAGTTAAAAAAATGTTGCAGGAGCTTATTGAAAAAGAAGATAAGAAAAGGCCAATCAGCGATGATGAATTAACTCAAAAGCTTTCTGAAAAAGGTTACCATATAGCCAGAAGAACCGTTGCAAAATACCGGGAACAAATGCATATACCTGTTGCCCGTCTTCGTAAAGAATTATAATATTAAAATGGAAATTACCAAGGAAGGAGAACTGAACACAGAAAAACACGCTTACACAAAACCTATCCGGGTATTTGCGAATCTGATGGGCTATTTACTACATCCGGTACTCGTTGTATCATGGGTTTCACTTTACCTTTTATTTTTAAATAAACAGGTCTTTTTGGGGATCGATTCTTCAGAAAGAATCGTTGTGTTCCTTCGCATTTTCAGCACTTCCACTTTCCTTCCGCTGATTACCGTTCTTTTATTGAAAGGACTCGGATTTGTTTCTTCCGTCAAATTAGAAACACAAAAAGAAAGAATCATTCCGCTCGTTGCCTGCATCACCTTTTTTTTCTGGAGTTTTTACGTATCACGTCAGCTGAATGACCCCGCTCCGTTGCGTGCATTTTTACTGGCGCTTTTTCTTTCTTCGTCTGCCGCGCTTATGCTGAATATCTATCAAAAAACAAGCCTGCATATGATTGCCGCAGGAGTGGCTTCTGCATTCTTTACGCTTCTTCTTTTTAATAACTTTCTCAACGAGCCCGCATCAATCATTTCCGTTTTTATACTTGCCGGGATTTCCGGCAGCAGCAGGCTGATTACCATGAGCCACCAAACCAATGAAATCTGGTTAGGTTTTTTTACCGGTGTGTTCATACAATACATTGCCTGGCTTATCATCTTCTAAGCTTCCCGAGAACCTCTTACAGATCTTGCCATCTTAAAACAGCAAGCATCTCATCTTTTGTGAAAGAATTCTTAATTAGGTGTTTTCGGCACCACATTTGATACCCAAAACATACCAAGGAATGGGCTTTATCGTTTATTCTTTCACAGAATATCGGAATAAATGATCAGTATAAGGTAAATGAAACCACTTACAGATGGAGAAAAGCAGCCTTCTTGCCAATAAAAGAGTTACAAGTAAATTTATTTTTACATTATCCATATATCCTGAAAAAATCAAACCATGAACACATTACGTACCAGTCCGATTTATCTGCTTACAGCCATCCTTATTTTGATCCAGGCACCTGTAGTTATTTCAGGCTTTGCAACAGGGAAAAAATTGCATTTAAATAAGAAATACTGGCAGAACAGCAAGGAAACCAATATCAATGAAGAAGCAAACAAATCTGTCTCTGAGTCTACCCTCCTCTACACTAATTTAGGATTAGCAGCTAAAGGCTTAAGTGAAAGCGCATTTACAATTGCATATGAAGGCTACATCAAGCTTATTGAAAGAGGAGCAATTAGTGAAAAAGGAATGCTGACGATCGTAGATTTTTCTCAACCATCAGTAAAAGAAAGGTTGTTTGTTATTGATCTTGCTGAAGAAAAAGTACTGATTAAATCACTTGTTGCTCACGGCAAAAACAGTGGTTTGAATTATGCAAAAAGTTTCTCCAATACACCTGAATCAAATAAAAGCAGCCTTGGTTTCTATCTTACTTTAGGAACCTATGAAGGAAGTAACGGCTACTCCATGCAACTGAAAGGATTAGAGAAAAATATTAATAACAACGCCTATGACAGAGCTATTGTGATGCATGGCGCAGATTATGTTTCTGAACAATTTGCAAGAAACCACGGATATGTTGGTCGCAGCCTTGGCTGTCCGGCGGTACCAACCGAACAAACAAAAAAAATCATCAACACAATTAAAAATGGAACTGTCCTTTTTATTTATCATCCCAATTCAGATTACTTAAATAAATCAAAGATCATAAACAGTTAAACCCTCTGATTGAATCTCAAACCCGGCATCCTGCCGGGTTTTTGTTTATAAATAGGTTCGCGTCTTTTAGTTAAAAAGCGAGGCGGGTTGTAACTTTACCCGTTACTGCTCATATGTATTCCGTTTCGACAATCAAACATCTTTCAAAACTCACTCAATCACTTCTGACATTAACAGAAACAGGTGCAATCAACCTATTGCATCTTGATGATTTGAGAAATGTATTAAGATTCCACGAGTACCGTTACTATGTAGAGAATGATCCGCTGATCAGCGACAAGGAATTTGATACATTATACAAGGCATTGGAAAAGCTTGAGAAGGAACACCCGGAACAAATAACACCCGACTCTCCTACCCAACGGGTGGCAAAAGGACTCGGAACTGATTTTCAAAAAGTACGCCACCTGGTGCCAATGCTCAGTCTAGAAAACTCCTATAATGCGGAAGACCTGATTGAATGGGACCGGAAAGCAAGAGAGGCCACCGGCATTGATCAGATGGAATATTGCGTGGAGCCAAAATTTGACGGTGCAGGTATTTCTCTAATCTATGAAAACGATTTATTTGTGAGAGGTGCTACACGTGGCGATGGTGCAGAAGGAGAAGACATCACAACAAACATCAAACAAATTAAATCCATTCCCCTGTCGGCAGTCTTCAGCAGATATGGCATCAAACAGATTGAAATACGCGGAGAAGTGCTGATGACCAAAAATGCATTCAAGGATTTCAATCGTCAGCTTGCAGAAGACAATCTTCCTCCGCTGGCCAACCCTCGGAATGCTGCAAGCGGCACTCTTCGGATGAAAGATCCGAAAGAAGTAGCCCGAAGAAATCTGGAAGCATTTCTTTACCATGTTGGCTATATATCAGAGTCAGACAACAATCTTTCTGCTGAGCACCCGGCCCCCTTGTCACACAGCGAAGCTTTATCTATGCTTTGGGAACTCGGCTTCCGGAGTCCCGAAAAAGAGAAACAGGTGATCAAAGGCATAGAGGGAGTCATTGCAGTTTGCAAAGCATATGAAGAGAAAAGAGACGAACTGCCCTATGAAATTGACGGGATGGTGATCAAAGTAAACAACCTGGAACAGCAGGAATTGATGGGTATGACTTCTCACCATCCACGTTGGGCCATTGCGTTCAAATTCAAAGCAAGACAAGCAACTTCCCGTTTAATTGCGGTTGAATTTCAGGTTGGCCGTACAGGTGCCATTACACCTGTTGCAAAAATAGAACCGGTACCAATCGGAGGTGTAACGGTTTCAAGTGTTTCTCTGCACAATGAAGATTTTATCAATGAGAGAGACCTTTTCATAGGCGATCAGGTACTTGTTGAACGGGCAGGTGATGTTATTCCCTACATCGTTAAGTCATTCCCCGAATTGAGAAACGGTGATGAAAAGCAAATAAAATTCCCGCATCAATGTCCGGTCTGTAATGAGCCTTTGCACAAATTTGAGGAAGAGGCAGCCTGGCGCTGTAATAATATCAACTGTGAAGCACAAATCATTGAGCGGCTGATCCATTTCAATAGCAAAGACGCGATGGATATACGCGGGTTGGGTGAAGCCAGCGTGAAAAAATTTTATCAGTTAGGCTTCCTTAAAGATATACCTTCACTGTACAATCTCCCTTACGAACAAATTGAAAAGCTGGAAGGTTACGGTAAAAAAAGTGTCGACAACCTGAAATCTGCCATTGAACAATCGAAAAAACAACCACTTTTCCGACTTATTTATGCCCTGGGCATTCGCTTTGTTGGAGAAACAACAGCCAAAACACTCGCCTCGTCGGTTCTTCATCTGAAAGATTTAAAGGATAAAACCTTCGAACAACTTCAGGAGATGGAGGATATTGGTCCTAAAGTTGCTACTGCCATACAGGATTTTTTTCAGCATCAAGAAAACATCCTTTTGCTTGATAAACTGGAAGAATTGGGCTTGCAGTTGGCAAATACACAAAAAGAATGGAAAAAGGGAAGCAGCCTCGAAGGAAAAACATTCTTATTTACGGGCACCCTTCCTACCCTGAAAAGGAGCGAGGCTGAAGCACTGGTTGAGGAACAAGGCGGATCTGTATTAAGTGGTGTGAGCGCTAAACTGCAATACCTGGTGGCCGGGGATGAAGCCGGAAGCAAGCTGGAAAAGGCTAAAAAACTTGGAACAATACAGATCCTAAGTGAGGAAGAGTTTTTAGGGATGGTGAAAAAATAAAGAATAACTCTTTTAGGCAGACTTATCGGGTTTTGTATATTTAGAGTCCAAACTAACTGCTTATGATCAAGAAGCTTGCCGGCGAGCAATGGAAACAATTACAGTTCTCCGGATGGAAACAGCTGAGAAAAAAATATGCCATTTCCAATATGGGGCGCTGCGCCAGCTACTCAGAAGATATTCTTGATGACGGAAAATTATTAGAAGGATCACTCACCACGGGTTATCGCACTTTAAACCTGCACAGGTCGGATAACAAAGGCACGATTTATATTCACAGAGAAATCGCACGCGTCTTCTGCAAGAAGAATGGGCCTCGTTATAAATTTGTCATTCATTTAAACCACCAGAAAACAGATAACAGAGCCTCTAACTTAAAGTGGGCTACGTTAGAAGAAATGTCTTCTCATCAGCAAAAAAGTCCTGCTAAAATTGCCTATAAAAAATTACAGAAAGAAAGAACCGGCACGCAAAAAGGTTTGAAACTAACACCCTCACAGGTGCGTACTGTGAAAAAAATGATTGAGGATCCAAGACGAAAACTGACCTACAAACAAATAGCAAAAAAATACAACGTGAGCGAAATGACAATCTATCGCATTAAAAGCGGGGAAAACTGGGGAGCCGTGAAATAAAAAATAAAGCTGTATTTAATTCGAAATATTATATATAAATAAAAACGGGATACTTTAATCTGCATCCCGTTCTATTTTTAAGCTGTTGACTTAATTTAAATCATCTGCCTGCTAAATCAAACCGATCCAGATTCATCACTTTATCCCAGGCTGCAACGAAATCGTGTACAAATTTTTCTTTTGCATCATCACAGGCATATACTTCTGAAAGTGCTCTTAATTCAGAGTTTGAACCGAAGATAAGATCAACCCTTGTTGCCGTCCATTTTTTCTCACCCGTTACACGATCACGTCCTTCAAATACCTGCTGTGTATCATCTGTTGCTTTCCAGGTAGTTGAAAAATCGAGCAGATTCACGAAGAAGTCGTTTGATAGTACTCCGGGACGACCAGTAAAGATGCCGTGTTGTGAACCATCATAGTTTGCATTTAAGACACGCAATCCTCCTACAAGAGCTGTTAACTCAGGAGCCGTGAGGGTGAGCAACTGAGCTTTATCAACCAATAAGGTTTCAGCAGCAGCCGTATGTTTTTTTCGGAGATAATTACGGAAACCATCTGCAGCCGGCTCGAGCACAGCAAAGGATTCAACATCGGTATGCTCCTGTGAAGCATCAGTCCGGCCTGCCTTGAAAGGAACCTGCACATTATAGCCGGCATCCTTTGCTGCTTTTTCAATTGCTGCACATCCTCCTAACACAATCAAATCAGCAATAGAAACCTGTTTGCCTGATTTCTGTTCAGCATTGAAAGATTGCTGAATCGCTTCAAGTGCAGAAAGCACCTCGCTTAATTTCGCAGGCTGATTTACCTCCCAGTATTTCTGAGGTGCGAGTCGCAGACGACCGCCATTGGCACCGCCACGCTTATCAGAGCCCCTGAAAGTTGATGCTGAAGCCCAAGCTGTTGTAACAAGTTGAGAAACGGAAAGACCAGATGAAAGAATTTTTGCTTTCAAAGAAGCAATGTCGTTGTCATCGATTTGTTGATAATTTACTGCCGGAACAGGATCCTGCCAGATAAGCACTTCCGAAGGAACTTCCGAACCTAGATAACGGGCACGAGGTCCCATATCGCGGTGAGTAAGCTTAAACCAGGCGCGAGCAAATGCGTCTGCAAAAGCATCCGGGTTTTCATAAAAACGACGGGAAATTTTTTCATAAGCAGGATCCAAACGTAAAGCCAGATCCGTTGTAAGCATCATCGGCGCATGTTTCTTTGCCGCATTGTGCGCATCAGGAACTGTTCCTGCACCGGCTTCTCCTTTGGGTTTCCATTGATGGGCACCTGCCGGACTCTTTGTAAGTTCCCATTCGTAGCCAAACAGGTTTTCAAAATAGTTATTGCTCCACTTTGTTGGCGTTGTTGTCCACGCGCCTTCGAGTCCGCTAGTGATGGTATATTCACCGTTTCCTGTGCCGAAGGTATTTTTCCAGCCCATGCTTTGCTCTTCGATGCTCGCACCTGCAGGTTCTTTTCCCACATATTTCGAAGGATCAGCGGCACCATGCGATTTTCCGAATGTATGTCCACCTGCTATCAGCGCCACCGTTTCTTCGTCGTTCATAGCCATTCTTCCAAAAGTTTCACGAATATCGCGGGCGGCTGCAATCGGATCAGGATTGCCGTTGGGTCCTTCAGGATTTACATAGATCAATCCCATTTGAACGGCAGCAAGCGGGTTTTCCAGTTCACGGTCACCGGTATAACGCTTATCGCCCAACCATTCTTTTTCAGAACCCCAGTAAATATCTTCTTCAGGCTCCCACACATCTTCTCTACCTCCCGCAAAACCAAAAGTTTTAAAGCCCATAGATTCAAGCGCGCAATTACCGGCCAGAATCATCAGATCTGCCCAGGATATTTTTTTTCCGTATTTCTTTTTAATGGGCCAAAGTAAGAGACGAGCCTTATCAAGATTTGTATTATCAGGCCAGCTGTTTAAAGGTGCAAAACGCTGGGTGCCTGTTCCGCCGCCGCCTCTTCCATCAGCAATACGATATGTACCTGCACTGTGCCATGCCATGCGTATGAAAAGCGGACCATAGTGCCCATAATCTGCCGGCCACCAGTCCTGCGAGGTTGTCATCAGTTCGTAAATTTCTTTTTTAAGCTCCGCCAGATTGAGCGACTGAAACTCCTTCGCATAATCAAAATCCTCTTCCATTGGGTTGGAAAGCGTTGAATGCTGACGAAGGATGTTGAGCTTTAGTTGATTCGGCCACCAATCAGTATTACGTGTTCCTGTTCCGGCACTCTGACGGAGGGAACCACCACTGAACGGACATTTGCCCTGTGTTGAAGTATCTTTTTCCATGCTTAAAATTAAATTTAGAGGTGTAAAATTACGAGTATAAGCGTATCCGTTGGTGCTTTAAATCACATAAAATAATGATCAGAGAAGTGAAATGTGTTTTGACAATCCCGATGTTGAACAATGACAGATTGGGTATTCAAATAGCTTACACAAGAGTGTATGTGCAATTTGATTAATGCATAGGCTGTTTTGGTAAAAATATCTTAAAGAATATTCTATTGATATAATATTTAAAGGTGATTCGTTCTTAAATAACAAGAGATCAAAAAAAATAATTGATGAGAAAGAATTATTTAGCCCTGCCGTTTATTCTTACAATTGCTATTTTCAGTGTTGGTTTTTCGGTTATGAAAAACCCCAAACCAGGAAGCATTAAACTTGAACCGACCGGATTCAGCATTGAAGGATTTACACATTATTGTCTACTGGGTGGCGTAGGAGCCTATCTGGAATACAGGGAGCCTGATTTAAATATTCAGGAGCCGAAACATTTGCCCAAATTAAATGGCTTTACCTATTCAGAGCTTTTGCTGTCATTTATCAAAAGTCTTTTGTTTGAATATAAAAATTATAATGGTAGCGATGGGCTTAGTGCTTACACCTTATTTGGACTTGGCAACTACAGAATCATTAATGATGAGCTGCTTGCTTATGCAAATAAAAAAGTCTTGAACAATCAAGCCTTGCTGAAAAATATTTACACCTGGATGTTGCCTTATTACCAAACAGCATTTAATTCAATTACCATTGAGGAGCAGCAGGTAATGTTATCTAACCTCAATATCTGCGAACAGTATGTTAGTCTTGTGCTTGAAAAAAAAGATCTAAAAGGATTTGACAAATGGATTAAAGGAAAGGGTTATACAATCGACGAGAAAACAATTGGCTTTTTAAAGAGACGAATCAGCAAAAAACAATGGACAGTAGCGGATTGTAAAAAATGGATACAACAGATAAGAACAGATTTTACTCCCCTTATGAAAAATCCGGGCAGAGCAATGAGTCATTATCAGATTACTGATACGATCAACAATAATTTATTCGTTGCCGTTAATCACAAAGGAGATTATGGATTGGTTGATGCAAAATATCAGGTTAAAGAACCTTTTCGCCATGTTTACATAAGAAAAGATGAAAATGATGAATGCCGTGCATATTACGACTTCAGTTACGAGGAATTCACCGTATTAAGACTAGAGAATTATTAGTAGATAAATATTTTGAAAAAGCAACTCTTACTTTCCGATACAGAACTTACTGAAAATGAAATCCAGTCTGTCCTCATTCGTGATCTCTCCTGTGATCTCTCCTAAATAATGTAAACATCTGCGGATATCGAGAGCAAGCAAATCTCCGGGAAGATTGTTGTTCATGCCGTTTAAAATATCAACAAGCGCATTGGAAACCTCCTGAAGCGATTGATAGTGACGTGTATTAGTAACGATAGCACTTTCTGTATTCAAACTTCCCTGCACAACCGTATCATACAATCTTTGTTTGAATAAATCCAGATGATATGATGTTTTAGCTGATATAAACAATGAATCCAGGCCGGCAAATTTTTCAGTAATTTTTTCGGGATCAGCTTCATCAAGCTTATTTCCAACTGCAACCACACGCGGGTTTTGTTGCTTAATCATTATCAATGCTGATTCAAGTTCGGCAGATGTCAACACAGATACATCATACAGATAAACAACCAGATCGGCAGTCCGCATCTTTTCCATACTTTTCTCCACACCCATTGACTCAATGATGTCGGCGCTTTCACGAATGCCTGCTGTATCAATTAATCTGAAAAGAATTCCATCAATATTTAAAACCTCTTCAATTGTATCTCTTGTCGTACCTGCAATATCACTTACAATAGCTCGATTTTCCTGAAGCAATGCATTAAGCAATGTTGATTTTCCTGCATTGGGCTTACCAACTATAGCTACACTAACTCCGTTTTTAATCACATTACCAAGCTGAAATGAAGACAATAAAGCCCCTACTGTTTTTTGTGCACCGGTGAGCAATTCGCGAAGCTGCGTGCGATCTGCAAATTCTACATCCTCCTGAGAAAAATCAAGCTCCAACTCTATGAGAGAAGAAAATTTTATCAAGTGTTCTCTTAGTTGCTGAAGCACGAGAGAGAATCCGCCTCGTATATTATGCATTGCTGCATTCCTGCTTGCTTCTGTATTGCTTGCAATCAGATCTGCAACAGCCTCTGCCTGTGTTAGATCAAGTTTTCCTTTTAAGAATGCACGCAATGTAAATTCACCGGGTCTTGCAATTCTTGCCCCACTATTTATGAGAGATTGTAATACCTGTTCAAGAATAAATGAAGAACCATGACAACTGATTTCAACCACATCTTCTCCGGTATAACTTCTCGGAGCTTTAAACAAAGCGACGACTACTTCATCCAATGCTTTTCCATTATCTCTGAACAACCCTACGTGTAAAGTATGAGAGGGTTGTTGATGAAGATTTTTTGACCTGAAGTGGGAATCTACAATATCAATGGCCTTTGAACCACTGATACGGATGACGCCAATCGCGCCTATCCCGTGTGGTGTTGCCAGGGCAACGATTGTATCATCCCAGGAAGCAAGATGTCCGATCATTCGGCAAAGGTAAAGTCATACGTAAGGCAAAAAAAATCCCCGCCGGAAACCCGGCAGGGACGTTGCTTGTATATTCCTTCATGATAAAGGGCTTGTTATTCCTCGGGCAGCACAAAAGTTACCTTTTGTATTCTCTTGGAAGCAACAGGCTGACCAAGTGCATTTTTTCCAGGTTTCCATTTAGGACCTCTTTTGATAGCATCCACTGCCACGCGTGCGAGTACTGTTCCCTTCATAGTTAGCGCTTCCACATTACTCACAGCTCCATCTTCCGCAACAATAAATAATACTTCACAAGTGCCCGCTACTCCATCATCAACGAGATCGTCAATAGAACGTTCAATGGTACGTTGTACATAACTTCTCCAATCTCCGTTAAACTGTGCTTCCATTGAAGGATCCAGAAATCCGGGTTCCTGTACGGGCGCTACCACTGTATTTGCTTCTTCTACTTTTGGCGGAGCAACAAATTCTTCATCTTTTACCCCTTCCTGGCTTACAGTACTTACATTGGTAATTTCTTCCTGCTCCTTCACTTCATTTTTCTCTTCAAATTTTTCATCCTCTACAATTTTAGGAGGAGTGAATTTCTGCATTTCAATTTTAGGTGGCTCCTGTTTAGGGGGAGGTGGTGGCGGAGGCGGTTCAATCTTTTTCTCTTCTTCCTGTTTGATGTCAGTAAGTGTTACATCCGACACTTTTACTTTATCCTTATCGCCATTGCCTATTTTATTATAAATAAATGACAATAAAAATATACCTACTGTAACACCCAGTGTTATTGCAAGAGCCAATTGCAGCCTTTTCTGATATGTCTTACGAAGTTCGTAGGCACCGTAACTCTTATTACGACCCTCAAAAAGGATATCCAGAAAATCCGAGCCTAATATTTTATTTGCTTCCATATCTTTCGGTTTTATGAAGATGAAATGCTGTTATTACTTCTTCATTATTTAGAACCTTCCGTTACTTTGATCAGTTCATTTTCCTGGGGTGAAATATCTATCATCGCGTACCGTTTAATTTCGGTAATTGTCATTTCATCTAGCACATCCACTACATTTTTATAATTACTAGATTCATTTGGCTTGATGATAACAACCAGGTCTTTTTCCGGAGTGCGCGCTTTTTTATCCAGGAGAATGCCACGTAGATCTTTGAAATTGGTAGATTTAAAATTAGAAGCATCCGGAAGAAGCTGCCCTTCGTAGTAGTAAACATGATTGTCTTTAGAGAGAAGAATGGTAAATGCGCCGGAGGCTTTTGCCTCTGTCTGCTCTTCTTCTTTTTCAGTATCAACGGGCACATTAAGCTTAAAAGCTTTCGGTGTGCTCATGGTAGTGGTAAAGATGAAGAAAGTAATCAGCAGAAATCCTAGATCCACCATTGGTGTCATATCCACCTTGGCTGACGCTTTTTTCTGTTTTTTGACGCCGGGACTTTTCTTACCGTGGTCCTGCGAGCCACTGTCTATATCTGCTCCCATTTTAAATTATTTTTTGGTTTATGGCTTTTTGCGTGTCTGATCCAATGGAGTTCCGGTCGGAACCTGTTCCTGGGCTGTGATAAGCTTAAAGGAATAAACCTTGTTACGCTTAAAAGCAGTAAGGATGTTTTTAAACTCAGGATAATGTGCTGCATTGTCTCCGTTCAGCATCACATTTGCCGGTTTGCGGTTGTCGTTTCCAACAAGCAAAGCATTGATCCAATCGTACAATTGAATATCTGCAGTGTCTTTGATGGGTATACCCGGCTGCTGAAAAGTCTTGTACTGATCTTCAGAAAGACTCAGCAATGATTTAAGCTGGGTAAAGGGAACCCCGATACCACCTACTGAATAGCTTATGAAACGGGCTTTTTCCTGCGGACTTAAACTGATGCCTTTCTGGGATTCGACCACCCTGAGCATATTCAAAACTCTTCCTTTTGCTTCATCATCAGTACTGAAACTAATAAAACAACGACCTTGCTTATCGAAAGATACTTTAAAAACATCTTTTTCAGCAACATTTTCAGAAGAAACAGATTTGGGATTCTCTACAGAAACTGTTTCCGGTGGCTTGAATTTTGTTGCCAGCATGAAGAAGGAAAGTATAAGGAAGGATACATCCACAAAAGCGGTCATATCCACCCAAGTACTTTTCTTTTGTATTTTAAGTTTGGGCATTTAAACTCAATTTAATATTAGATGCATAAACGAACCGATTTCCACAAATAATCGAAAAAATTATTTGTACTGAGCAGTAAAGCTCTGTGTCAATGTAAAACTTGATTCATCTATACCATAGGTTATAGAATCGATCTTAGTTGTAAATACATTGTACATAATCAGTGCGAAAGAAGATGTAGCGATACCAAGGGCTGTATTATAAAGCGCCTCTGAAATACCTACCGCAAGTTGTGAAGCATCACCACCTGCCCCTTCTTCACCAAGAGCAGCAAATGAGCGAATCATACCCAATACCGTACCGAGAAGAGCGATAAGAGTACCGAGAGATGTGATGGTTGATAAGAATACCATATTTTGCTGAAGCATAGGCAGTTCAAGTGCTGTAGCCTCTTCTACTTCTTTCTGGATGGATGCTACTTTCTGTTCAGTATCAAGACCTTGCGCCGTGGTCATTTCTTTATATTTAATCAGACCTGCTTTCATTACATTTCCGACAGAACCTTTTTGCTTGTCGCAAGAAGCGATGGCTGCATCAATATTTTTATTTGCCAGCTGGTATTGAACATTTCTTACAAAATCTGAAACATTTCCTCCGCCCAAAGCTTTCATAATAGTCATTAAACGCTCAATAGAGAACGTCAGTACCATGAGGAAAAGACCGATCAAAAAAGGAACGATGATACCACCCTCGTATACCCTGCTCATTGCAGAAGTAGGTTTTTTGTGTGAAGGCCAGAATCCGCCGCTTAAATCCGGCTCTTTAAACCCGGATGCACTACCAAGATAGAATCTCCAGATAAGATAACCGACAATGATACAAATGACAGGAGCCAGCCAGGAAATCATGTTGTTTCCTTTTTTTGCCTTAGCAGATGCAGTTGATTTGATTTCAGCCATGATACTTTTATTTTAAATGAATTGGTTAACCGGCAGATGAACTTCTTAATCACCCACCATTGGGAGGCACAATTTAGGAAATATTCTTTTTGTCGATAAAATTGAATGGTTTTTTTTCTGAATTCTTTCCACCCAAACAATTTTTCCGCCCTTCTGTTAACATTTTGGATTCTTTCAGATTACTTTTTCTTAACATCGCATACTAATTTAGGTATAAAAACAAGCAAGTCGCTACAGTTTTACATGAATAACAATTAAATTTAAATCCGCTCAATTTTTATGCAATACTTTTTATTAAAAAATCTATTCGCTACCATTTGTTTGCTTTTTGTTCTGATCTCAACTGCTCAGAAAAAAAACGAATCCGCTTCCTCAAACCAAAACCCCGCAGCGAATTCGGGTGGTGGCAATAAACCGGGCACGCTTAAACCTTATAAAGAAATCATCACCGATAAAGCGAAAAGTGATGCCGGAATAATTTCTGTGCATCAAGTAGAAGATAAATGGTACTGGGAAGTCTCTGATTCCGTAATTGGAAGGGATTTGCTCATTGTGACCCGTATTTCCAAATCTGCTACCGGTTTAAACAACGGGTTTACAGGTTATGCAGGAGACATAGTTAACAACAATGTGATACGTCTGCAAAAGGGGCCGAATAATAAGCTCTTTATTCAAAGAGTATCCTACGATCAGCGCGGAAGTGATGATAATGGAATGTATAAGGCTGTTGTTAATTCAAACCTGCAGCCAATTGTACAGGCCTTCGATATCAAAGCCCTTGGTGGAGACTCAACTGCAACAAACAGGTCTTTGGTTGTTGATGTTACCGATTTCCTGAATATAGAAAACGATATTCTTTTCTTTAATACCAGAGTGAGGGCAGGATTTCAACTTGGCTCAAACCAGACGGACAAATCCTACATCAAGGAAATTCGTGCCTATCCGGTAAATATGGAAATTAAAACAGTAAAAACCTATAACAGATCTTCCGCTGCAGAAGGAGCCTCAAGCTTTACAATTGAGTTAAACAGCTCAGTGGTATTGTTACCGGAAACACCTTCCAGGCCACGTTATTTTGATCCGAGAGTGGGCTTTTTTACCAGAGACTACACCGATTTTGATGCCAACCCGCAAGGTGTTAAAAGAATACAGATGGCCGTTCGCTGGAAGCTGGAACCAAAACCTGAAGATGTTGAGAAGTACAAAGCCGGGCTCCTGGTAGAGCCACAAAAGCCTATCATATTTTATATTGATCCTGCCACACCAAAAAAATGGGTACCTTATCTCATACAAGGTGTAAATGACTGGCAAATTGCTTTTGAAAAAGCCGGCTTCAAAAATGCCATTCAGGGAAAAATCGCCCCCACCCCAGAAGAAGATAGCACCTGGAGTCTGGAAGATGCGCGGTTCAGCGCCATCGTATATAAACCTTCTGAAACACAAAACGCAAGCGGACCAAATGTGCACGATCCGAGAAGCGGTGAAATCCTAGAAAGCCACATCAACTGGTATCACAACGTGATGCAACTGCTGCGTAACTGGTATTTTATTCAAGCCTCTCCCAACGATAAGGGTGCTCAAAAAATGATTTTTGATGATGAATTAATGGGAAGGCTCATCCGTTTTGTTTCAGCTCACGAAGTTGGGCATACACTTGGCCTTCGTCATAATTTTGGTTCTTCTTCCACTGTTCCTGTTGACAGCCTTCGCAATAAAAACTGGCTCGAAAAAAACAGACACACACCATCCATTATGGACTACGCCCGTTTTAACTACGTAGCACAACCGGAAGATAAATTACCGCGTGAGTTACTGTTGCCTCAAATTGGTGATTATGATATATGGGCAATAGAATGGGGATACAGATGGATGCCTCAATATTCAACCGCTGATGAAGAATCAATTGCACTTAAAAAAATCACAACTGAAAAATTAAAAAATAAACGGCTTTGGTTCGGCACAGAAACTAACCCCGATGACCCGAGATCACAAAGTGAAGACCTTGGAAATGACGCAATGAAAGCAAGTTTATACGGTATAAAAAATTTACAACGCATCGTTCCTAACCTGATAGAATGGAGTCGCCTTCCAAATGAGGATTATGAAAGTCTTTCTGAAATGTATACTCAGGTTGTTTCACAATTCGGTCGATACCTCGGACATGTTGCCAAAAACATCGGTGGCATCTATGAAACACCCAGTATGAACGAGGCAAACTCTCCTGTATACGAATACACTCCTAAGAAAACACAACAGGAAGCAGTAAAATTCATCAGTGAGCAACTGTTCTCAACACCAAAATGGTTAATTCAGCAGGATATCTTTAATAAGACCGGTGAAGACGTTTTATTTATCATAGGAAACAGACAGGAAAACATATTGAATCGTTTACTGAATACCGGAACACTTAATAAATTATACCGGACTGAAACTGCGCTTGGAACAAATGCTTATAAAGCAACCGATTTATTGAATGACCTCCGCAAAGCTGTTTTCAGTGAAGTTTACAGTCGCAGTTCGACAGATATTTATCGAAGAAATCTTCAAAAAATGTATACTGAAAAACTGATATCTCTTTTGCCATCTCAAGGCTCAGCAGGTATTTCTGTTTTCAGTATTTTTTCTTTTACACCGGGATTAGCAGCTAAAAATCAGGACACCTACTCATTAATAAAAGGAAACCTGAGATTACTCAGAAACGACATTAAACAGGCACTGCCATTGATAACAGATCAAATGACCAAACTGCATTTTCAGGATCTTGAAGACAGAATCAATCAGGCATTGGATCCGAAATAAAAATCAGTTAAGAATATAATGTCTTACTCGTAACGCAGAGCAATGATCGGGTCGAGGCGAGAGGCTTTCATTGCGGGATATAACCCCGCTACCAGACCGGTGATAAAACAGATAACTACGCCTGTTATGATCCATAACCAGGGTATAACAAAACCTGTGCTTAAGTAAAGTGAGAAAAGATTTCCTACAAGAATGCCAAGAAGGATACCAATGCCAGCACCAAGAAGACTGATTAGAATACTTTCCCACAGGAATTGTTTTCTGATAATGGCAGATTGAGCTCCGATAGATTTTGACAGGCCGATTTCTCTTGTTCGTTCGCTTACAGCTACAAGCATGATATTTGTTAGGCCAATTGCTGCACCAAGTAATGTAATGATGCCAATAATGATTGCAGCATAGCGTACATAACGCAATGTGTTTTTAAGCGTTTCCACCAAACTGTCGCTTCTGTCTATATAAAAATTATCATCATCTTGAAAATTCAGTTTACGAACGATTCTGAAAACACCCGTAGCTTCTCCTACTGCAGCATCGATAGCTGAAAAATCCTGAGCGCGAATGGAAATATTAAAACTTCCCGACTCTGAAAAAACCCTTCTTACATTATTGTATGTAGTGAGAACGAAGTTATCAAGAGAAAGAAAGGAACTGGCTCCTCTGGGCTCCATGGTTCCAATCACCCTGTAACGTGTTGTGCCAATTCGTATCATTTTACCGATGGCCCATTCATCTTTACCCCGAAATAGTTTTTTCACTATATCGCTGCCAATGATCACAACATTGCTTCCTGAGGCAACATCAGGCAAATTAAAATCTCTGCCAGCTTTAATCCGGTAGCCGCTATTAACCAGATAATTTTCATCCCCTCCGATCATCCGCACATTCGGATTGGTTTTTTTATCATTAAAGAAGATCGTAGCGTTGGCACTTGCAAATTTGGAAATACTTACAGACGCCGGATAGCGGTATTGCTTTTTAAAATTATTGGCTTCTTCATAAGTGATAATGCGATCGAGGGTAGAACGTCTTTCTTTTTTGCTTCCCTTCACCTTCTTTGTAAGATCACTTCTTGGAGGGCCGCCCATTCGGATGGCTCTTTCCTTGTAACGTATGCTAAATGAGTTGGCGCCAAGAATTGAAAAATTTTCATAGAGACTCTGGTTCATGGCTTCGATTGCAGTAATGATGCCAATCAGTGCCATAATTCCAAAAGCAATAATGGATACAGTGATGCCCGTTCTTAATTTATTCGAACGAACGGTTCGCCAGGATAAACTGATGATATCTGCAATCTTCATAAATCTTTCTACAACGAAGATAAGTCATGGCAGCAGCAGGAACGCAGAAATTGGAAGAGTGGTGAATCTAGGCGATCAACCAGTTCAAAAGTAACTGATAAGGAAACACACCAAGCGCTATCAGAATTATCGCCCCTGCCAGCAATAACAACCTGAATGAGATTGTATCTGATTTAAGAATCGGCTCTCCGGAGGAAGCAGATTTAAAGTACATTGCCTGAATTACTCTGAAGTAATAATAAACACTGATCGTTGCAAGCACAACAGCAACGATGACGAGCCATAAAAAGCCGCCAGTTTTTACAACAGAGGCAAGCATAAAATATTTCGCAAAAAATCCCGCTGTAAGTGGAATACCGGCAAGTGACAATAAAAATACAGTCACACAAAAAGCAACCATCGGATGTCTGGATGCAAGTCCGTTAAACCCATCATAAGTGTAATCTTCCATTCTGATAAGAACGGCAAAAATCCCAATTGTCGCAATGCAATAGGCGGGCGTATATAATAAAAGTCCCTGCCTAGCCAGGTCATTGCCGGAAAATACGGCAAGCAACATAAAACCGGCCTGAGCAATGGAAGAATAGGCCAGCATGCGTTTTACACTTTGCTGGTAAACAGCAGTAATATTTCCAATCAGTAAAGTAGCGACAGTCATAAGCGCAAGCGGCATTTGCCATTTTGCGCTCAAACCAGAAAAGCCGAATAAAAACAAATTAGAAAAAGCAACAAATGCAGCCAGTTTAACTATGGCTGCCATAAACGAAGTAAATACTGTTGGTGCACCGTCATAAGCATCCGGAGTCCAAAAGTGAAAGGGAGCTGCCGACACTTTAAAACCCAGTGCAACCAAAACAAATACCAGTCCTATCGGAGTGAATACACCTAATCCTGGTCTGGCTTCAGTAAGGAGTCGGTCAACCTGAAAACTACCCGAAGCGCCATATAAAAAGGCAATGCCAAGCAGAAGAATGCCGGTGGAAAAGGCTCCCGTAAGAAAATATTTAAGGGAAGCTTCATTGCTTTTTAAATTTCGTTTATCACTACCTGTTAGTATAAATAATGGAATGGAAACGATTTCAATCCCGATAAATAAAATGAGCAGATTGTTAAAAAAGGTAACCAGGCCAATACCTGCCATCACAAAAAACATCAATGCGAAATATTCATAGGGATGATTACCGACCTCAGTAACCTGTTTCGCGTTTAGTAAAAGATAAAAAAGAAAAGAGATTAGCAAAAGCTCCAAAAATAAATAACCATAAAAGTCGTATTGTAAAAGTCCATTAAATGCAGAAGCAGTAATGGAAATACCAGTCATATCCAGTGTATTTGCAATCAGCAACAGAATTGCTCCGATGATTGCAATATTTACAGATATTGATTTGCGCGGGAAAAACAATCCCGAAAACATCATTACAATACCCCAGATTGAAGAAAAAATAATCAAATTCATTGCCTAATCATTTTACATCCTGTCAAAAACAGAATATGTTCGTTCACTTTTACGTGTTTAATTAAATATTTTCAACAACACTGCCACCGAATCTTCTGTTAGTCGGAAAAATAAACCGGGATTTAATCCCCCGACAAAAATCAGCGCACAGATCAAAATCAAACTAAGTGTTGCCCCAACAGGAAGTACGCTTACTTTATCCGCACGTTCTGTTTTATCGCCCAGGAAAACATGCTGAATCATTCTTAGTGTGTACACGGCACCGAAAATGATACTTAATCCCGCAGCAACAGCATACCAGACTCCTGCTTTAAATAATGCATTGAACATCAGAAACTCTCCTATGAACGCATTGGTAAGTGGCAAAGCAATATTTGCCAGTGCAACAATTAAAAGGAGGATTGCCAATGCAGGCGAGCTTTGTGCCAACCCGCCCAGCTCACTGATTTTTCTTGTGCCCGTTTTTTGTTCAATGATATCAGCCACAATCCACATGCCGAGAACATTCACACCGTGACTAAACATCTGGATCATGGCACCATTGTATCCGCCTTCATTGCCCGCGAATAATGCAGCATTTATTAATCCTATATGCGCAATAGATGAATATGCAATCAATCTTTTAAGATCATCCTGCTTCATCGCAATAAAACTAACATACAACATTCCCGCAATACTCAACCAGATTACGATGGCACTGTATTGTAATACTCCTCCCGGTAAAAGAGGTAATAACCATCTGATCACTGCAAAAAGCCCCATTTTTACCATCAGGGCACTTAATACCATTGTTACTGCGGTAGGCGATTGCTCATACGCATCAGGCTGCCATGTATGAAAAGGAAACACCGGCATTTTCACTGCAAATGCAACAAAGAACAACCAGAATAACCACGATTGCTGTGCAGAAGACAATTTAACATCAGAGAGAGCTTGCAAAGAAAATGATCCGCCTGCCTGGTATGCCATGTATAACAATCCGGCAAGCATCAGAAGTGATCCTAGAAATGTGTAAATAAAAAATTTAAACGTAACAGCAATCCTTTTTTCTCCTCCCCATATGGAACAGAGAAAATAAACAGGGATTAATGCGAGCTCCCAGAAAAAGTAAAACAACAAACCGTCAGCTGCGAGAAAAACACCATTCACCCCTGCTTGTGTTAATAACAGCAATGCAAAAAAGCGATTGGATGAACGAATGTCATTTTTCCAAATTGCGAGAGTTATAAGAACATAAACAATCGCCGAAAGCAAACTCATTAATGCAGCTGCTCCATCCATTTTAAGCGCAAAAGATGCGCCTATTAATGAAAGCCAGTCGGCCTGAAAAGAATCGTTGACGATTTCACCACAAAATAAATGACATAAAATGATAGCAAGTGAGGAAAACGAAATCAGCAGGGTCGAGATACGTACAGCCTGATCCGAGCGGAGAAAAAAATTAAGCAAGCCGCCGGCTAAAGGAATCAAGATCAGTAATAATGAAATCATATACAGTGATAAAGAATAATGAATTAAAACGATTTTATTAATACAAGCAACAGCAGCAATCCCAATACCATCCACAAAAGGTATCCTCCTACTTGTCCGCTCTGAAGAAGCCTGAGTTGTCTTCCTCCCCATTGCACCAACTTACCTGAGCCGTTTACAAGTCCGTCAATCCCTTTCTTCTCTGCTACTGTATTCAGCCAACCGGCTAAGTGACTGAGAGGACGAGTAATAATTGCATCATACACCTCATCAATCAGCCATTTTCTCTCCAGTAATTTTGCAATTCCGGTTGCCTCATTTAAATCAGGTTTCGTTGAAAACTTCTTCCAGGCATACGTAATTACGGCAAGTAGCAAAGCGATGCTGATGCCAAGTAACAAATATTCCGTTGTATGAGAAATAGTGTGCGCATGCTGAAGTGCTGTTGATTGTTCAAACACCGGTGCTAAAAAACGCTGTAGCCAGTGAGCATCTTTCGCAAACAGTTCAGGAATACCCATAAAGCCTGCTGCAACTGCAGCAATAGCGAGAACGATTAATGGTAAAGTCATTTGCCATGGGCTTTCATGTAAATGATGAGCCTGCTCATGAGTACCTCTGAACGCCCCTCTGAAAGTTGTTGCATAAAGACGGAACATATAGAAAGCTGTCATCAATGCCCCGGCTAAGCCGATAAAATATAATACAGGACTAAACGCGTATGCATTGATCAGAATCTCATCTTTAGAAAAGAATCCACTGAACGGAGGTATGCCGGCAATCGCTATACATCCTATTAAGAATGTCAGATGTGTTTGCGGAAGTTTTTTGGCAAGTCCACCCATCTTGCGAATGTCCTGCTCGTGATGCATCGCGTGTATAACTGATCCTGCACCAAGGAAAAGCAAAGCCTTGAAAAAAGCATGAGTGATTACATGAAATACAGCACCAGTGTAAGCGCCTACCCCTAATCCCAGAAACATATAGCCAAGCTGACTCACAGTTGAATATGCCAGCACTTTCTTAATATCATTTTGTTTTAATGCAATTGTAGCAGCAAGAATCGCTGTAAATAAGCCGATGATCGCAATAACAATTTGTGTTGCAGGTGCAAGCGTATAAAGAATATTGCTTCTAGCAATCATATAGATACCTGCTGTTACCATTGTAGCAGCATGGATAAGAGCAGATACAGGTGTTGGACCGGCCATTGCATCAGGGAGCCATGTAAACAAAGGTATTTGTGCACTCTTGCCGGTTGCACCGATAAAGAGGAACAAAGTAATCAGGGTGATGATTTCAGAAGGCGCACCTGCTGCACCCGGAAATACTTCCGAGAATGTAAGAGAACCAAACTGTTGAAGAATAAAAAACAACCCAAGCAAAAATCCAAGATCACCAATCCGGTTCATCACAAATGCTTTTCGTGCCGCCGCTCCGTAAGATTTATTTTTAAACCAGTAGCCTATAAGTAAGTATGAACAAAGACCAACACCTTCCCATCCTATAAACATGATGAGATAATTTGCCCCGAGAACTAAGAGCAACATATTAAAAACAAATAAATTCAGATAAGCAAAATAACGCGCATAATGAGGAGCTGTCTCCTCTTTCATATAGGCAGTAGAATAAAGATGAATCAAAAAACCAACACCTGTAATCACCAAGAGAAACAACACACTCAAACGATCTACCTGGAATGCGAATGGAATTCGTATGCCCGCCACATCAATAAAAGGAAACAATTCCACAATTACAGGAGTAGCCTCTGCACGAACTTCATTAAAAATAAGAATACTTACAACAAATGATGCTAAGACCGCTGCACTTGCAATGATTCCGGAAACAGAACGGCTCAGGTAATTACGTCCCAAACCGGAAATAAGAAATCCGATAAGCGGAAACAAAGGAACGAGATAAACCAATTGACTCATAAACATAGTATAGTTTCAAAATGACAGCAAAAGACCGTCATCAATGTTTTAAACGATTTAAAAAATTCACGTCCACACTGTGAATATTGCGATACATCATCACAATAATTGCAAGCCCCACACTCACCTCTGCAGCTGCCACTACCATGATAAAAAACACAAACAACTGCGCCTCAATGCCTACATTGGAATTAAGCATAGATAATTCCACATTCCCGAAATGCATTTTACTGAAAGCAACAAGTAAGAGATTAACTGAATTCAGCATTAGCTCAATGCACATAAAAATGATAATAGCATTTCTGCGGGTTAAAACACCGGCTACTCCGATACTGAATAATGCAAGCGATAAAAAAATGTAATAGTTTACTGGCATATAAAATTTTTAATCTCCTTTTTTACCAATCACAACAGCACCTACCATTGCACTAAGAAACAGAATGCTGCTAATTTCAAAAGGAAGTACATAATCTTTAAAAAGAACACTACCGAGCGTTTTGATCAGACCGGTCTCTCCTTCTTCGCTGACTTTTTGTACAGATAACAATTCACTTGTACGAAGAGCGGCTACAAGAACAAGAAGAAGAGTTCCTCCGGAAACAGATCCGGCAAGCCACATCCATCTGTTTTTTTGCGGCTCATTTTCAGCGTTCAGATTCATAAGCATAATGACAAATAAAAACAGAACCATGATGGCCCCGGCATATACGATGATGTTTACGATAGCAAGAAACTGTGCATTCAGCAGTATGTAATGCCCGCTGATTGCAAAAAACACAACTACCAGCCATAGAACACTGTATACAGGATTCTTGCCAACTACCATCATCAATGCTCCTGCTATCGCAAGAGCACTCAAAAACCAGAATAAAATTTCACTAACCGTCATGATTCAATTACTGTTGTTTGGTTTTTTCTTTACGCTGATCCACCAGTCCTTTCGCTTTTGTGTAAGCTTCCGGATCATTTTTGGGATGAGGGATCACCAGGTTTTCCTTTCCGTATATAAAACTTTTACGGCTGTAGTTGGCAGGCGCAAAAGTCTCTGTTAAATAAATGGCATCTTTCGGACATGCCTCTTCACAAAGTCCACAGAAAATACAGCGCAGCATATTGATCTCATATTTTGCTGCATATTTTTCTTCACGATAAAGATTCTCTTCACCCGGTAACCGTTCGGCAGCCTCCATTGTGATTGCCTCTGCAGGACAAGCTACTGCACATAAACCGCATGCTGTACAATTTTCTCTTCCCTCCGCATCACGGTTGAGAATATGCAAACCGCGAAATACAGGACTAAAAGGTCGTGTTTCTTCAGGATAATTAATCGTAACTTTTTTCTTAAAGATGTGACTGAAAGTAACAGCCATCCCTTTAAAAATTGCCGGCAGATACATTTTTTCCGCCAGATTCATCGGGCGCCTGTCAACCGGTTTTGATCTTGTTGTTAGTTGCATTTTATTCGTTCAATTACTTTTTAAGTAATAAGATAACAGCTCCTGTCACAAGCATATTTAATAATGCCAGCGGAATCAGATTCTTCCATCCTAGGTTCATCAGCTGGTCGTAGCGGAAACGCGGAATGGTCCATCTTACCCACATGAAGAAAAACAGGAAGAAAGCAATTTTTGCCATCAGCACTCCTCCGCCAATCAGAGCAAGTACATTTGCTGAAAGGCCCCAGCTTCGTTCATCAACAAAAGGAATATCATATCCGCCGAAATATAAACTTGCCATTACAGCACTGCTGATGAACATATTGATGTATTCTGCAAAAAGATAAAAACCAAGTTTCATCGAAGAATACTCAGCATGGTAACCTCCAATTAATTCGTTTTCTGCCTCAGCAAGGTCAAACGGCGTACGGTTACACTCAGCAAAAGCACAAATCAAAAAAATCAAAAAACCGAGAGGCTGGTAAATAATATTCCATGTACCCACTACCTGCTGGTCTACCATTGTTCTTACACTAAGGGTACCTGTTACCATCAGCAAAGCAATGAGAGATAGTCCCATTGCCAGTTCATAAGAAATGATTTGAGAAGCAGCACGTAATCCCCCCATCAGAGAAAATTTATTATTACTTGCCCAGGCACCTATCATAATTCCGTATACACCTAAACTAACAACCCCAAATACATATAGTATGCCAATATTGATATCCGCGATTTGCAGATCTATTGTTCTTCCAAAAATTTCTGCTTTGTCGCCCCAGGGAATTACCGCACCTGTAAGCATGGCCGTGATCATTGCCAGGGAAGGACCGAGAATAAATAACCAGCGGTTTGAACTAGTCGGGATTATCTCCTCTTTGAAGATGAGTTTTAAACCATCCGCAAGTGGCTGTAAGAGGCCAAAGGGACCTGCGCGGTTTGGGCCATGACGATCCTGAATAACGGCAGCGACTTTACGTTCAGCATAAGTTGTATACATGGCCACTACAAGTGATATCGTAATGATGAACCCGATAAAAAGAAATTTCTCGAGTACAAAAAGCCAATCTACTGTCAGAATAATACTATCCATTACTGATCTTTCTTGTTTTGGTTATAGACCTGTGAAGTAGCGGGTCCTTTAATTTCACTTAACTCAACCTGATTTACTTCACTGATATCTTTAATGTTCATCAACAACTTCGGATTTCTTCCTCCCATCACCTTGGACATCGTCTCATTTGGTTTTTGCAAGCCAACATAATGACCCTGAGAAATTACTGAATGCCTGTTTACTTTAGATGGACCTTCAATGACCCAGTCGGACACTTTCTTTCTTTCAAAGCGACATTTATTACAAATCCATCCAGCATCTCCCTTACTACTTTTTTTAACTTCACCCCATTCATCTTTTCTTGCAGTCACACGCAATACTTCATCACCACGCATCCATAGCTGCACTTCTCCGCTACAAGTATCACAATCACAATGCGCATCTACGGGTTTTGTAAACCACACCCTGTTTTTAAACCGGAAAGTTTTGTCTGTCAATGCACCTACCGGGCAAACATCAATAACATTACCGATAAAATCGTTATTTAGATTTTGCTCAATGTATGTCGCAATTTCAGCATGATCTCCACGCATCAAGATTCCATGTTTTCTTTCTGTACTTACCTGATCTGCAGTATAAACACAACGATAACAAAGAATACAACGTGTCATATGAAGTTGTATGTACTCGCCAAGGTCGTGCTTTTCAAAAGTTCTGCGCTTGAATTCATAACGGCTTGCACCGGCGCCATGTTCATAACTCAAATCCTGCAGGTGACATTCACCGGCCTGGTCGCAAATGGGGCAATCGAGCGGATGATTGATCAGTAAAAATTCAACCACTCCTTTTCGTGCATCTAGCACTCTTTCACTGGTAATGTTTTTTACTACCATGCCATCCATGACAGTGGTACGGCAGCTTGCTACCAGCTTCGGCATCGGACGGGGATCAGCAGCAGAGCCTGCAGCGACTTCAACCAAACACGTACGGCATTTTCCTCCGCTATCTTTCAGAGAAGTATAGTAACACATAGCAGGAGGCGCTACTTCTCCCCCGATTTTTCGGGCGGCCTGAAGAATAGTCGTACCCGGCTCCACATCAACAGTGATGTTGTCAATGGTTACTTTGAATAGTTTAGTTTCACTCATCTTTATATTTTTTCACGCAAAGCTGCAAAGGAGCAAAGGCGCAAAGTTTATAAGTTATTTACAATACGATGTATCCCATCTTTTATTAATGCCACATTGAAGTTTACCAACAAACCTAACTTACAACCAGACAACTTTAAATAAGTCTGAACCTGTTTGTAATGAAGATCAGCAAGACTCTCTACGGATTTCAACTCCACTATAACCTTATCCATTACAATCACATCGGCTCTGAAACCTGCTTCCATTTTAACATTTTCATGAATTAACGGAACAGGATGTTGTCTTTTATAAGAAACATCTGATTTCCCTAATTCATAACAAAAGATCTCTTCATAAACACTTTCAAACAACCCGGGGCCATACTGCTTATGTATCTTAAAACACAAATCAACAACCACTTTTGAAATTTCATTCTCTGTCATCTTCTTTGCGTCTTAAAATCTTTGCGCCTTTGCGTGAAATAAATTTTAAACCGTCGCAGCCTCCAAAGGATCTGCATAATGCGCCAGCCCAAAGTTCCTTTTCATCGCTTCATCCGGATTTGTTACATGCCACTCAAACTCATCCCTGAAGTGACGTATTGCTGCTGCTACCGGCCAGGCCGCTGCATCACCCAGTGGACAAATCGTGTTCCCTTCAATCTTCCGCTGTATATCCCACAACAAATCAATATCACTCATCTTTCCTTTTCCGTTATCAATATTCAGCAGGATCTTCTCCATCCAACCCGTTCCTTCACGACAGGGCGAACATTGTCCGCAACTTTCATGACGATAGAATCGCGCCAGTGTATAAGTATGTTTCACCACACACTGGTCTTCATCCATCACAATAAAACCGCCGCTTCCCATCATACTTCCTGTTGCAAAAC
>Ga0315902_10002266_pt1 | contig 30236 bp, 24 predicted proteins | sample LakEriMetagenome_9_FD_203523 | JGI IMG/M metagenome (GOLD analysis project Ga0315902, IMG submission 203523) | Freshwater fungal communities from buoy surface, Lake Erie, Ohio, United States - Buoy 12 MA117 | ecosystem: Environmental > Aquatic > Freshwater > Lake > Lake biofilm | place: USA...
CAGAAGGATGGTGGAGCCGAGGGGAATCGAACCCCTGACCTCGTCATTGCGAACGACGCGCTCTCCCAACTGAGCTACGGCCCCGTTTTCCGGGTCCCGGCGAGGCCGGGATTTGGGAGCGCGTGTGCTAGTCCCGCCCAGTCTTCTCGTCAAGGATGGCGTCTCGTCAAGGAAGGGCCTAAAGCCGCTGTTAAGGCCTGTGGCGCAGTCTCAGGGCCATGCGCCACCTTCTCCCCCTCCTCGCCGCAGTCGCCCTTGCCGGCAAAGCCGCCGCAGCGCCCCCGCCGGCGGCGGGCAAGGAAACGGAGCTGGACCCGCAGGCCAAGCGGATCACCGGGTCAGACAACTATGTGCCGACCTTCGGCCTGCGCGCCTCGATCGCCCGGGGGTTCAAGCTCCATGGGGTGCTGGCGGTGGACGCCGGCCTCGACGTGCCAAAGGAGGAAGCCCGCAAGACTTGTGCGGCGATCCGTCCGCGCCTCACCAGCGCGATGCGGGACGCCATCCTCAACTACGCCTCGCTGTCCTATGTCGTCGGCGAGAAGCCGGACGTCGATATCCTGTCCGCCCGCCTGCAGAAGGCGGTCGACGGCGTGCTCGGTAAGGGCCTCGCGCGCGTGGCGCTCGCCAGCGTGATCGTGTTCGACAAGTAGGGCGCTAGCTGGCCGCAGCGTCCATGAAGGCCGCCAGCTCGACGTCCTTGTCCGTGACGCCGCCTGCGTCATGCGTCGTCAGCACCACATCCACCTTGTTATAGACGTTGGACCATTCCGGATGGTGGTCCATCTTGTCGGCCATGAGCGCGACGCGGGTCATGAAGCCGAAGGCGGCGTTGAAGTCCTCGAACCTGAACTGCTTGGCGATCGCATCGCGCCCGTCGACGGCTTTCCAGCCCATGAGTTTGCCGAGCGCTTCGGCTGCCCCAGTCCGCTTGGTCATATGCCGGCTCCTTTCCCGAACCTTAACCTCCAAACGGACAACCGCCAGATCGGATGCAACAGTTAATCAGCTTGTCTGTGCGATGGTGAGGCTCAAGATAAGGGGAGACCACCCGTGACCCATTTCCTGCGCTCCGAGAAGAACCCGGAAGGCCACAAGCTCGAAGACCTGCTGATGCAGCTGCGCGCGGATATTCTTCACCGCTGCGAAGTCATCGCGGCGGACACGCGCCCCGAGGCGTTGCAGGTGATGGCGAACAATGTGAAAATCCTCAGCCATCTCAGCGATGCAATCAACGCGGCGTTCGACTCGACCCGCATTCTCGACCGCGCCTTTGGCCCTTCGCAGGCGGCCCATGGAGGGCCGCCGCGCATTGGCAAGGCCGACGCGGCCTGATCCTGCATCAGCCTGCTCCTGACACGAAATAGAGCCAGGTACCGTCCTCGGCGATGCCCAGCACATAGCCGGGCCATGTTTCGCCCGCGCGGATTGCCTGCGCCTGCCCCTCGCCCAGCAGCCGGTCGATGTCGCGCGCGACAGCCGGCGTGATCTGGTCTGCTGGCAGCGTCGCCATCAGCGGCCAGACATACACCTTGCCCCGGGCGCTGGTGCGAACCGCATGCGGAAGCGCCAGCAGCCTTTCTATCTGCGCCATCGGCCAGTCGCCGGTGCGCATCTTGAGATACCAGTACTCGCGGTGGCTCATCTCTGCATTGTTGGAGCGGAAGTCCGGCGTCTGGTCAGCCAGCGCCGCCATTTCGCGATAACTGCCATTCGCGCCGATTTCGCGAAGCTGTTCAACCGTTGCGGCGACGGCGGATGGCATCGGCGCCTCGGCCTGCGGCGGGTCCACGACAGGCGCGCCAGCGGACACCGACGCCGGCGGCGGTTCGCATGCCGCGGCCAGCAAGCTCGCGGCGATACATGCAATGCTTGTGCGCAAGACCACGCGCATCGACCAGACCCGTCGCCAGAGACCCGCACCAAGGTTCAGCCCGGAGACGCCTGCACGCAAGTGGCGCGTCGGATTTTTGCTCAGACCTGGACGTCCATGCCGACTGTCCGTGCGAGGTCTTCCAGCAACTGCTCTTCCGAAAGCACCTTGATCGTGGTCATGCCCATCTCGCGGGCGGGCTTCAGGTTGATGCCGAGGTCGTCGAGGTAGACGCACGCCTCAGGCTTCACGCGCAGCGCGTCGCACATCATCAGGTAGATGCGCGGATCAGGCTTGCGTACCCCCGCCTTCGAGCTTTCGATCACGTGGTCGAACAGGCCGAACACATCCGCGATCTGCTGGGCCTTTTCGCTGGAAGACGACATGCCGGCGCCCTTGCCGGTGGGCGCATTGTTGGTGATGCAGCCGACCTTGAAGCGCGCCTTGCAAGCCTTGAAGGCGGCGACAACGCGCGGGCGCAGGTCGCCGGACAACAGGGCCAGCACGTCGGCCCCGCGGATGTCGTGACCGAGTGCTTTTGCCTCGTCAGCAAAGAGGCGGTCGAAGGTCGCGGCGTCGACGTCCGAGCGTTCGATCTTCGCCCAGGCGTTGCTGTCCGGGTTCACCGAGTTGATACTGCGGATGATATCGTGCGGCAGGCCGCGCTCTCGCTCGTAGCGGTTGAAGGCGTCGAACGGCGAGGTGGTGAACACCCCGCCGAAATCCCAGATCACCGCCTCGATCGCCATCGCGCAGCCTTTCCCGTTTGAGTGGGCGGGATAGCAGCCCTTGCCCCAAACGCAACGGCGCTCCCCTTCCGGAGAGCGCCGCCCAGGATTGCAGTCCAGTCGCCTACTTCTTGAACGGCGGCTCCACGTCGGTGAGCCCCTTGGCCTCGAGGTCCGGGTTGGCTTCGTGGCCGGTTATGTATTCGCCCTTGGCCAGCTTCGAGTTCCACATTCCGTAGACGAAGTAGAACAGCACGCCGATGACGAGATAGGGGATGAAGAAGTTCCGGGTCTGCTCGGACGACATCAGCGACATCACCAGGAGAAAGCACATCGTCGCGCCGAGGACGGCGATGATGGTGATCGCCCAGGTCGGGATCTTGAACGGGCGATGCATGCTCGGCCGTGCAAAGCGCAGATAGACGACCGTCACGCAGATCAGCATGAAGGCCATCAGCGTTCCGACGTTCGTCGTGTCGCCGAGGAAGTCGAGGCTGGTGAAGCCAGCGAAGCCCGCCGCAATGACCCCAACGACGATCGTATTGAGGACCGGCGTCTGCGTTTTCTGGTTCACCTTGGCGAACACGCTCGGCAGCAGGCCGTCGCGCGCCATGGTGTAGAAGATGCGGGTCTGGCCATACAGAAGCACCAGCATCACCGACGACAGACCGGCGAAGGCGCCGACTTTCACCAGGAAGGCGAACCACGGCAGTCCGATCGCATTGACCGCCTTGGCGATCGGCGCCGGATCATTGAGCTCGGTGTAGGGCACGATGCCGACGAGGACGGCGCAGGTGAGGATATAGAGGATCGTGCAGATGATCAGCGAGCCGAGAATGCCGATCGGCATGTCACGGGCAGGGTTCTTGGCTTCGGCGCCGGCAGTCGAAACCGCCTCGAACCCTATATAGGCGAAGAAGATCGTTGATGCCGCAGCGATGAGCCCGCCAACGCCATATGCGGAATCGCGGCTCTGCCCCGTGACGACGTTGCCGAGTGCTGTCCAGATCTGCCCAAACACCGACATGTCGGATCCCGGCGGCGGCGCTGGCACCTGATCAGGGATCAGCGGCGACCAGTTCGCCGGGTTCACATAGAAGAAGCCGATCACGATGAAGGCCACGACCACCGTGACCTTGATGACGACGACGATGTTATTGACGTTCGCCGATTCCGAGATGCCCAGGGTCAGGAGGGCGGTTACGGCGCAAATGCCGACGAAGGCCGGCACGTTCATGACACCGATCACGACGGCGCCGGTGACCGGGTCCGTTACCTCGACACCCGGCGCAGCCGTCAGCGCGGCAGGTAGATTGATCCCGAGATCGTGGAGCAGGCTAGTTGTGTAGCCCGACCAGCCGACCGCCACAGTCGACGCCGCCACGCCATACTCCAGCAGCAGCAGCACCCCCATGATCCACGCAACGAACTCGCCGAGGGATGCGTACGAGTAGGAGTAGGCCGATCCGGAAACCGGGATGGCGGCGGCGAGTTCGGAATAGCAGATCGCCACGAGCGCGCAGAGCACGCCGGTGATCACGAAGGAGATCATGATGCCGGGGCCTGCGAATTCCGCAGCCGCCCGTCCGGTCAGAACGAAGATGCCGGTGCCGATGATGCAGCCGATGCCGAGCAGCACCAGATTGACCGCCCCCAGCGACTTCTTCAGCTCACCGGACTGATTCTCGGCGTGCATCTGCTCGATCGATTTCCGGGCGAACAGCTGCCCAAGACCACGTCCTGCCATGAATATCCCTCCGCCGCGGTTTCCCGAAAGGGCCCGCAAGTTGTTGCCGGGAACGTTACCTGTCCCCGTATGCGCCTGCAACGGTGCGCTTTTTGCCGGGTGGCGGACAGATTCTTCCAGCCCCGTCCGGCAAAATACACGTCCTTGCTCAGATATCGACCGTTCCGGGGTCTGCCGCGCGGCGCAATGGCCCCCGGAAGCGGGGGTCAGTCTTCCGTCGGCGGTCCGGTCCGAAATAGGCTGGTACGTCGATAAACGAACGACGGCGCTCGATGACGGCGTTCATCCGGTTGGCCACATCGACAGCGCGAATCGGCTTCACCAGAAATTCGTCGACGCCGGCATTCACGGCATCGATCACCCGGCTACGCTCCGAATAGGCGGTGACCATGATGATCGGGAGGAACGGGTTCGGGCTCTCCGGCGCGCGCCGGATCTGCCGGCAGAAGTCGATTCCGTCGGGTCCGCTGAGCTTGAAATCGATGAAGGCGATGTCGATCACGCCGCCAGCGACCAGCCGGATCGCCTCGTTGCAGTCGGCTGCTTCGTCGATCCGGCGCATGCCGAAGCTTACCAGTATGGCGCGAAGCACCCCGCGCATGTGCGCGTTGTCGTCCAGGATCAGCGCCGTTACGCCTTCCAGAGCCATACCCAAGATGTCCCTCGGTCGCCCGTTTCAGACGACTGCCTGCTCCGTCCCCACGGCAGGCGCTTCCCCAAACTCGGAGGTCCCCGCCGCTTTGCTTCGGGGGATGGATCTAGACACTTCATTGGGCAAGACAAGATCAATTGTTGGTAAGGAAAGAAGCCGCGGCGCGATGCTGCGACTTTCTCTCAACTGCAACTGTGCCTGGGCTTGCTTGATGCCGCCTCGGCCGGACACGGCCTGACGCCAGCCGCAACTTTGGCTAGAAGCAGGAAAGGTTGAGACGTGAAGGACAGGATTTGACAGCCTCCCAGGACGATGTTCGCCAGCTAACCCGCGGCCGCGTGCTCGTGGTCGGCGATGTCATGGTCGATCACTACGTGTCGGGCAGGGTCTCACGCGTGTCTGACGAGGCGCCCGTTCCCATCGTGCAGGTGACCGACGAGCGGTGGACGGCGGGCGGCGCAGCCAACGTTGCGGCGAACATCGCGGGGCTCGGCGGCCGGGCGATCCTGGTCGGCGTCACGGGCGCGGACGCGGCCGCCTCGACCCTGGCCGGCATTGTGGGCGCGATGGGCGGCGCGGTCGAGGCGCTCCTGGTCGCAGACGCCGCGCGGCCAACCACGCTCAAGACGCGCTACATGGGCGGGCAGCACCAGATGGTGCGGGTGGATCGCGAGATGGGCGCTGCGATCTCGCGCGCGACGGAAGACCGGCTGGTTGATATCATTGCCGACATGGCGGACGAGTGCGACGTCATCATGATCTCCGACTACGCCAAAGGCGTGCTGAGCGACCGCGTGCTGGCCGCGATCATGCAGCACGGTCAACGTGCGGGCGTCGGTATCGTCATCGATCCCAAGCGCGCCGACTGGAGCGCCTATCGCGGCGCCACGCTGATCACGCCCAACCGCAAGGAGTTGACGCTCGCCACGCGCTTGGCCTGCGGGACGGATGCGGAATGCAGCGAGGCGGCGGGCGCTGCGATCGCTGCAACCGGCGCGGCAATACTGCTGACGCGTTCGGAGCAAGGCATGTCCCTGTTCCGCGCCGGACAGGCAGCAGTGCATCTCTCCACCAAGGCGCGGGAAGTCTTCGACGTATCGGGGGCGGGCGACACGGTGGCGGCGGCGGTCGCGCTGAGTCTCGCAAGCGGTCAGGCGCCGGAGCTGGCCATGCAGATCGCGAATGTCGCGGCCGGCATCGTCGTCGGTAAACGCGGGACAGCGACGGTCTCGCCAGCCGAAATCCTTGCCGAACTCGATTCAGGTCATCGCCAGACTGCCTCCTTCCCTGGAGCGGTAAGCATGAGCGACGCCAAGACCCTGCGCGAAAGGTGGGCGCGTGACGGCCATAGTGTGGGCTTCACCAACGGATGCTTCGACATCCTGCATTCGGGCCATGTCGCGCTGCTCCGGCAGGCGGCAGACACCTGTGACCGCCTGATCGTGGCGTTGAACACGGACGCGTCGGTGAGCGCGCTGAAGGGACCGAACCGTCCGGTGCAGTCCGAAGACGTCCGTGCGGCCGTGATGGCGGCGGTGAAGGGCGTCGACGCCGTGATCCTGTTCGGTGAGGCGACGCCGCTGGAGGCCATCCGGGAACTCAAGCCCGATGTGCTGGTGAAGGGGGCCGACTACACTGAGGACCAGATCGTGGGCGCCGATATCGTCAAGGCGCGCGGCGGGCGGATTGTCCGGGTGGGACTTGTCGAGGGCCAGTCGACAACCAAAGTGATCGAAAAATCCCGTAAATCCTGAGCCAGAGCGCCGTTCCAGGGCGCCGTCAAAGCTTCCCTAATCTGCTCATGGCAGGTTGGCGCGATCATGACCCGGACGTTTCAATCCGACGCCACGCTGAGTTCGTGGGGACGCGTTGTGCGCGAGCGCCACCTCGTCGCCCGGCCGCGCTTTGGCGATGAGGCCGTCGGCATGCTGACGAGCCTGTCGGCAGATCAGCCAGGGCTGGTGATCGGGTTGCGGCGATCATACGGCGACAGCAATCTCAATCCGGACGGCCGGGTCATCGACATGACAGGCGTCGACCGGATCATGTTCTTCGATCGCCGGAACGGCGTCATGCGCGCCGAGGCCGGCCTGTCCCTGAGCCACGCCTTGCATGTGCTTGTGCCCGCCGGCTGGTTCCTGCCGACGACGCCGGGGACGCGCTTTGTGACGCTGGGCGGCGCTGTCGCCAACGATGTGCACGGCAAGAACCATCACGCCGCCGGCACTTTCGGCGCATCTGTCACGCGGCTGATGCTCTTGCGCACAGATGGCGCCGCGCAGGAACTTGCCCCGGGCGATCCACTGTTCCACGCGACCGTCGGAGGCCTTGGACTCACCGGCCTCATCGCCTGGGTGGAGTTCCGCGCCACCCGCATCCCGTCCGCCTGGCTCGACGCGGAGGACACGGCGTTCAACCGCGTCGAAGACTATTTCGACATTGCTGCGGAAAAGAAGAACACCTTCGAGCACACCATGGCGTGGGTGGACTGTTCGACGCAGGGCGCAAAGCTGGGACGCGGCATCTTTTCGTCGGCGAACTGGTCTGCGAATGGCGACCTCTCGCCTCATGTTGAACAGCCGCGCCGCAATGTGCCGGTCGACGCGCCGGACTTCACGCTCAACGCGCTGACGGTCCGCGCCTTTAACAGCGTCCGGCACGAGATGAAGCGGATGCGATACGGCCCTTACCGCGCCCACTACGACCCTTTCCTCTATCCGCTCGACGGCATCGCGCACTGGAACAGGCTCTATGGCGCAAAGGGCTTCTACCAGTACCAGTGCGTGCTGCCCCCCGCGTCGGCGCGCGCGGGCGTCACCGAATTGCTTAAGACGATTGTCGCTTCAGGCCAGGGCTCCCCCCTCGCCGTACTCAAGGATTTCGGGCCAAACTCACCCGTGGGCATGCTGTCCTTCCCGATGGAGGGCACGACACTTGCGCTGGACTTCCGTAACCAGGGCGAGCGGACACTTCGCCTGATGGCCGACCTCGACCGCATCGTTGCGGACACGGGCGGCCGGCTCTATCCGGCCAAGGACGGGCGGATGCCGCCCGCAATGTTTCAGGCCGGGTTTCCGAAATGGCAGGACTTCCGTGCCTATGTTGACCCGGGCCTGTCGTCGGCCTTCTGGAGACGGGTGTCAGACTGATGGACGGATCGCTCGGATACGCGCCGGTGCAGGCAGATGCGACGCAGGTGAAGACGTCCAACCGGGTCGTCATTCTTGGCGCCCTGTCGGCAATCGCAACGGCGGCGGCGCGAATCTATGCGAGCGAGGGCGCGTCCCTGGTTCTGGTCGCCCGCAATGAGGCGCGCCTGAATGCGCTGGCCGCCGATCTCTATGCCCGCGGCGCGTCGAACGTCGCCGTGGCCGCGATGGATCTTGAGGCAGAAGCCCGCAAGGCCGGGGAACATCTCGAGGCCTGGTCGGCTCACATGGGCGGCGTTGATCACGTCCACCTCGTCTACGGCTATCTGGGATCGCAGCCGGAAGCGACAGTCATACCCGCCGAGCTTTCGAGGATCGTGACCTCCAACTTCACCTCTGCCGTTCACTGGTGCGAGGCCGCCGCCAATATCCTGCGCCGGCAGAAACATGGCGCGCTTGTCGCGGTGTCGTCAGTGGCCGGCGACCGGGGCCGGCAGTCGAACTACGCCTATGGCGCAGCCAAGGGCGGGCTCGCCCTGTACGTGCAGGGCATCGCGCATTCGCTCGCGGGAACAGGCGCCCGGGCTGTCGCGGTGAAACCGGGCTTCGTCGACACGCCGATGACGGACGGCCTCAAGAAGGGCGGCGCGATGTGGGCCAGCGCCGACCAGATCGGCCGCGCCCTGCGCCGGGCGGCGGACAAGGGCGGCCCAATCCAGTACGCCCCCGGAAAATGGCGTATCGTCATGGCCATAATCCGAGCCGTGCCGGCGTTCGTCTTCCACAAGACGAAGTTGTAGCCACAGACTCGGCAGGCGCGCCCGCCACACCATATCAATCGCGTCGGTGGACAGGCCCCGCCTGTGGCGACGCCTTGACTTTGCCCCCCTGCAAGCGACTAAGCCTGCGTTGGGGGAAGCGCCCCGCAATTCTGGAGTGCGCCATGCGCGTGACGATGATCGGAGCAGGCTATGTTGGCCTGGTGTCCGGAGCCTGCTTTGCCGATTTCGGCCATACAGTCATCTGCGTGGACAAGGATGCGGGCAAGATCGACCGGCTGAAGGGTGGCGTGATGCCGATCTTCGAGCCGGGACTGGCTGAGCTTGTCAGTTCCAACGTCAAGGAAGGCCGGCTGTCCTTCACGCTGGACGCGCCGGACGCGATCCGTAACGCCGACGCCGTCTTCATCGCGGTGGGGACCCCCTCGCGCCGCGGCGATGGCCATGCCGACCTGTCGTATGTCTACGCCGCCGCGAAGGAGATCGCGGAGCACATGGACGGCTTCACCGTCGTCGTCACCAAGTCGACAGTTCCGGTTGGCACGGGCGATGAGGTCGAGGAGATTATTCGCAAGACAAATCCGAACGCGAAGTTCGCCGTCGTCTCGAACCCGGAGTTCCTGCGCGAAGGCGCCGCCATCGGCGACTTCAAGCGCCCGGACCGCGTGGTGGTCGGCACCGACAGCGAAGAGGCCCGCGAAGTCATGCGCGAACTCTATCGTCCTCTGTTCCTGAACGAGACGCCGCTGGTCTACACATCGCGCCGCACATCCGAGCTCATCAAGTACGCCGCCAACGCCTTCCTTGCCGTCAAGATCACCTTCATCAACGAGATGGCGGACCTCTGCGAGAAAGTTGGGGCCAACGTTCAGGACGTCTCGAAGGGGATCGGCCTCGACAACCGCATCGGCAAGAAGTTCCTGCACGCAGGTCCCGGCTATGGCGGCTCGTGCTTCCCGAAGGATACGCTGGCGCTGACGAAGACCGCCAACGATCATGGCAGCCCCGTCCGCATCGTCGACACCGTCGTCGAGGTGAACGACGCCCGCAAGAAGGCGATGGCTGCGCGCGTGATCAACGCCATGGGCGGCGACGTGAAGGGCAAGACGATCGGCGTGCTAGGCCTCGCCTTCAAGCCCAACACGGACGACATGCGCGACGCCCCTTCGCTCGATATCATCCCAGCCCTGCAGGCGGCCGGTGCGCGCGTGAAGGCGTATGACCCGGAGAGCATGCACGAGGCCGGCAAGATGCTGACCGAGGTCGATTTCTGCGACGGCCCGTACCACGCCATCGACGGCGCCGACGCCATGGTGCTGATCACCGAATGGGACCAGTTCCGGGCGATGGACTTCGACCGCGTCAAGAAGCTCCTCAAGACGCCGACCGTGGTCGATCTGCGCAATGTCTACCAGCCATCCGACATGGCGAAACGCGGCTTCAATTATGTGAGCGTCGGGCGGCCGTAGGTCCATACCTGCAGCCTCACCGCAAACCGGGGGAATTCCTTGACCAGATCAAGCTCGCTTCTCGAGAACCGCGCCCTGATCACAGGCGGCTCGGGCTTTCTCGGCTCGCACCTTTGCGACCGGCTGCTTGGGCGCGGGCAGGACGTGCTCTGCGTCGACAACCTGTTCACCGGCCAGAAGCGCAATGTCGCCCACCTGCACGGCAACCCAAAATTCGAATTCCTGCGCCATGACGTGACCTTCCCCCTCTTCGTGGAAGTGGACCAGATCTGGAACCTGGCCTGCCCCGCTAGTCCCGTGCACTACCAGCACGACCCGGTGCAGACGACGAAGACGAGCGTGCATGGCGCCATCAACATGCTCGGTCTCGCCAAGAGGCTGGGCGCAAAGATCCTCCAGGCGTCCACCTCGGAAGTCTATGGCGACCCTGCCGTCCATCCGCAGACCGAAGACTACTGGGGCAACGTGAACCCGATCGGCCCGCGCTCCTGCTATGACGAGGGCAAGCGCTGCGCCGAGACGTTGTTCTTCGACTACTGGCGCCAGCACCAGCTGCGCATCAAGGTGCTGCGTATCTTCAACACCTACGGCCCGCGCATGCATCCGAACGACGGGCGCGTCGTCTCCAACTTCATCGTGCAGGCGCTGCGCGGCCAGGACATCACCATCTATGGCGACGGCTCGCAGACGCGCTCCTTCTGCTATGTCGATGATCTGATCGAGGGGATGATCCGCCTGATGGACTCACCCGACGACGTGACCGGCCCGATCAATGTCGGCAATCCCGGCGAGTTCACGATGATCGAGCTGGCCGAGAACGTGCTGAGGCTGACAGGCTCGAAATCCAAGCTGGTTCGCATGCCGCTGCCTGCCGATGACCCGAAGCAGCGCAAACCCGACATCACGAAAGCCAAGACCGTGCTGGGCTGGGAGCCGAAGGTGCAACTTGAGGACGGCCTCAAGGAAACCATCACCTACTTCAAGAAGCTGCTGGACGAATAGTTCAGTCAGCCAGGCGCGCGCGAACCTCGTCCGCGATCGCCAGCGAAGACGTCAGCCCCGGGCTCTCGATGCCGAACAGGTTCACAAGCCCCGTGACGCCGTGAAGCTCGGGCCCATCGATTCGGAAGTCGGCCGCAGGCTCGCCCGGCCCCGAAAGCTTGGGACGGCAGCCCAAATAGTCCGGCGTAAGCGCCCCGTCCGGCAGGCCCGGCCAGTAGCTGCGGATCGCGTCGTAGAAGCTATTCGCGCGCCGGGGATCCACCGTGTAGTCGATGCTGTCAGGATCGTCCGACGCGAGCCATTCCACATCCGGCCCGAACTTCATCCGCCCGCCAAGGTCGAGCGTCACATGCACGCCAAGTCCACCATCGACCGGCGCCGGATAGACCAGGCGAGAGAACGCCTGCCGGCCTCCGCACACAAAATAGCTGCCCTTTGCCAGCACAAGCTGCGGAATGTGCTCGACAGGAAACCCGTCGACGGACCGCGCAACACGCTGCGCATGTAGCCCGCCGCTGTTCACGACCCGGCGGCAGGTCAACGTGGCGGCCTCTGCACCGCCCGTCGCCACGCGGAACCCTCCGCCCGCCAGCGGTGTGACGCGCTGCACCGGCGCGTTGAGTGCAATCACCCCGCCATGATCCTCAATCTCGCCTCGCAGCGCGAGCATGTAGCCATGCCCATCGACAACGCCCGTTTCGGGCGACCACAGCGCAGCCGTGCAGGCAAGCTGCGGCTCCCACGCCTTCGCGGTCCTTGCGCTGACAAGCTCCAGCCCCTCGACGCCATTGCGCTGGCCGGTCGCGTAGATCGCCTCGATCTTTTCAACCTCACGCTCCGACGTTGCAACGATCAGCTTGCCATACCTGCGATAGGCGCCACCGCGTTGGTCAAGATAAGCATACAACTGCCGCCTGCCGGCAACGCACAGTCGCTGCCGCAGGCTTCCCGTCGGATAGTACATCCCGGCGTGGATCACCTCTGAGTTGCGCGAAGAGATCCCCGCGCCAATCGCGGCGACAGCTTCGAGCACCACCACATCCGCGCCCGCGCGCGCGAAGGCGGCAGCGATCGCCAGCCCGACCGCGCCTGCTCCCACGACCACAACGTCAACGTCCATTAACCAACCTGTATCGACCCGCTTGGCCAAAGCGTCGGGATCGGCCTCTTTCCAGCGCTAACCTGTGATTTCGTTTTCCGATAATTACCTATGCGTGTGTAGCCTGCCTGTTGAGAGCCGTAAGGCCGGGTGATAGGCGCAGGCATGGCCGAGTTCGACAATCTTTACGCGCACGGTTTCGTGCGGGTGGCCGCGGCCAGCCCGCGCGTCCACCTTGCCGATCCTGCCAGCAATGCGCGCGAGACCATCGACCTGATGCGCAAGGCCGACAAGGCCGGCGCCGCTGTCTGCATTTTCCCCGAGCTTGGCCTCTCTGGCTACACGATCGACGACCTGCACATGCAGTCCACGCTGCTTGCCGCCGTGCGCGAGGCGATCGCCAGGGTAAAGCACGCCAGCAAGTCGCTCGCCCCCGTTGTCGTGGTCGGTGCGCCGATCCAGATCGGCCCCGCCATCCATGGCTGTGCGGTCGTGATCCATAGCGGCGCCATCCTCGGCGTCGTCCCGAAGACCTACCTGCCGAACTATCGCGAGTTCTACGAGAAGCGTCAGTTCGCGATGTCGGGAGATGCGACCGTCACCGAGATCGCGCTGGCGGGCGACACGGTCCCCTTCGGCGTCGACCTCACATTCGAAGCCTCCGACATTCCTGACTTCACCCTCGCCATCGAAATCTGCGAGGACATGTGGGCGCCGATACCGCCCTCCACCTACGCGGCCCTCGCCGGCGCCAACATCATCGCCAACCTCTCCGCCTCTAACATCACGATCGGCAAGGCGGCTGAACGCGACATGCTCTGCATTTCGCAATCGGCACGCGCCGCCTGCGGCTACATCTATTCGGCAGCCGGCTATGGCGAGAGCACGACCGACACCGCATGGGACGGGCAGCTCGCTGTCTACGAACTCGGCTCGAAGATCGCCGAGTCGGATCGCTTTGCAGACGAGTCCACACTGCTCTTCGCGGATGTCGATGTCGCGCGCATCGTGCAGGATCGTATCCGCAACGGCACGTTCCGCGACTCAGCGCGCAACCACGCTGCCCACCTTCGTCGCCGCCGCGTCAGCTTCACCGCCGCACCGGAACTGAACAGCAAGCTGTCACTCTCGCGCCGGATCGACCGCTTCCCGTTTGTGCCCGACGACGACGCCCTGCTCGATCATGACTGCTTCGAAGCCTACTCGATCCAGGTCCAAGGGCTGCGCCGCCGCCTTGAAGCGTCCGGCGTCAAGAAAGCCGTCATCGGCGTCTCAGGGGGCCTCGACTCGACACAAGCGCTGCTGGTCGCTGTTCGCGCCTTCGACCTGATGGGCGCCAAGCGCAAGGATATCATCGGCGTCACCATGCCGGGCTTCGCCACCACCGAGGGCACGAAGTCCAAGGCCCACGCGCTGATGAAGGAACTTGGCATCGACGCGCGCGAGATCGACATCAAGCCGATGGCGAACCAGATGCTCGCCGATCTCGGCCATCCCTTCGCCAAGGGGAGACAAGTCTACGACATCACATTCGAGAACGTGCAGGCGGGCCTGCGCACCGACTACCTCTTCCGCCTTGCCAACAAGGAAGGCGGAATGGTCGTCGGTACAGGCGACCTCAGCGAGCTGGCGCTTGGCTGGTGCACGTATGGCGTCGGCGACCATATGAGCCACTACAACGTCAACGGCGCCGTAGCGAAGACGCTGATCCAGCACCTGATCCGCTGGAGCGCAGCAAGTGGTCACTATTCCGAAGGCGCAGCCCACGTCATGCGCGAAATCCTCGACCAGGAAATCTCGCCGGAACTCGTGCCGCCCGGCGCGGACGGAAAGATCCAGTCCACCGAGGGCACGATCGGCCCCTACAACCTGCACGACTTCTTCCTCAATCAGGTTATCCGCTGGGGTGCGTCCCCCACCCGCATCGCCTACCTCGCGCACGCCGCCTGGGGCGACGCCAGCCATGGCGAATGGCCCGCGCACACGGCGCCCAAGGACCGCGTCGCCTACGACATGCCCACCATCGTGAAATGGCTCGAGGTCTTCACGAAACGCTTCTTCCTCACGAGCCAGTTCAAGCGCTCGGCGGTTCCCAACGGCCCGAAAGTCACCTCAGGCGGGGCCCTGTCGCCCCGCGGCGACTGGCGCATGCCCTCCGATTCCAGCGCCGCGCCATGGCTGGAAGATATCGCCCGCCTCAAGGCGCAGCTGGGCCTCAAGGCCTGACAGCCGCAAATCTTGCCTTTTGCCCCGGGGTGATCCATGAGGAGCCCCATTGCACTCGTAGCTCAGCTGGATAGAGCGCTGCCCTCCGAAGGCAGAGGTCACAGGTTCGACTCCTGTCGAGTGCGCCAGATCTGATGCTTCATTTCGCCCAATATGCCCGGAACCGTTTGCAGGCTGTGGCCCTTGCCGCCGCCGCGATGGCGCTAGCTGCATGCGGACAGGATGCGGCGGGACCGGAAGCGGGCCCCGCCGCAACGCCGGCCCTCTGGCGCGTCGCGGACGCCGACACCACCGTCTACCTGTTCGGCTCGATCCACATGCTGCCGCCCGGAGCCAGCTGGCGATCTGGAGCAGTCGACCGGGCGCTCGCGGAGGCGCCCGTGGTCTATTTCGAGGCCGACGTGCTGGGCGATCCCGCCGGGATGATGTCGCTAGTCGAGCAGCTTGGGCGCCTGCCCCAATCGCAGACGCTGTCAGCGCAACTGTCGCCTGACCAGTCGCTGGCGCTCGGCGCTGTTGCCGCCCGGCTCGGCCTGTCGCGACCTGCCCTCGACACGATGCAACCCTGGTATGCCGCCGTCGTCATCTCGGACGCCGCCATCCGGGCAGCGGGCTATGGGTCGGAGGCCGGCGTCGACACGCAACTCCGTCAGGACGCGACCGGCGCCGGCAAACAGCTGCGCTTTCTCGAAACCGTGGAACAGCAACTGTCGGCGCTGGCCACCCTGCCGGTGGACGTGCAACTCGCCTATCTCGGTCTCACGCTCGATGAGGCCGACAACGTCAAGCAGCTCCTGGCTCGCATGGTCGAGGCCTGGCGGAGCGGCGATGTGGACACCCTCGCCCATGCGCTCATCGCCGAAGACATGGCGCGCCTGCCGGCGCTGGAAGAAGCCCTTCTGACACGCCGCAACGCAAACTGGAGCAGTCGGATCGACGCGCTGCTGGAGGCGGAACCAGGCACGTTCTTCATGACGGTCGGCGCCGCTCACCTGATCGGCGATGGCAGCGTCCAGACGGAACTCGCCGCACACGGGCACATCGCCGAACGCCTTCAGTGAGCTGATCGCAGGCGCACAGCAATCGTGCCGGTCTCGCACATGGCCCAAGAAAAGCGTCCCGCGCCGGACGTGGCTTGCCCGCCTTAGCCAATAAACCCGTCGCGCAGCACGCGAATTGCCGCACCGCAACGCACCCTGCCGCCGAGCCATCCGGCCCCGTCCTTGCTCACCCTTACATCAAACTGACGAGCTGGAGCGCGGCGCATGCCAATATCGGACAGCGTAAAGCTGGAAGGGAAGGTAACCATCTTCCACCCGACGCTCGTGAACCTGTACGGCTGTGACGTCGGCGACGGCTCGCGCATCGGCGCTTTCGTCGAGATCCAGAAGGGTGCGGTCATCGGACGCCGCTGCAAGATTTCCTCGCACACCTTCATCTGCGAGGGCGTGACCATCGAGGACGAGTGCTTCATCGGCCACGGCGTCATGTTTACCAACGATCGCTTCCCGCGCGCCACCAATCCCGATGGTTCCCCGCAGAGCGACGCTGACTGGAGCCTCGAGCTGACGCGCGTGAAACGCCGCGCCTCGATCGGCTCAGGCGCCACCATCGTCTGCGGCGTCACGATCGGTGAAAGCGCGTTGATTGCAGCGGGCGCCGTAGTCGCACGTGACGTTCCGGATTTCGCGGTCGTCGCGGGCTGCCCGGCGCGGGTGGTCGGCGACGTGCGCAAGATGTCCGCGGCGAAGACGGCCGCAACCGTCAATAGCTATGCAGAAGAGGCGGTGGGCTGATGGCGACAAGCAAGAATTCACCAGTGAAATCTCGCAAGAGGATTGTCGCTGAAGCGGGCCCTGCGCTCGAGGTGCTGACCGGTCCGCGCGTCCCCGCGAAACGCGACGTGCTGAACATCGGCGTCATCGGATACGGCTATTGGGGCCCGAACCTGGTACGCAACTTCGCGGAGCTGACGGAAGCACGCGTCCACACGGTCGCAGACCTCAATCCCAAGGCGCTGGAAACAGTCTCGCGACGTTTCCCGGCGACCAAGGTCACCACGGATGCGCAGGCGCTGATCCGTGATCCGGAAATCGACGCGGTGGCGATCGCCACGCCCGTCGCGACGCACTTCTCGCTGGCCATGGCGGCCCTCAAGGCCGGCAAGCACGTCTGGCTGGAAAAGCCGATGACCGAAACATCGATGCAGGCGCGCGCGCTGATCGAGGAAGCCAACAAGCGCGGCCGAACGCTGCATGTCGACCACACCTTCGTCTACACCGGGCCGGTCAGGAAGATGCGCGAGCTGGTTCGCAATGGCGATCTCGGCAAGGCGCTGTACTTCGACTCGCAGCGCGTCAACCTCGGCCTGTTCCAGCGCGATGTGAACGTGATCGCAGACCTAGCCGTCCACGACTTCTCGATCCTCGACTACGTCTTCGGCGAGCATCCGACGGCGGTCTCGGCCGCGGGCATCAACCACTATCCCGGCACGCCGGAAAACCTCGCCTACATCACGATGTTCTACGAGAGCGGCTTTATAGCCCACGTGAACGTGTCGTGGCTGGCCCCTGTGAAGCTGCGTTCGATCGTGATTGGCGGCACAGACAAGATGATCACCTTCGACGAGCTGCAGCCGTCAGAGAAGCTGAAAATCTACGACAAGGGCGTATCGCTCACCAACGACCCGGCGAAGATCCACGAAATGCGCGTCGGCTATCGCACGGGCGACATGTGGGCCCCGAAGGTCGACGGATCGGAAGCCCTGCTGGTCGAAGCCAGGCACTTTATCGAGTGCATCCGCACCGGCGCCACCCCGACCTCCGACGGCGAATTCGGATTCCGCATGGTCGAACTGATCGAAGCTGCGACCGGCTCCATGCGCGGCCGCGGCGAAACGATCCACCTTCCCAAGAACAAGTAGAGCGATACCATCATGGGCGTCCCGTTTGTTGACCTGAAAGCGCAGTACCACTCGATCAAGGAAGAGATCGACGCGGCGCTGATCGGCACGATGGAATCGTGCGCCTTCACGCTTGGCCCGGAAGTGGCCCAGCTGGAGAAAGATTTTGCGGTCTACGTCGGCGCCCAGTTCGCAGCCGGTATGAACAACGGCACGTCCGCGCTTCACCTTGCCCTGCTTGCCGCCGGCATCGGCACAGGTGACGAAGTGATCACCGTTCCCTTCACCTTTATCGCGTCGGCGTCCGCCATCCACTACACGGGCGCCAAGCCGGTGTTCGTCGACATCGACCCTGTCACATTCACGATCGACCCCGCCGCCTTCGAAGCCGCCATCACGCCGCGCACCAAGGCAATCGTCCCGGTCCACCTCTACGGCCAGATGGCCGAGATGGACCCGATCATGGCCATCGCGAAGAAGCACGGCCTGTTCGTTCTTGAAGACGCCGCCCAGGCGCATGGCGCAGAATACAAGGGCCGTCGCGCTGGCTCCATCGGCGACGCTGCCGGCTTCTCATTCTATCCAGGCAAGAACATGGGCGCGGCTGGCGAAGGCGGCATGACCGTCACGCAACACGCCGAGATCAACCGCAAGGTGCGCATGCTGCGCGACTGGGGCGCGGAGAAGAAATATCACCACGAGATCATCGGCTACAACATGCGCCTGGAAGGGATTCAGGGCGCGGTGCTGCGCGTCAAACTGAAGTACATCGAGAAGTGGACCGAGATGCGCCGCGACGCAGCCGCTCGCTACAATGCGATGTTCAAGGGCACGGGCGTCCAAACGCCGGTCGAACTGGCGAACCGCCGCCACGTCTACCACATCTACGCAATCCGCACGAAGGACCGCGCGCGCTGGATCGAACAACTGACCGCCAAGGGCATCCAGACCGGTATCCACTACCCCTTCCCGCTGCACACACTCAAGGCGTTCGACTTCCTAGGCTACAAGCAGGGCCAGTTCCCGAACGCGGAGAAGGCTGCGGCCGAAGTGCTGTCGCTGCCGATGTATCCGGAACTCAACGCCGTCCAGCAGGAAGAAGTCGTCTCCGCGGTGGCCGCGCTGCAGGCCGAAGCCCTGCAACTTGCCTAGCGACCAGATCGAGGATTGATCCCCATGCGTTTCCTTGTGACTGGCGGCGGCGGCTTCATCGGAAGCCATCTCGTGGACCGCATCATCGCGGAAGGCCATGAAGTTGTCGTGCTCGACAACTTTGCCTCGGGCAAGAAGTCCAATCTCGATGCCGCTGCGGCGACCGGCAGGATGCGCCTGGTAGAAGGCACCATCCTCGACAATGATGATCTCAACGATGCGATGCACAAGGTCGATATCGTGTTTCACCTCGCCGTGGAGTGCGTTCGCAAGTCGATCGGCGATCCCGTCGGCAACCACCACGCCAACGCCACCGGCACGCTGATGACGCTGGAGGCCGCGCGCCGCCACAAGGTCGGCCGCTTTGTCTACTGCTCGTCCTCCGAGGTCTACGGCAACTCCTCGACCGGCGCGCTGAGCGAAGACACGACCGTCTGTGCTCCGACGACAGTCTATGGCGCCTCCAAGCTCGTCGGCGAACTCTACGCGCAGGCCTACCTGCGCACTTACGGCATGGAGACGGCTGTTGTCCGGCCCTTCAACGCGTTCGGTCCGCGCGAGCATGACCAGGGTGTCCTGGCCGAAGTCATTCCGCGCTTCGTCATCCGTACGCTGTCGGGCAAGGCGCCCGTCGTGTTCGGCGACGGGTCGAACGGCCGCGACTTCACCTATGTCACCGACACGGCCGATGGCCTGTGGCGCACGGCTTTCAACGACCGCGTCGTGGGGCAGACAGTCAACCTCGGCTGGGGCCGCGCCGTCTCGGTAAAGCAGGTCGGCGAGGAAATTCTGCGCCAGTGCGGTCGCAACGATCTCACGCTGGAACACGTGGCCGAACGCCCAGGCGACATCCATTCGCTGATCGCCCGCACGGAAAAGGCGGCCGAGATCCTCGGCTTCCGTCCGAAAGTCGATTTCGCGACCGGCATCGCCAACTATGTCGCCTGGTTCAAGCAGCGCTACGCCAACCCCGCTGTCCTGCTCGAAGCCGACCACCGGAACTGGACGCTGCCCGCATGATACCGCTGATGCGCCCTCTGATGGACCAACGCGAGGTCGATGCGGCCGCGCGCGCCATCCTGTCCGGCTGGATCACGCAAGGCCCAGAAGTCGCGGCATTCGAGAAGGAATTCGCCGCGTTCGTCGGCGCCGAACACGCGACCGCGGCGTCCAACTGCACCACCGGCCTGCACCTCGCGCTTCTGGTCGCCGGCGTTGAGCCGGGCGACGAAGTCATAACCGTCAGCCACTCCTATATCGCGACAGCCAACTCGATCCGCTACTGCGGCGCCGAACCCGTGTTCGTCGATGTGAACCGCGACACCCACAACATGGACCCCGCCATGATCGAGGCGGCGATCACATCGAAGACGAAGGCGATCCTGCTAGTCCACCAGATGGGCATGCCCGCCGACCTTTCGGCGATCGTCTCAATTGGCCGCAAGCATGGCCTGAAGATCATCGAGGATGCCGCCTGCGCCATCGGATCGGAGTATCTCTGGGAAGGTGAATGGGAAAAGGTCGGGCGCTGCCGCGGCGACGCCGCCGTCTTCTCCTTCCATCCGCGCAAGGTGATGTCGACCGGCGACGGCGGCATGATCACCACGCCGCATGCCGACTGGAATAAAAAGTTCAAGCTGCTCCGCCAGCACGGCATGAGCGTGCCCGACACCGTCCGCCACGGGTCCAACCAGGTGATCTTCGAATCCCACCCCGTCCTCGGCTACAACTACCGCATGACCGACATCCAGGCTGCGGTCGGTCGCGAACAACTGAAGCGAGTGCCCGGCATGGTTGAACGCCGCCGCGAGATTGCCGAGGCCTATCGCCGCGAGCTTTCCTCGGCGCACTGGATCGGCCTTCCGCACGAGCCCAAATGGGCCCGCACCAACTGGCAATCCTACACCGTGCGCCTGCCCGATCATGCCGACCAGCGGGCCGTCATGCAGAAAATGCTCGACGCCGGCATCTCCACCCGCCGCGGCATCATGTGCGCCCACCGCGAAGACTGCTATCGCATCACGCGCCACTCCGACCTGCCGAACTCCGAATGGTGCCAGGACCGCACGATTGTCCTGCCGCTCTATCCTCAGATGACCAGCGCCGACATTGCACTAGTCGCCGCGACTCTGAAGCACGCCACCGCCCCGCAACTGGTTGGAGAGATGGCATGAACGCCACCGTACAGAAGGCGCTGTCCACCGGCGCCGAACGAGACGTGGTGATCCGGCCGACCAAGGGTCTGTTCGACCTCGAGATGGGCAATGTGTGGCGCTATCGCGAGCTGTTGCACACACTCATGATGCGCGACATCCAGGTGCTCTACAAGCAGGCAGCTCTCGGCGCCGCCTGGGCGATCATCCAGCCCGTCTTCGCTGTCGTGGTGTTCACCGTGGTCTTTGGCAATTTCGCCAAGATGCCGTCCGACGGCATCCCCTATCCGATTTTCGCCTTCGCGGCCGTACTGCCGTGGACCTATTTCGCCGAAGCCACACGCCGCGCCTCAACCGGCCTTGTCGATGACGCCGATCTCGTCCGCAAGGTCTACTTCCCTCGCCTGATAATCCCGCTCGCCAAGGTCTCGGCCCCAATGCTCGACTTCGCGATCGCGTTCTGCGTGCTGCTCATCATGATGGCCTTCTACGGCGTCATGCCGAGCGTGAAACTGCTCGCGATCATCCCGCTGGTCCTCGTCGCCGGAACGCTGGCCCTCGCCATCGGCCTCTGGCTCGGCCCGATTAACGTCCGCTTCCGGGATGTGAAACACACAGTGCCATTCATGCTGCAGATCGGCATGTACGCCTCACCCATTGTCTACCCGCTCAGCCAGGTGCCGGCGGAATGGAAGGCACTCTACAGCCTCAACCCGATGGTCGGCGTGATCGAGGGCTTCCGATGGGCCGTGTTCGATCGCGGCAGCCCCGACTTGGTCGCCCTCGGCGTCGGACTCCTCGTCGTCCTCGCCCTGCTTCTTGGCGGCCTCGTCTGGTTCAAGAACCAGGAACGCTCATTCGCGGATGTGATCTGAGATGGACAAGGACATCGCAATCTCCGTTCGCGGCCTCGGCAAGCGGTACGTTCGCACCGCCGGCCGCAAGCACAACTCGCTGCGCGACATGCTTGGCGACAAGCTCACCACGCTTGCTACGCTTGGCCTTAAGCGCAAGCAGAAGGACTACTTCTGGGCGTTGACCGATGCATCGTTCGAAATCCGCAAGGGTGAGAATGTCGGCATCATCGGCCTCAACGGCGCCGGCAAGTCTACGTTGCTGAAAGTGCTGTCCCGTATCGTCACACCGACGACAGGCGAAGCGCACATCAATGGCCGCCTCGGCGCGCTTCTGGAAGTCGGCACAGGCTTCCATCAGGAACTGACCGGCCGCGAGAACACCTTCCTCTATGGCGCGATCCTCGGCATGAGCCGCAGCGAAGTCGAAGCCAAGTTCGACGCCATCGTCGACTTCGCCGAGATCCGTGAATTCATCGACACCCCGGTGAAGCGCTATTCCTCGGGCATGTATGTTCGCCTCGCGTTTGCGGTCGCCGCTCACCTCGATCCGGATATCCTGCTGCTCGACGAAGTGCTGGCGGTCGGTGACGCCGCCTTCCAGCGTAAGTGCATGACCTTCGCGCGCTCGCTGGAAAAGAAGGGGTCGACGATCCTCTTCGTCTCGCACAACATGTATTCGATCAAGACGATGTGCCAGCGCGTCATCTACCTCAAGAAGGGCAAGGTCGTGTTCGACGGCCCGACGGCCGAAGGCCTCAAGCTCTACGAAGACGACAGCCGCATGAAGGACGCGCACTGGTTCTGGAGCGATGATGACGAGCGCCCCATCAAGTTCACCGGTGGTACGGTCGAAAGTGCGGCCGGCGTGGACAGCGGCGTCATCGCCCATGGCGACCGCCTGACCATCCGCCTGCGCTACAGCACGACCCGCCGTATCACGGCGCCGGACGTGCGCGTCAGCATCGATCGCCAGGACGACACGCACTGCATGACTTTTTCGAGCAAGCAGGATGGCGTCGATCTCCCGTGGATCGAAGGCGAAGGCGAACTGGTGATCCAGACCCCGCCGCTCAAACTGACGTCGGACTTTTACATCGCCAACGTCGCCGTCCGCGAAAAAGGCATCGGCAAACTCCTGGCCGCGCAGATCATCGCCCACTTCCATGTCAGCGACCCCGAACTCGGCTCGCTGTCCTATGGCGTGTTCAACGAGCCGGGCGCATGGCGGCATACGCCGGTAGCCCCGGCAAACGATGCCGAAGCGCCCGCGCCCGTGCGTGCGATCGCCGCAACGCGATAGCAAGGAGGCCGGCATGTTCGACGAAAGCCTGCACGTCTCCGACACGGAGACCCGCGCCGGCGCGCGCTTTGCCGCGTATGAGTCAACCGTCAGGGCCGCAGAAGACTATCAGCGCCGCGGCCGCTACGACGCCGCCGCTGCTTACGCGCATGTCGCAGCCCTCATGGCGCTTCGCCCGCATGCTGGCCTGTTCGCCAGCCCGCGCCTCGAACGCATGCTCCTCGATATCGGCCGCCGCACCGCCGCGCCGACCCCCTGGCGCCGTCCCGCGAATACGAAGATCAGGCGCGTCCTGCACGTCGCAACCGAAATGCTTCCCGTAGGCGGACTGGTCAACAACCTCGTCCACTGGCTGCGCGCCGACACAACTCGCACGCATTCACTTGCGCTGACGGGCCAGCACATCGCCCTGCCCGAAAAGGTCAGCAGCGAGATCATCAAGTCCGGCGGCCAGATCCATCGCATCAACCAGACCATCGGCCATCAGGTCGCCTGGGCGCGCAGGCTTCGAGAGATCGCGCAAGGCCATGACGCCGTCGTGCTGCACACCTATGGTCAGGACCCCGTTCCCGTCATGGCGTTCGCCGAAGCGGACAAGCGCCCGCCCGTCCTGCTGCTCAACCACGCCGACCACCTGTTCTGGCTCGGCGCGTCCGTTGCGGACGTGGTGCTCAACATGCGTGAGGCCGCCCAGGACCTCACGATCACGCGGCGCGGCGTGGCGCCCGAGCGCAATGTCGTCCTGCCAACAGTCGTCTCCACGCCGGTCCGCACGCGCACCCGCGCGGAAGCCAAACGCGAATTGGGAATCGCCGAGGATGCGGTCTTCCTTCTCTCCGCAGCGCGGGAGCTGAAATACAACACAGTTGGCGGCGTTACCTTTGCGGCGACCCATGTCGAGCTCCTGAAGAAACACCCCAAAGCGGAGCTTCTGGTCCTCGGCGCTGGCGAGCGGCCCGACTGGGCGGCGGACAAGGCAGCCGTCAACGGACGCATCCGTTCCCTGCCCCCAACGCCCGATACGCGCGCCTACTTCGAAGCCTGCGATCTCTATGTCGACAGCTTCCCCTTCGTGTCCTCGACCTCGATGATGGAGGCCGCCGGGCTAGGCGCGCCGCTGGTCTCGCGCTTCTACGGGCCGGCCGATGCGCGCATCTTCGCGATCAATCACCCCGGCATCGACAAGCCTACGCTGCATGCCGGCACGGAGACGGCGTATCTCGCCCATCTCGACCACCTGGTCTCGGACTCCGACTTCCGCATGGCGAAGGGAGAAGAGGCGCGTCAGTCCGTGCTCGCGCACCATACAGCGACGGGTTGGGCGGGCTTCCTCGAGTCAGCCTACCAGCTCGCGGAAACAATCGCGCCGGTTGAACCGTCGCGCGTCTTCCCGCCGGAACAGACCGACACCTTCTCGCACGGCGAGCCCGACCAGAGCCTCTACAACGTGTTCGGCTTTGACGGCGAAGAGCCAACGCGGCTGCGGCGTGGAATTGCGGGCCTCTTGCCTGTCGCCGAGCGATCAGCTGTGTGGATGCGGTTGCTGCGCGAGCGCGGCTTCTGGGACAGGAAGGACGCAGTCCGCCTGCTGTTCCCGACCTGGCTGCTACGTCGCTTGCAGCAGCGCTAATCAGGCCGCCTTTCGCTTGGCGCGCATGCGGGGCGCATCGGACTTTTCTTCACCCACCCACAGTCGTCCGTCGGCATCCATTGGATGATGATAGTGGCGGCGCGCCAGCTGCGCGCGATAGAAGCCGTCATAGTCGGTGAGCGCCCCAATCTCACGGACCTCGTGGTCCTGCGCGACGCCGATTTCGAAATAGGCGTCGAGATTGGCAAGGCGCGGCTGCGGGAGGTTTCCGCCGATATAGTCGGCGCGCATCTGCCGGTAGAGATCCTCCAGCGAACGCGAGAGCTTGGCGACATCGAAAAGCGTGCAGGTGTCGCGATTGGCGATGAGACGCTGGCGAACGATTTCCAGCTCGCCCCTGCCCGCGCCGGCGAGGTGAATGGCGCGCGCAACGAAGTCGTCGGGCGTCTCGCAGACGAGGTCTGGCAGGCCGGCCGAGCGCAGCAGGCTGCCGCAGACGCGGCTGGCAAAGCAGCGGCCGGACCACGTCAGTACGGGTACGGCCATCCACAGCGCATCCGACGCCGTCGTGTGCGCGCCGTAGGGAACAGAATCCAGGAACATGTCTGCCAGCGGATAGCGCGCAAGATGGCGCGCATTCGGCAGCTTCGGCGCAAACACCAGACGCGTTCCGGCAACGCCGCGCGCCTCGGCCTGCTCGCGCAGGCGTTGGTTGGTTTCCGGAGAATAGTCGAGAAGCCAGAGAACGCTGTTGTCCGTCGCCTTCATGATCTCCATCCAGCGGTCGAAACTGAAGCGCGTGAACTTGTGGCTGGCGTTGAAGCAGCAGAACACGAAGGCATCGTCCGGCAGGCCGAAATCGCTGCGGGTCGGAACCGTCTCGTCCACGATCCGCTTGCGGTCGTTCGGCTGATAGCACGGCAGGCGGAGCACTTTCTCCGAATACCAGTCCTCGGCATAGTCCGGAATCGTCCAGTCGTCGGCGACGATGTAGTGGTGGAAGGACGAGCCCATCGTGCCCGGATAGCCAAGCCAGTTGACCTGGATCGGCGCAGGCCTGCGCGCGAACACGCCGATGCGGGCGTCCCGCGTGTGGCCATTCACGTCCACGAGGATATCGATTCCGTCTTGCGCAATCTGCGCAGCTGCATCGTCATCCGACACGCCGCGTATGTCGCGCCAGTGATCGACATTCGCCCTGATGCGCGCCTGGATCGGATCGTCGGCCTTGATCCCTGTGTAGTAGGCGAACACCTCGAAGTCCTTCCGGTCGTGCTCCTCGAAGAAATTGACCATCAAATATCCGACAGCGTGGTGGCGCAGGTCGGACGACACATAGCCGATGCGCAGGCGGCGCTTCGGATCGATCTCAGCCGTGCGACGATCAAAGCGCGTCGTGCGCTCATCGATCGGCGCCATCGTGCGTACATACCTGTCACTGGCCGCCAGCTGGAACAGTGGATCATCAGTATAGGCGCAGACCGACAGCGGATGGAGCTTTGACACAAGGCTGCGGCGCGAGAACTTGCCGTCTTCCGCCATCGGCCATTTGCACTGCGACAGGCGCGCAGCCACATACTGCTCGGTCACGTCGCGCGCTTCAGGAGCGAGTTCGAGACACTGGGTCAGCATGCCTTCAGCCGCCGCGAGGGACTGGTTGTCGGACAACACGCGGCTGATCTGCTTCATCAGCGTGACCTTGTAGCCGACCGCATCGGCGGAAACAGCTGCCATTCGCTCCAGTCCGTCGCGCCATTGATCGACGGCCTCCTTGGCCATGCCGCGCCGCTCGTAGGAAGACCCAAGATTGATACAGGCGGGCGCGAAGTCCGGCTTCATCGCCAGCGCGGCCTTCAGCTCCGCCTCCCCGCCCGGCTCGTCGCCCAGCTGCTGGAGCAAGGTCGAGCAGTTGAAATGGGCAATGAAAAGGAGCGGGTGTTCCTTGTTAAAGGAAATCCAGACCTGATAGAGCTGCCGCGCCTCGTCCGGGGCCAGCCGCCCCGCTGTCAGCAGCAATTCCTCGATCTGCAGGCCGCCAGCCGTGATCTTTTGGATCGCAGCAAGGAAGGATGATTGCGACATGGTGCGGCCTGATCAGCTGGCGCAAGGGCGCGCCGTGCCGGTCAGGATTGAAGTTCGTTGCTCAATAAATCGTAAATCCGCGGGGGCGAGGCGTTTACGCCTCACCCCCGCAGGGAATTTAGTCGTTGCCGTTCCGTACCTTAGCTTAGCCGAGGCCGAGCAGGTAGGCTTCGAGCTGCGGATCGCTGAACGAGGCGACCTGCGTGCTGGTGAAGGCAGTAAGCTGCGTCGAGGTCAGCGCCGACAGGTTAGTCGTCGACAGCTGGTCGATTTGCGTCACCTGCAATTGCGCCAACTGGGTCGTGTCGAACGCTGCGATCGCTGTCGACGAGATCGCCCCGATCACCGTCGTCGTGATCGCGCGGACCTGGGCGGTGGTCAGCGCAGCGACCTGCGTCGCGTTGAACTCGTCTAGGTCGGTTTCGTCCATCGCAGCGATCTGCGACGTCGAGAAGGCCTGCACCTGAGTCGCCGCCAGCGCACTGAGTTGTGTCGTGTCCAGCGCCTTGACGACCGTGTTGGTCAGGCGGGCCAGCTGGCTCGTGTTGAACGAGGCTACCTGCGCATCCGACAGCGAGGCGATGTTGGTCGATGTCAGCGCCGCAACCTGGGTTGTGGTCAGCGCTTCCAGCTGGGTTGCCGCCATTTCGGCGATGTCAGCAGCGGCGAGACCTGCAACCTGGGTGGTCGACAGCGCCTTGACCTGCGTGGTCGACAGTTCGTCGAACTGCGTCGCATCGAGCGCCGACAGGTTGGTGACCGACAGGCCCGAAAGCTGCGTTGTCGTGAGGCCGCCGACCTGCGTGGTCGTCAGCGCCGACATCTGCGTCAGGTCGAGCGCCGACAGGTTGCTGGCGGAAATCGACTGCACTTGTTGCAGCGTCATCGCCGCGATCTGCGTATCCGTCATCGCCGCGAACTTGGTGGACGAGAAGCTGCCGAGCTGCGTCACGGTCAGGGCTGCAATCTGGTCGGTCGAGAACTCGGTGACATCCGTGGTCGACAGGGCCGCGATCTGCACCGTCGTGATGGCGCGAACCTGCGTCGTCGTCATCGCCGCAACCTGCGTCGCCTCGAGATTCGAGAGCGAGGTGGTCGACAGCGACTGGACCTGCGTCGTGGTCAGAGCCGCAACCTGCGTCTCGACAAGCGCGGCGACCGCCGTGGTGGAGAGCGCGCGAACCTGCGTGCCGGTGAGCCCGGCCAGCTGGGTCTCGTTGAATTCGGCCATGTCCGCGCCGGTCAGCGCCCCGAGCTGGGTCGTCGTGAACGACTGCAGTTGCGTCGTGTTGAACTCGCTGACCTGCGTCGCGTCGAGAGCGCCCACCGCATCCGTCGTCAGGCGGGCCAGCAGTGTGCCGCTGAACGCGCCAACCTGCTCAGCCGAGAGTTCGGTGATGTCCGTGGCCGTCAGCGCCGCGGCCTGCGTCGAGGTCAGCTGGCCGAGCTGGGTTGTTGTCAGCGAGCCCGCCTGCGTGGCGTCGAGCGCCGAGAGATTGGCAGTCGACAGTGCCTTGATCTGCGTCGTGGTCAGCGCGCCAACCTGCGTTTCTGTCAGTGCGCCGACATTGGTCGTGGTCAGGGCAGCGACCTGCGAGGTCGTCAGGGCCGCGACCTGTGTGTTTGCCAGTGCGCCGAGCTGCGTAGCATCGAGCGAGGTCAGGTTTGTCGTGGACAGGCCAGCAACCTGCGTCGTCGAGAAGGCGCCGATCTGCGTATCCAGCAGCGCCCCGACTTTGGTCGTGTTCAGCGCGTTGAGCTGGCTGTTGGTCAGCGATGTGACCTGGGTGGTCGTGAGGGCGGCGAGTTGCGTCTCATCGAGCGAAGCAAAGTTCGCCGTCGACAGGGCGCGCAGCGCCGTGGTGGCGAACGCCTGGACCTGTGTATCCGCGAGATCGGCTAGGTTCGTCGCCGTAAGGCCCTGGGCCTGTGTCTGCGTCAGCGCGCCGATCTGGTCGGTGGTGAGTTCGGCGACGTCGGTCGCCGAGAGACCGGTGATCTGGCTGGCCGACAGCGAGCGGACCTGGGTCGTCGACAGTGCGGCAACCTGCGTGGCGTCGAGCGCCGAGAGGTTGGTCGTGGTCAGCGACGCCAGTTGCGTCGTGGTCATGGCGGCAACCTGCGTATCCGCGAAGGCGCCGATATTGGTCGTGGACAGGCCGCGCACCTGAGAGGTGGTGAAGGCCGCGACCTGCGTGGTCGTGAACTCGGCCATGTCCGTGGTGGAGAGGCCGTTAAGTTGCGCCGTTGTCAGCTTCTGCAGCTGCGTCGTCGACAGAGCGTTGACCTGCGTCGCTTCGAGCGCCGAAAGGTTGGTCTCCGAGACTGACCCGATCTGCGTGGCCGTCATCGCGCCAAGCTGCGTCTCTGTGAAGGCCATGAACTTCGTCGCGTCGAGCGCCGAGAGCTGCGAGGTCGTCAGCGAGGCGACATGGGTCGTCGTCAGTGCCGCAAGCTGGGTCTCGGCGAGGGCTGCGAAGTTGGTGGTCGACAGCGCCTTGACGCCGATGGCCGAGATGGCCGCGATCTGCGTTTCTGCCATGCTGGCCATGTTGGTCGAGGTAAGCGCGACCAGCTGCGTGTTCTGCAGCGCGCCGACCTGCGTCGTGGTGAACTCGGCGACGTCGGCTGCATCCAGTCCGCCGATCTGCGTGGTGGTCAGCGCCTTGACCTGCGTCGTCGTCATGGCGCCGACTTGGGTCGCGTCAAGCGCCGAGACACTGGTCGAGGTAAGCGCGGCAACCTGGCTGGTCGTCAGCGCCGCTACCTGTGTGGCGGCAAGCGCCGCAACACCGGTCGAGCCGAGGCCTGCAACCTGCGCGGTGGTCAGCGACGCGATCTGCGTGGTCGAGAATTCGGCGATGTCGGAGGCGTCGAGGGAGCCGATCTGGGTAGTCGTCAGCCCCTGCACCTGCGTGGTGCGGAGCGCTGCAACCTGCGTGGCCGCGAGGGCTGCGACCGCTTCGGTCGCGAGCGCGCCCATCTGCGTGGTGACAAGCGACTGGACCTGCGTCGTCGTCATTTCACCAATGTCGCCCGCTGCGAGGCCGGCAACCTGCGTCGTGGTCAGGGCCGCGATCTGCGTCGCGCTGAGCGAGGCCATCTGCGTCGTGTCGAGCGTGGACAGGTTGGTGGTCGAGAGCGACTTGATCTGCGTCGCATTGAGCGAGGTCAGCTGGGTCGTGGAGAACGAAGCGACCTGAGCAGCATCGATATTGGCGACCTGCGTCGTGGTCAGCGACTTCATCTGCGTCGTCGTGAGCGCGGTCACCTGCGTCGCATCAAGCAGCGAGAAGTTGGTCGAGCCGAGCGAGACGACCTGGGCGGCCGTAAGGGCGGCGACCTGCGTGCCGGCGAGAGCTGCGACATTGGTCGCATCCAGCGCCGCGACTTGCGTCGTCGTGAGCGACGCAACTTGCGTCGTGGTCAGGGCGGCGATCTGGGTGTCGGCGAAGGCGACCAGCGAGGTGGTGTT
>Ga0315902_10002268_pt1 | contig 30226 bp, 22 predicted proteins | sample LakEriMetagenome_9_FD_203523 | JGI IMG/M metagenome (GOLD analysis project Ga0315902, IMG submission 203523) | Freshwater fungal communities from buoy surface, Lake Erie, Ohio, United States - Buoy 12 MA117 | ecosystem: Environmental > Aquatic > Freshwater > Lake > Lake biofilm | place: USA...
AGCTTTGCAACAATCTCCTCCGGCTTATACCGCTTTCTTGCCATCCGCCTTCTCCATCCGCTCCAAAACATACCTAAGGGCGGACCACTTCAAAGGGGGCGGATCAGTGCCATGTCACTAAAAGGGCGTCAGTTCGAAATCGAACAGACTCAGGAGCGGTAATGCGCTACCCCCCCGGACCACAGCCAAAGATCTCTGCAAAGGCGACCAGGACGCTTCTTTGTGCCAAAGTACCTGTTTCATATCACAGGCGGCCACCACGTTCTGGATGCGGACGAAAGAGAGCTCCCCAACGCAGCTGCCGCGCGAATTGAAGGCATCAAACTCGCGGGTGAGATTCTCCATGGTGTGCCGACCTTGCTGTACGAGACGGCGTTCCTCAAAATCGATGTAACGGACGAAAGCGGCAAGGTGCTCTTCAAAGTGCTTGTGACGACTATGGCCGACGATGAACGCAGACCGGTCGCCTGGTAGCTGCGCGTCGCGTTGGGGCAAGGATCATGAAACGTCGATTGGGGAATGGTGGCTTTGGGCCCCACAACCGCCGTTGCGATATCCGCTACCCCTTCGGCTTGAACGCCAGCAGCATGTTGCCGCCTGTCTGGCCGAACATCGCATAGCCGGAGTTCACCAGCAGCAGGCCGTTCATCGCCGTGATGGAGTTCGAGTCGATCGCGCCGCCCTTGCCCTTGACGCCGTTGATCCCGTCGAACTCGCGCGCGGTCTCGAACGACCACAGCAGCTTCCCGGTCCTAGCGTCGTTGACATAGACCGCGCCATTCAGCGCCGCAGAGACAACCGCGCCATCAATGATGGAGGGCGCCGCCGAAAGGATATTGCCGCGCCAGCCGCCGCGCGTGCCGGGCGCCGGAGCAGGGGTGCCCGGCGGCGGTTCGGGATTGAACTGCCACTTGATCTTTCCGGTCTTCGCGTCGAGCGCATAGAGGCCCGACTTGATGTTCGGATCGCCCTCCCACTCGCCCGCGATGGGACGGCCCACCTGCGTGATCGGCGCATAGACCGTGTCGTTGTCGAACGCGATGCCCCAGTGGATTCCGCCCAGCGGCCCGCCCGTGCCGAGCGGCGTGCGCCAGACAACCTTGCCGGTATCAGGCTCGAAGGCCCACACCGACCCGGACTTCTGCCCTGCATAGAGCAGTTCCTTGCCATCGCTACCCTTGCCGAGGATCACCGACGCGCCGAAGTCGACATCGCGATAGACGGTCTCGTTGGGGCCAACGCAGTTCAGCCGCTCCTTCGCGGGGTTCGGCCCGCAGCCTGAGTTGAAGATGTCCTTCGGCGTCGCGTGGAAGCTCCACTTCTCCTTGCCGGTCTTCAGGTCGATCGCGATCACCGCGTTGGTGTTCTTGTGCGCCGGCGGCGAGTTGCTCTCGCCCGTTGCAAAGAACACCAGCCCGCGCGTCTCATCCACCACCGGCGAATTCCAGATCGGCGCGCCCGACGGGCCCATCAGCATCCTGCCGTCGCCGCGGTCGCGCAGCGGCTTGGCGTCTTCCATCGTGTCATAGCGCCACTGCTGCGCGCCAGTCTTCGGGTCGAGCGACAGCACATAGCCATGGTTGCTGCAGCACGGATGGTTGTTGTCCGCCGCCACCGAGATTTCGAACTGCGCCACCGGCACGATCACGCGATCCTTGAGGATGCTCGGCGTACCCGTCGTCATCGAGTGCGAATAGACGCCCACCGGCTTGGTCCACAGCGCCTTGCCCGTGCGGGGGTCCACCGCATGCACGGTCGAGTCGATGCCAGAGAACACCAGCAGCGGCGTCCCATCGCCCAGCACGCCATAGGCCACGCTCGTGCGCAGTGGCGCCTCGCCCGGCGTCGAGTAGACCCACTGTACGCACGGCTTGGCCGGATCGGAGAGATCGAGCGCATACATCTTCCCGGCTTCCGCCACCGGATAGAACAGGTTCTTGCCCACGATCGCGCCCTGGCTACGCATGATCGACGCATCGGGGAAGGCTATCGCCCACGCCAGTTCCATGTCGTCCATCTGCGCCGTCGTCAGTCCCGCCTGCTTCGCCGTCAGCTTGCGCGTGTTGCGCCAGTCATAGCCAAAGTGCGTCGCCGTCGCCGCATCGGGGCCTTCGAGATCCACCGCCGCCCGCGCGCCCGTGCACTTCAGGTTCGGCGTCCAGTCCGGCGTCTTCGTCGTGTCGCGGCCGGTGACATAGCTCACCACCGCCGCGCGCTGGTCAGCGGAGAGGCCCGCGGCCATGTCCTTCATCTTGCCGTTGGTCAGAGCGTAGTTGACGAACTGAAAGCTCATCGCCTTCATGTTGTCGCGCGTGGGCGAGCGCGTCGCCTCCGCATTGTCGTGACACACCGCGCAGGTCTGCTTGTAGACAACCTCGCCGGGATGCACGCCTGAAACCGCCGCAACCTGCGTCGGTGCAACAGCTGCCGGCGGCGCAGGCGCCACCGCCACCTGTGCAACATCCGCCATCGGCGCCGCCTCCGGCGTGGCGCACGACATCAGCGCGATCAGCGAGGCGCACCCAAGGGCCGCCGCCACAACGGATTTCCGCATCGTCTTCTCCCGGTTGACGCGCCGCGTGGTCCGCAACTGCGCCCTGATTATGCGACCGCAACCTGCCCCAAGGGGAAGCAATTGCAAAGGCCGCCTGTCGCCACAGTCGCGCGGTTGTGTTTGACCCCATGAGATCTGGCGTCACTATACCAATGTCGCGAGCGCGCGGGAGAGGAGCCGTCCATGAGTCGCAACCTCCTGTCCGCCGCTCTGGCGGCCCTCACGCTCGCCGCATGCGGACAGGAAGCGCCGTCCGTGTCCGCTCCTGCGCTCTATGCGACCGACTCCGCCCTCGCCCCCGCCATCGCCGCCGTGCCGCCGCTCGACTATGCCCAGCCCGCCCACTGGCTCTGCCGCCCTGACGCTGACGACGCTTGCAAGCAGCCCGCAACCGTCACCCGCGTCAACGCCGACGGCACGCTCGCGAATCAAGCCGCCAGCATCGCGAACGATCCGCCGGTCGACTGTTTCTACGTCTATCCCACCATCTCACGTGACCCGGAGGGCAACTCCGACGCCACGCCCGGCCTCGAAGAGACCGAAATTGTCCGCCAGCAACTCACCCACTTCGCCGGCGCCTGCCGCCTCTTCGCGCCGGTCTACCGGCAAGTCACGCTCACCGCCCTCCGCAAACTCCGCGTTGGTCACCAGGTCGAAACCAACCGCGAGATGGCCTACGCCGATGTGCAGGCAGCCTGGCGTCACTACCTCGCCACCGACAATGCCGGCCGCGGCGTCGTCCTCATCGGTCACAGCCAGGGCGCCGGAATCCTCGCCCGCCTGATCGCCGCCGAGATCGACGGCAAGCCGGAGCAGGGCAGGCTGGTCTCCGCCATCCTCCCCGGCGCCGACATCGAGGTTCCGCAGAACGCCAGCTTCGGCGGCTCCTTCACCGCCGTCCCGCTTTGCACCAGCGCGACAAGCAATGGCTGCGTGATCGCCTGGTCCGCCTTCCGCGCCGAGACGCCGCCGCCCGCCGGCACCCTGTTCGGCCGCGCCGCCACGACCGGCGCCAAGGTCGCCTGCGTCAACCCCGCCCAGCTCGACGGCACAGGCCAGCTCAACCCCTACCTCCCCACGACGCCCGTCCTGTTCGAGGACGTCGCCACCCCCGCGCCCTGGACCACATTGCCTGACACGCCCCCGATCGAGACGCCCTTCGTCGCGCTGCCCGGCCTCGTCTCGGCCCAGTGCATCAACCGCGAAGGCGCCAGCTACCTCGCCATCACCGTCAACGCCGATCCCGCCGACCCCCGCACCGACACGATCAACGGCGACATCGTCATCGACAACGCCGTCCGCAGCGAATGGGGCCTCCACCTGTTCGACATGCACTTCGCCATGGGCAACCTGCAGCAGATCGTCAGCTCCCAGTCAGCTGCATGGCTGGCGGCGCAGGCCGCACAACTCGATCCGCTCTGATCCTCGCTTCCACTGGGCCCGTGACCTGCGTGACGCAGATGACAACCATCCCGGCTCGCACCATCTTCTCCGCATGACCGGCTGGACCATCAACGCTGCCGAACTTCGCATCCCGCGCCGCTCGCGCCTCGCGGCGCACCGGATGATCGTGATCGGCGACCCCTCCGGCCGCGCCGTGAGACAGCTCAACGGTCTCGCCTCCTGGTTCGACAACGAAGCCCACGCCTGGCGCCACAAGCCGATCGGCTACCTCCCGACCGACCGGCTGCGCGGCTATGATACGAAAACCCACCCGCGCACCTTCATGCCGATCAACGGCGCCGTGCTGCCGGACTGGAACATCGCCCCCGCCATCGCCACCGGCGCCGCCCGCGTGCTTGCCGATGACCTCACACGCGACGAGGTCGATCTCCGCCTCGCCCCCGCGCTCGAAGCTCTCCGCCGCATCAACGCGCTGAGCAAGGGACCCGACGGCGGGGCAGGGCTGCGCTATCCCTTCATGGGCTTCGGCCGGAACTCGAACTCCTTCTTCGCGACCATGCTGCACGCCATGGGCTTCGACCAACCGACCTTCGCCAACGCCGCGTGGCTGGTTCCGGGCGCGCGGGGTCTGCTGTTGCCGGCGTCCGAGATTCGCTGAAGCAGGCGGATCGCGCAACAAACCACCAATGTCCGTTGGCTAGCCGCGACAACTCCTGATATCGCCCACACGAGATGAACCCCGCCCTCACCCTCGAAGATGTCTATCTCACACTCCCCGCGGCCTCCGGTCCGGTGGAGATCCTCAAGGGCGTGAGCTTCCGCGCCATGCCCGGCGATAGTGTCGCCGTCATCGGCCCGTCCGGCTCCGGCAAATCCTCGCTGATCGCTGTTTCCACCGGCATCGAGCGCACCACATCCGGCAAGGTCGAACTCCTCGGCGAAAGCCTGATCGGAAAAAGTGAAGACCAGCTCGCCCGCCTGCGCCGCGGCCGCGTCAGCCTCGTCTTCCAGTCCTTTCATCTCCTCGGCACAATGAACGCCTTCGACAATGTACGCGCCCCGCTCGAGATCGCCGGCCTCGCCGATGTCGACGATCTCGCCCGCTCGGCGCTCACCGCCGTTGGCCTCGCCCAGCGCATGGACCACTATCCCGGCCAGCTCTCCGGCGGCGAGCGCCAGCGCGTCGCCGTCGCCCGTGCGCTTGCCAGCAATCCCGCCATCGTCTTCGCCGACGAGCCCACCGGCAATCTCGACCGCGCCACCGGCGCCATCGTCGCCGACATGCTCTTCGCCATCGCCCGCCAGCGCAACGCAACCCTCGTCGTCGTCACCCACGACGCCGAGATCGCAAAACGCGCCGACCGAATCGTCGAGATGAGTGATGGGCGGGTCGTCTAGTCAGATGACAGACTCGCTCGGCCTCGATTTCGGCACCACGAACACCGTGGCTACGACGGTGAACGCCAATGGCCGCGTCGAAGCCATACACTTCACCCACGACAACGCCGTCTTCGACGCCTTCCGCTCCGTCCTGTGCTTTTCGGAAGCCGAGGGCGCAGGCCGCCGCGCCGACATAACCGCCGGCCCATGGGCTATCGACAGATTCGTCGAGCAGGCCGGTGACTGCCGCTTCATCCAGTCGTTCAAGACCTTCGCCGCCAGCCCGCTCTTCGCTGACACGCTTATCTACAACCGCCGCTACAAGTTCGAGGACCTGCTCGCGAGCTTCCTCCAGCAGGTCCGCGCCCATGCCGGCATCGACTTTCCAAAACGCGTCGTCATCGGCCGTCCCGTCAGCTTCGCAGGCGCGGCCCCCGAGGAAGCCCTCGCCCGCACGCGCTACGAAGCCGCCCTGCGTACAATCGGCTTCGAGGAAATCCACCACGTCTATGAACCCGTCGCCGCCGCCTACTACTTCGCCCAGCGCCTCAACACCGACGCCACCATCCTCGTCGCCGACTTCGGCGGCGGCACCAGCGACTTCTCCATCGTCCGCTTCACCGTCAGCTCCACCGGCCTCGGCTACACGCCGCTCGCCCATACCGGAGTCGGCGTTGCGGGCGACGCGTTCGACTACCGCATCATCGATCGCGTGGTCGCGCGCGCCTTCGGCAAGGACTCCGAATACATGAGCTGGGGCAAGATCCTCCCGGTGCCCAACGCGTACTTCACCAAATTCGCACGCTGGCACGAACTCTCGGTCATGCGCCACTCGCGCGACTATCGCGAACTCGAAGAGCTCCTGCGCGACAGTCTCGACCCCGCCCGCATACGCAGCTTCCTCGCCTTCCTCGATGCAGACGCCGGCTATGCCATGTACCGCGCCGTCTCCGCCGCCAAGATGCAGCTGTCACAGGCAGAGCAGGGCACGCTCTCCCTGCACGTCGCCGGCGTCGACATTGAACGCACGATCAAGCGCGCCGAGTTCGAAAAATGGATCGCCCCCGAACTCGAGGAAATCTCCGCCTGCGTCGGCCGCGCCCTCACCGAAGCGGGCATCACCGAATCCGATGTCGACCGTGTCTTCCTCACCGGCGGCACCTCCTTCGTCCCCGCCGTCCGCGCCCAGTTCGAAGACCGCTTCGGCGCCGCCAAGATCGAAACCGGCGACCAACTCGTCTCCATCGCCTACGGGCTGTCGCTCATTGGGCGCGAGGCGGACATCGCGCGCTGGGCTGTGTGAATCGGAAACGCTGAGGGGCGCTCTCTCCACGTACACTGACACACGGACACGTGACTTCCACCGCAACCGGCCCTACCCATCCTCATGCCTCAACCTCAAACCTCCGTCCCCTGGCTCCGCATCGCGATGCGCGAACTCTCCGGCGGCATTGCCGGCTTCTGGATCTACCTCGCCTGTCTCGCGCTCGGCGCCTGGGCCATCGCCTCCGCCGGATCGATCACCGATGCGCTGCAGGCCGGGCTCACACAGCAATCGCGCGCGCTGCTCGGCGGCGATGCGGCGATCCAGATATCCCAGCGCGCCGCCACCGTCGAGGAGCGCGCCTGGCTCGATGAGCGCGGAACCGTCAGCGAGGCAGCCCAGGCCGACCTGATGGCCCGCAACGGCGACAAGGTCGCCCAGGTAGATGTCCGCGGCATCGACGGCGCCTTTCCCCTCGTTGGCGCCTTCAACTTCGACCGCACTATCGCCACGCCCGACGTCATCGCCCGCACCGGCAATGTCTGGGGCATCGCCGGCAGCGCGAGCCTCGCCCGCGATCTCGGCATCAAGGTCGGCGACCGATTCACCCTCAGCGGCATCGATGTCGAACTCCGCGCGATCCTCATGCGCGAGCCCGATCGCATCGGCGAGCCCGGCATGTTCGAGCCGCGCGTCGTCATCGACATCGAAGCCCTGCGCGAAGCCGGCCAGATGCAGCCCGGCGCACTCTTCCGCACCGCCTACCGCATCCTGCTCAAGCCGGAGACAGCCTCCACCTTCAAGGACGACCTCAACGCGAAATGGGAGTCCGACGGCCTGCGCCATCGCGGCCCCGAAGATGCGATCGACGGCCTGCGTGGCCTCATCGGCATGCTCAACACCTTCATGACGGTGGTCGGCATCAGCGCCCTCATCGCCGGCGGCGTCGGCGTCAGCCAGGCGACATCCTCCTTCCTCGAAACCCGCCTCGATTCCATCGCCACGCTGAAAGCCTTCGGCGCAGACGGCGGTACGATCCGCGCCGCCTACGCGACCCAACTCGCCGTCCTAGCTGGCGCCGGCGCACTTGCCGGCATAGCCCTCGGCGCGCTGTCCCCGTGGATCGTCGACGCCATCGCCGGCGATGACATCCCGCTGCCCATGGTGCTGGGCATCTATCCGATTGCGCTCCTGAAAGCCTTCGTCCTCACGCTGCTCGCCGCCGCCATGTTCGCAACGCCGCCGCTCGGCCGCGCCCGCACCACGCCGCCCGCAGCGCTCTTCCGGCGCGACAGCGGCGAGGCCGGCCAGCGCACGCCATGGACCGAACGCCTCGTCGCGTTCGGCGCAGCGCTCCTCCTCCTCGCCATCGCCATGGCAGGATCGCAGCGGCCGCCTGTGGTGCTCGGCCTGCTCGTCGGCGCAGCCGTCGCGTACGCGATCCTCATCGGCGTCGCCGTGCTGGTGAAACGTCTCGCCCATCGCGCCGCCCGTCACGCGCGCGGCAATATGCGGCTCATCCTCTCCAACCTCGGCGGCCCCGGCTCGCTCGCCCCCATCGTCGCGCCTGCGCTTGGCCTCGGCCTCGGCCTGCTCACCCTCATCATCGTCATCCAGTCCAACCTGCTCGGACAGCTCACAGAGACTGCGCCCTCGGAGGCTCCGTCCGTCTTCTTCCGCCAGATCGCCGAGCGCGACACCGAAGCCTTCGACGCGCTCATGGAAGAGCAGGGTATCGACACCACCGACCATCTCGCCTACCGCCGCGCCCCCGTCCTCCTCGGCCGCGTCACCACGATCGACGGCGAAAAACTCGACGAACAGGCCGTGCCCATGGAGGAGCGCTGGATCACCCGCACCGAAGTTCCGATGACCATCCTCCCCGACAAACCCGTCGAGGCGCTGCTGCAGCAGGGCGCCTGGTGGCCATCAGATTACAGCGGCCCGCCGCTCGTCTCGGTGGAGGAGGGCGTCGCGCAAGGGTTAGGCCTGAAAGTCGGCAGCCGCGTCGGCCTGCGCATCTTCATGCTGCAGGTCGAGGCCGAGGTCGGCTCCATCCGCAAGGTCGACTGGACCGGCTTCGGCGCCAACGTCGCCTTCATCCTCTCGCCAGGTTCCGTAAATGGCTTCAGCCCCGCCCACGCCGCCATCGTCCGCATCCCGCCCGAGAAGGAAGAGGCCGTTGTCGCCGCTGTAGCCGAGCGCTTCCCCCGCGTGCTTGTCTTCCAGGTCCGCCGCACGCTGGAGACCACGGTCGACCTCTTCGCGCAGGTCTCGGTCATCATCACCGCACTTGCGAGCGTGGTCCTCGCGGCCGGCATTCTCGTCCTCTTCGGCGCCTTTGCTGCAGCTGCACGCCGCCGCCGCCGCGAGTCGGCGCTGCTCAAGGTCTTCGGAGCCACGCGTCCTGCGATTCTTTTCTTCTATGCTGCTGAGTTCGCGCTTGCGGCATTGCTCGCCGTCCTCCTCGGAGTCGGCTTCGGAGTTGTCGCGGCTCACCCGATTGTGACTTTCCTGCTCGAGGCCGAGTGGCGGCTTGAGTGGGCGCCAGTTCTCTCTGTCGCTTTCATCACAGTGTTTGCCGCTGCGGCGGGAGGCGCCGCTGTCGGCTGGTCGACTTTGTCCCACCGCCCGGCCCAAGTATTGCGCTCAGCATGAAGGTGGGTATGTTCCCGGTGCGTCAGCCCGACGCGATGTCCTCGAAAGAACCGGCCCGCAGCAGTTTGCGGAGACGGCGACGGAGACCCGTCACTGAGGTCGTTGATAGATGGTTGGGCGAACGGGGAGGAGTCATGAATAAGCTCGTATCTGTACTTGCGTTGGCGACCGCGCTTGGCGCGTGCCAGACGATGCCAATGGATGGGTCCTCGACGATGTCGAGCGCCGATTCATCCACAGCCATGGCGTGGAAGGCAAAGCGTGGACCCGATGGCGTCCATCCGGACCTCAATGGCGTCTGGAAGGTGATGAACACCGCGAACTACAACATCGAGGCGCATCCCGCCTCAGCCGCGCTGCAGCTTCGCCCGGGACCCTACGTGCCCGTGCCGGATGCTTCCGTCGTGGCGCTTGGCGCAATCGGCGCCGTGCCGGCTGGCGTTGGCATCGTGCAGGGCGACGGCAAGATCCCGTACACCGCTGATGCGCTGGCCGTTCGCGACGCGAACCGCGCCAAGGCCGTCGATATGGACCCGGAAGTGAAGTGCTACCTGCCGGGCGTTCCGCGCGCCAACTACATGGACAAGCCCTTCCAGATTTTCCACTCGGACAAGGCCGTGTTCATCGCCTACGAATTCGCCGGCGCTGTCCGCAACGTTTTCCTGGAAGAGCCGGATCCGGCTCCCGCCCAGTCGTGGATGGGCCAGTCCTACGGCCGCTGGGAAGGCGACACCTTCGTCGTCGAAGTGACCGACCAGCTGCCCACCACCTGGCTTGACCGTTCGGGCAACATCAAGGGCGAAGACACCAAGATCGTCGAACGCTGGACGCCCACCTCCGACTTCACGATGCGCTACGAAGCCGAGATCTCGGACCCGTCAGTGTACACGAAGCCGTGGAAGATCGGCTTCAACCTGTACAAGGCCACGGGCGAGGACGCCCAGCTGCAGCAGTTCAAGTGCGTCGAGTTCGTCGAAGAACTGATGTACGGCCACCTGCGCAAGAACCCGCTGCCGGGCCCTGCGCTGGAGCGTGCGAAGCGTGAAGCCGAAGAGCGCGCTGCCGAAGAGGCCGAACTGGGCGAGTGATGGCGCAGTCCCGCGGCATCCTGTCCTCGCGCACGCGAGACGGGAGTCGCCGCCGGCCAGCGTTGAATATGTTGTGATGACGGCGACTGTTAGCGTCATTTGGCCGACCGGCGCCGTCAGAACACAACAGAATACGGGCGATCCAGGGTTGGAACCGGCAGACCAAAAGCCGGGAGGACGCGGGCGCTCCATGTGTCAGACCCTTGAGAACCCGCTCTTCCGGGTTTAAAACAGGGCCAATTCAGGGGCGCTGGCGGGTTCGTACCTGCCCTGCGCATAGAAAAGGTGGACGACGGCAAACCGTCAGTTCTGGAGGAAGTAGATGAAAACCAAGACTCGTCTGGTTGTCGCTGGGGCCGCTCTTGCCGCCCTCACCGCCGCCGGCGCCGGCACCGCCGCTTACGCGCACCACGCGTTCGCCGCCGAGTTCGACGCCAACCGCCCCGTCCTGCTGAAGGGCGCGGTGGAGTTCGTTGAATGGACCAACCCGCACACCTGGATCCACATCAAGGTCAAGGACGTGAACAAGTACGGCCAGCCGAAAGCCGGATCGACCCTGAACTGGGCGATCGAGGGCGGCACGCCGAACACGATCTTCCGCCTGCCGGACGCCGGCAAGGGCATGTCTGCAGCTGACCAGGCCAAGGCCCGTTCGGTCGCGATCCCGAAAGGCACCGAAGTTGTCGTCCGCGGCTACCAGTCGAAAGACACCGTTTGCTCGCGCAAATGGGGCACGGGCGCTGCCCTGAAGGACATCACCTGCAAGGCCAACGGCCGTGACGTGACCTTCCCGAACGGCTGCAAGCTGTTCGTCGGCGGTTCGTCGACGGGCGCGCCGAAAGACGGCGCCGACGCTGGCGCCCGCACGGATTGCACGGCTTCCTCCGCTCCGGCGTAGGCATCGTAGGCATCGTAGGCAACCCAACCAAATGAGCCCGCCGTCGCAAGACGGCGGGCTTTTTGTTGTCTCGCCGGGTGCGTGCCCGACTCTTTCGCGCCACCCTCCCAACCGTGTTCCCCGCGAAGGCCGGGATCCGGGCAAAGGCGGGGATCCGGTCCTGCGCGCAGCGTAGACTTGCGCCCGCAGAAGCCCACTTTCGCGTGCAGACCCTCGCCCTCATCCTCAGCTTGTCGAAGGACGGGGGACACGGGTGGAGAGAGCCGTGCCTCATCCACGCCGCGCCCGAGACGGCGACGAGTTTGGGGGAAACGCTTGTTCGCGTTTGGGGGAAGCTGAGATCAGAACTCCAACCCGATCAATCACTTCCGCCAACAGTTTGGGGGAAACAGTGGAATAGAATCGGCGGGGGGGTGCGGCCGTGTAATCGGCCGCATGAAGCGTGGAAGCATCCCCTTGTGGCTCCTGCGCGACCTGCCGGCTCTGATCGGCATCGCGCTGAGTTTCTGGCCGTTGAAGATCACGGTGATCAGCACCGGCCGCCGCGCCATGCTCGGGAAGCAGATCAGCCCACCCATCTACGAGTGCATCATGCACATGCTGCCGATCGCGGAGGAGCATCTCCACTACGCCCTCTGCCGCCAGGGCCTGGCGCACGCTCGGCTGGAACGTGCGCGAGGTGAAACTCGAACACTTTCCCCCGATCACAAGCTGGTCCGACGTCACCAAGGGCTTCGCGTTCTATCGCGCCCGGTTGATGGACCTGCGCGAAGCCGCAACGCAGTTCACTGAGGGCCTTCGCGACATCTATCGCATCCGCATACGTATCAATGCGAACGCGGTGGCTGCGCTTCATGGTTCTACGGACGCGCGTAGCGCTGCTCACAATCAGTCAGTGGGTCGAGCTGCGCTCGATATCGCCGGCGCCCGCGTAGCCCTCTCCGGTAAGCAGCGACCGAAGGGAGCGCCCGTCGAACCGCGAGGGCGGGCTCTCCTACGCCCGAGGCCCGCCCCAAATCCCTTCAAGCCCGACCCGACAGCAGCCCCCGCCTACCTCAGCGCGCCCCCACGCGCCTGAGACCACGCCCGCATGCCCACACCCCGCCGCCACGCACGCCCTCCCGTGGCGTAAACAGAAACCCCGGAAGGTCGAACCTTCCGGGGCTGCTGCAAATCTGATTGTGCGTGAGATCAGCTGAAGCCGATCCACCGTCCACCGGCCGCCGTCGCGACCCAGCTGAGGATGGAGAGCACCGCGATCAGCCGCGCAACGCGGCCGCCTGCCGTCGCATCCTGCCGGTAGATCTCGTAGCCGATCAGCGTGATCAGCAGGACGCCCGCCGTCCAGCTCCTGACGATGCCAAGGTTCTGCAGTTCCGGGCTGAAGCTGTCGAGACCAGCCACCATGTAGCCTTCGATAACCGTGCCGAACATGACGACAAACGCGACGCCTGCCAGCACCCTGGTCTTCTTGCCGAACAGCAGGAGCACCGCATAGCCGGCCGTCAGCACGTGGAACGTGCCGGGGCTGATGCCGTCGGTGATCGAGAACACGCCCATCGCGATCATGAAGATCACCATCGCGATGGCGCCCAGCACCAAGGATGCCGTCGAAACCTTGCCTTCATTCTTCGCGATGGCGTTCACCACCCCGAAGGTGAAGATCAGCGCCGAGAGCATCGAGATCATCTTCACGAAGAAGGCGCCCGAAGTGTACAGCCGCTCCGCATTCAGGCCCCCAATGACGAGGCCGGTGCCGATCACGATCGCCGCCCCGACATAATGCCAGAGCCTCAGATTGCGCTCGATCGTCGAGGGCGCCTCATCCGTGATCCCGGCGCCCAGTAGGCGCAGGTTCATGATGATAACGCAGCCGCCGAGCAGGGCGAGGCCGATCAGGTGGATCGCGCCGAACGGCGCATAGAGATCGCCGATGACGGAGAAGGGCGGCGTCTTGCCGAGGTTGGCGACGAAGTCGGCCGCGCCGGGGAAGAGATCGTTGAAGGTCATGATTACTCTCCCTGGCCCGGTGTTGCAGCTTCGGTCTCAGCCGGCGCGCCGGGATCTGGCGGGCTCTCTTCTGCAGGTGTTTCGGTCGTCTCGGCCGGCGGGTCGCCGAAGGGATTCGGCGGCGGCTCAGCGAACGGATCGACCCGGCCTCCGCCAGCCAGCGGATCCTCATCTTCATTGAGCAGGCGCTCTTCTTCCTCCAGCGCGTCCTCGTCCATGCCTTCGTAAAGGTGCTCGCACTCCTGGAATGTGTAGAGGAACGAATCCGACGGAAGCTTGTCGCACTTGTACCAGTCGTAGGCGATGAACCGGCCGAAGATGATGATCAGCACCCAGCAGGTCATCGAGATCGCGCCCGACAGGCGCACATTCCGCGGCGGCGTCGGATCAGCATCCCACGAGGCCTGGCTGGTCTGCACCTTGTAGTGAAACCAGAAGATGTTCGCCATCGCGATGAGAAGGAAGATCATCTTCAGGCGGAACCACATGTCGTGGTAATAGAAGGTCGCCGGCTGCCGCCCGAACAGCGTGACCACGCCAGTAAACACCATCACGCCAAACGCGATCATGGTGATCGGCAGGATGCGGTCATTGAGCTTCGAGAACGGCACGTTCCTGAACGCGACGCCCATCATCCTCAGATCGATGATCCAGATAGTGCCGGCGAAGAACATCAGCGTCAGCACGTGCGTGCCTTCGAAGAGGTTCCAGAGGTTCTGGGACCCGTTCAGCGCCTGCGACCAGGAGAGGCCTTCCTCACCCTGTTTGCCGAGGTCGTACTGAAGCCATGCGAAGAAGTCGTGAAACAAGCTGGTCTCTCCCCTCGGCGGTCCCGCAATTACGGTGACCCAGGCATAAGCTCTACGGCCTTGATTTGGATCAAGGCTCTACTGGTTAGGTGGCGGCGGTCCGCCCGGCATCGGCTTGAGTGTGGTGTCGGGCTGGCCCATGTCGCCTGCAACGTAGCGGTTATGGCAGGCGACGCACGCCTGATACATGTCGGATCCAGCGTAAAAGAAAGCGACTTTATCCCGCGCCAGCGCCGCAGCCTGCGCTTTCATTGCGGCATCGTAGAGCATGTGGGTCGCATCAACCCATGCGCGATCGTCGTCCAGCGGGCGGCCGGGCAGCAGGAGCAGGTTGGTCGCCTCGGCGATCGAGAAGGCGGCGCTCTCGGCGGCGTGCCAGCCATCGTCGTCGGTCGGAAACAGTTCGACGACCGTGTCGCCGATGATCCAGCCCTGGCGATGCCAGACGCCGAAGGCGTTGTAGTCGATCACATGGGCCATAAGGTCGGCCATCGACACGTCGGTGCGGAAATCGGCCATCGTCGCGCCGCCCATGCCTTCGACAGCCGCGCCAGATGGCGTCGAGGTCGCAGGTGCGGATTGCGGCGAACAGGCAGCAAGGACTAACGCTAAAGCAAGCGCCGTGGACGAACGGATCATCACCACTCCCCTCGGGCGCTGCGGCTTGGACGGCGTATTCGCCTGTCTCGACCAGCTGCGCATTTATTCCTCCACGGGCAAACTAGACCGCCATGTGACGCTGCGCCATGGCCTAGGTGTCGCATGCCCTGTCGTTCAACGCGTATGCCTGCGTCGCCCGTCGCTCTGGCGGGACTTTCCAGCAGCGGCGGAATGGCTGTACAGGCTAGGGAAACAGTCCGTCCAGACAGGACGGATCAGGAGGGAATAACGTGTTCAATCTGATATCCAGACGCGGCATGCTTGCCGCAAGTGCAGCATTCCTGCTCGCCGCTTCGGCCTGCCAGTCCATCCCCACGACTGTCGATCCGTCGACCTCCTCGATCGTGCCGGGCGACGCCGCGGCGCTGGGCTTTGACCCCGCCAAGCTGGACGCGATCCGGACGGCGTTGAACGCCGACGTGCAGAGCGGCAAGATTCCCGGCGCCTACCTGCTGATCGGCCGCAAGGGCCAGGTCGCGTTCCAGCAGGGCTTCGGCGTCCAGGGCCCCGCCCAGACCACGCCGATGTCCGATGAAACCATCTTCCGCATCTTTTCGATGACCAAGCCCGTTGTCGCCGTCACGGCGATGACGCTGGTTGAAGAGGGCAAGCTCAACCTCGACGCGCCGGTCTCCGACTACCTGCCGGCATTCAAGGACATCAAGGTCTGGCAGAAGGAAGGTGATCCGAAGCCTGCGACCAAGCCGATGCTGGTCCGTCACCTGATGAGCCACACGTCGGGGATCATCTACTCCTTCATCCAGCCTCAGCTTCCGATCTCGAAGGCGTGGGTCGCCGGCGGCGAACAGCGCCAGGATCTCAACGCGAAGGACTGGTCCGAGCAGGTCGTCGCCAAGCTGCCAATGGCAGCCGAACCGGGCGATGCCTGGAACTATTCGCAGGGCCTCGATGTGCTCGGCGGCGTGATCGAGAAGATCACCGGCCAGACGCTCGAACAGGCCATCCGCGAGCGCGTCACCGGGCCGCTCGGCATGACCGACACGGGCTTCATCCAGCCCAAGGCCAAGGCCCCGCGCTTCGCTCAGTCGCAGAAGCAGGACGCGCTATACTACGACTACACGATGGACCGCGTCCTCTTCGCGGGCGGCGGCGGCCTGTCGTCGACAGCGGAAGATTATCTCCGCTTCGTGCATATGCTGGCGAATGACGGCGAATATCGCGGCGTGCGCATCCTCAAGCCGGAAACTGTCGATCTGATGATGATCGACCAGACCACAGCGGAAGTGCGCGGCAAGGGTCTGTTCTTCCCGGGCGCCGGCATGGGCTTCGGCCTTGGCGTGTCACTGGTGATCGACGACACGAAGACAAAGACGACCGGCAACGGCACATTCTCCTGGAACGGCATCGCCGGCACCGAATGGTGGTATGATCCGAAGAACGACCTCTTCATGGTCTTCCTGATCCAGGACCGCGCGCTTCTCTCGGAATACCAGAGGAAAAACCGCACCTGGATCTACGACGCTCTGAAGAAGTAGGCGCTCGCAGACTCTGGAACTGAAAAGGGCGGCTCCATCGAGCCGCCCTTTTTGTTGCGCGGGTGAGCCCAGCCCCTCGTGGTTCGACGTCGCTGCGCGCTGCCCCCCACGCGGGCTCAGGCTCACCGACGCTTACTGCGCCACCCGCGTATCCGCCATGCGCTGTCCCAGCAGGATGTTGGGCAGCGAATGATTGTGCTCGTGGCAGGGCGAGGCATACATGCCCGTGTCCGACGCCTTGAACGAGAACTCAGCCAGCCACGGCTCGGAATAGGCGGCGGCGTCCTCGATGGTGAACTGGTAGAGCAGCTCCGTCATTGACAGGCGCGTGTAGCGTTCGATGATCCGCGCGTCTTCGTTGATGACGAATTTGGTGAACAGGCCGCGCACCCGCTCCTGCGGCGGCGTGCGGATCGTGTCGATCACCAGCGTGTCGCCCTCCCATCGCGCGATGGACTCGCCATACCAGGAGCGCGGACCGGGCGCACTGTGCTCGGCGGCAAAAGGTATGATCCGGGCTTCGTCGCCATTCTCGTTGTGGATCACGACGTGCGTCGGGGTCTGGATTATGCGCTGGCGGTTGTACGAGATCACGGCGTGGATCGGCGGGACGCCGCTTACCACCAGACAGCGTTCGCCGGCGGGGCGTTGCTCGTAATCGTCCTTGGGCCCGTCCGTGGTGTCGGTGGCCTTCGCGATCTGGCGCGCCTCATCCGTGAGCGGCAGCTTGCCGGTCGCCGGCAGCACGATCAGCCGGGTGCGACGTTCCCCGCGCACGATGGGAAGGCCGTCCGTCTCGCCCATGATCACATGCGCCTCCGGATCGATGCTCTCCTCGAGAAAAGGCTGCATGCCTGCGAACGTCGTCGCCACGATCCGGCGCGCCTCATCCTCGGGCACGACGAGGCTGGAGCTCATCGGCGTTGCTTCGAAGACCGGGAAGTAGTTCGTCGCCCAGACGACATTCTGGAAATCCGGCTTGCCGTCTGGCGTACGGGGCAGCGCCTCCGTCGGTTGAAGCGAGGTGGGCGAGTGTGCAAATGGGTCGGTTGCGGCTGTCTGCGCCAAGGCGATTGGCGCCAGGGCGATGGTTGCGGCTATCAGGATGGGGAGGCGGATCATCGGGGTTGGCCCTCTTGTTTTGTGATGGCCCATTCATCGTGGGTTGGCCGTGAGTGCGACATGAATGAATGTGCAGCGGCGAGCGGTTCGTCGTGACCCGGGACGACAAAACCATGATCGCAGGTTGCAGCAGCAAAAGTCGGGAGTGGCGATGCAGACCCTGACAGTTGGCGCAGGCCTCGCGCGCGGCCTTGTCGCCATCGCCGTGAAGAAGGGCGCCGGCGCGGAAGACCTTGCCAGCCGGGCGGGCGTCAGCCTTGCGGACCTGGAAGACCAGGACAACCGCATCGCCATGCCGAACTACATCGCCCTGATGCGCGCGGCGAAAGAGCTGACCGGCGATTCCGCGATCGCGCTTCACTATGGCGAGGAGGTCGATCTTGGCGAGCTGTCGATCGCCGGTCTGATCATGAATGCGTCCGAGACGATGGGCGCCGCCTTCGTCCAGATGAATCGCTTCGGTCGTCTCGCCATCGAAGTGGAGGGCGTCGCGCCGGGCGGGAGCCGCTTCCGCAACGTGGCCGATGCGCGTGGGCTCTGGCTGGTCGACGATCGCACGAACCCGAACGACTTTCCCGAACTCACCGAGGTGACTTTCGCGCGGATGTGCTGTCACCCGCGCCGCTTCCTGCCGCGACCGCATTTTCTCGAAGTGCATGTCACGCACCCTGAGCCGTCGCACCGCGGCGAGTACGATCGCATCTTCCAGTGCCCGGTCGTGTTCAACGCAGAATGGAACGCCTGGCGTGGCGACCCGGAGCTGGCGACCCATCGCATCCAGCTTCACTCCAGATACGTGTTCGGCGTCCTCAGCGAGAAGGCCGAGGCGTTGCTGAAGGAGCTGGAGACCTCAAAATCAACGCGCGGCCGGGTTGAGAGCCTGCTGATGCCGATCCTGCACACGGGCGAAATCGGCATGGACGCGATCGCCGCGAAAATGGCGGTCAGCCGGCAGACGCTGTTCCGCCGCCTCAAGGCGGAGGAGGCGACATTCGAGAAGGTGCTCGACGACCTGCGCCATCGGCTTTCGCTACACTATCTCAGCGGACGCAAGGCGTCTGTGAACGAGACGGCCTATCTCGTCGGCTTCTCTGACCCGGCGGCTTTCTCGCGGGCGTTCAAACGCTGGACGGGCAGGAGCCCCAGCGAGTTTCGCGGCAAATAGCTTTGCCGCTTACTCCGCGGGCGCTATTTCAGCCGGCGTTGCGAGCTCTTCCTTCGCCAGCTTGCGTTCGACATCGCGCGGCGAGCCCGTGCGGCGGGCGAGCAGCGCGTAGGCTGCCGGAACGAGCACGAGGGTCACCAGCATCGCCGTCGTGACGCCGAACAGGATCACCACGCCGATGGCCGAGCGGGTCTCCGATCCAGCACCATGGCCGAAGATCAGCGGTATGGCCCCAGCGATCGCGGTGAGCGAGGTCATGACGATCGGACGGAAACGGGTGAGGGAGGCTTCCCTCAACGCTGCGTTGAACTCCTTGCCCTGGTCACGCAGCTGGTTGGCGAACTCCACGATGAGAATGCCGTTCTTCGCCGCCAGTCCGACAAGCATGATCAGGCCGATCTGCGTGTAGATGTTCAGCGAGTTGCCGGTGAGGGCGATGCCGAGAAGGCCGCCGCCCACTGTCGCGGGCACGCAGAGCATGATGACGAACGGGTGGATCCAGCTCTCGAACTGCGCCGCGAGCACGAGGAAGACAACCAGCACGCCGAAGCCGAACACGAACAGGATGCTTTCGCCCGCGCGCTTGTAGTCCAGCGACTGACCCTTGTAGTCGATCGCCGCTTCCTCAGGCAGCACATCGCGCGCGATGGCTTCCATCTGGTCGAGCGCCGCGCCCAGCGACACGCCCGGATCAAGGTTGGCGTTGATCGTGATGGCGCGCACGCGGTTGTAGCGGCTGAGCTGGCGGGAATCCGCCGTCGGCTCGACGCTGACCAGGTTGGACAGCGGGATCAGTTCGCCCGACCGGGCCGAGCGCACATAGATGCTCTCCATGTCGGACGGCGTCGATTGCTCGCTCCGCTCGCCTTCGAAGATCACATAGCGTTCCTCGCCGTTCTGGACGAACGTGCCGACCCTCTTGGAGCCCAGCATGGTCTGCAGGGTCGAGCCGATCTCCTGCACCGTCACACCGAGTTCGGATGCACGCGAGATGTCGACGTTGACGCGGTATTGCTGCTGCGTTTCCTTGTAGTCCCAGTCGATCTGGTTGACGCCCGGGTTGTTGGCGTTCAGCGCGTCGACGAATGTGTTGCGCCACTCGACCAGCGATTCATAGGAGGGTCCCTTGAGCACGAACTGGATCGGCTTGCCGCCGCCCGGTCCGCGGCCGAAGCCGGACGGCATGTTGGCGAAGGCGCGAACGCCGGTGATGTCGCCAAGCCGGCGGTTGATGTCGTTGACGATATCGAAGCCGTTGCGGCGGTGGCCCCACTCGGTCAGCACGACCTGGATCGAGCCGGAGTTGAAGCTGCCACCGGGACCGAAGCCGCCTGGCGCGCGCACCGAAATGCCCTCGATCTCGCCCTGGTCGACGAGCGGCAGAAGGCGGTCTTCGATCTGTTCGATGAAGGGCTGCATGTATTCGAACGATGCGCCCTCAGGTCCCGAGATCATCACCTGGAAGGAGCCGCGATCCTCGTTCGGCGTGTATTCGCCTGGGATCTGGGTGAACAGGAAATAGCTGCCGCCCAGCGCCAGGAAGAAGGCGATGGCGATCAGCAGTGGGCGTCTCACTGTCGCGTCGTAGACGCGGCCGTAACCGTTGCGGAGGCTCGCGAAAGTGCGGTCCACGAAGCCGGCGAAGCCCTTGGGCTTCTCATGTCCGGCATGGCCCTTAAGCAGCTTGGACGCCATCATCGGCGAGATAGTCAGCGCAACCAGCATCGAGAACGCAATGGCCGCCGCGATGGTGATTGCGAACTCGGTGAACAGGCGGCCAACCTGGCCCTGCATGAAGGTGATCGGCACGAACACCGCGATCAGCACCATCGTGGTCGCCACGACGGCAAAGCCGACCTGTCGGGTGCCGCGATAGGAGGCCACCAGCGGCGTCTCGCCATACTCCTCGATGCGGCGGTGGATATTCTCCAGAACGACGATCGCGTCGTCGACCACCAGGCCAATGGCCATGACGAGCGCCAGCAGGGTCAGCATGTTGATCGACAGGCCGAGCGCGAGCAGCACGGTGAAGGTTGCAATCAGCGAGATCGGAACCGTGACGGCCGGAATGATCGTCGCCTTGAAGTTGCCGAGGAAGACGTAGATCACGCCGATGACCAGCAGCACGGCGATGCCGAGCGTGATGAACACCTCGTTGATCGCTGCGTTGACGAACACCGAGCCGTCGAAATTGATCCGCAGGTTCATGTCTTCGGGCAGGGTCAGGGCGACCTCTGCGGCCCGCTCGCGCGCGACGCGCGCGACTTCCACGACGTTGGCGACGGATTGCTTCACGATGCCGATGCCGATCGTGTCGAGACCATTGGCGCGGAATATGCTGCGATCTTCCTCGGCGCCGGCTTCCACGCGCGCGACATCGCCAAGGCGCACCACCACGCCGTCATCGCCCTTGGCGACCACGAGCTGGGCGAACTCCTCGGCCGTGCGGAACGGCCGCTCGATCCGGTTGGTGAAGATCAGGTCTTCCGAGGTCAACGAGCCTGCCGGCGTCTCGACGTTTTCGGCGCGCACGGCGCGTTCGATGTCGGTGACTGTGAGGCCCCGCGCTGCGATCGCCTGGCGGTCGAGCCATACGCGCATGGCTGGCGTGCGCTGGCCGCCGATCTGCACGCGGGCGACGCCGTCGATCGAGGAAAAACGGTCGACGAGATAGCGTTCGGCATAGTCGGTCAGTTCCAGCGGTGTTCGCGTCTCGGAGGCGAGGCGCATCCACAGCACGGTTTCTTCCGAGGCGTCGGCCTTCTGCACGTCTGGCGGATCGGCCTCGAGGGGCAGCTGGCGCAGGATACCGCCCACGCGGTCGCGCACGTCGTTCGCCGCCGAGTCCATGTCGCGCGAAATGTCGAACTCGATCGAGATGCTTGACTGGCCGTCCTGGCTCGTCGAGTTGATGAAGCGGATGCCCTCGATGCCGGAAATCCGGTCCTCGATCACTTCTGTGATGCGGGATTCAACGACGTTGGCCGAGGCGCCTGCATAGCTGGTGCGGATCGACACGATCGGCGGGTCGATATCCGGATACTCGCGGAGAGCGAGGCGCGTGAACGACACGATGCCGATTGCGACGAGCAGAAGCCCGATGACGGTCGCGAAGACCGGGCGTTTGATTGAAACGTCCGAAAGTAGCATGGCGCTTGCCTCCCGGCGCTATTGAGCGAGTCCGGCCTTGTCGGACGATCCCTGGGCTGCAACGAAAGCGGACGCCGTCGGGCGCACCTTGACGGGGCCGCCGGGGCGGACCTTCAGCACGCCGTCCGTGACAACGACATCACCGGAGTTCAGGCCCGACAGCACTTCAACCGTGCCGCGCTCGCGCGCGCCGAGGATGACTTCCTTCTTGAGGGCTACAGCGGTCTCCTTGGACTTGTCCACGACGTAGACAAAGTTCTTCGACCCTTCGGCGACGACCGAAATCTCGGACACAGCGAGTGACGTCCGCGGCTTGGAGATCAGCTGCACGCTCATCGACGAGCCGGCCTTGAGCGCCCCATCGGCGTTCGGTAGCGTGGCGCGGACCTTAACGGCGAGAGAGACGGGGTCGATCGCGTTGTCGATCGAGGTCAGCTTGCCGACGAAGGTGCGGCCCGGAATGTCCTTGGTAACGGCATTGATCTCCAGACCGGGGCGGAGGTCTGCGAGGTAGATGGAGGGCACGCCGAATTCGAGGCGCATCTGGCTGTCGTCGATCAGCGTCGCGACGGCCTGGCCGGGCGAGACATAGGCGCCCAAGCTGATCTGGCGGAAGCCGAGAACACCCGAGAATGGCGCCAGCAGCACCCGGTCACGGAGGCGGGCCTGAACGGCGCCGACGTTTGCCGACGCGGCCTCGTAGCCGGATCGCGTGCGTTCGAGTTCCAGCTGGGCCACAGCCTCGGCGGAGGCAAGCCGTTCGTTGCGCTCGAACACCAGCTTGGCGTTGGCCTCGGCCGCCTTGGCCGACGCCAGCTGGCTCTGCTCTTCCTCGTTCACGAGCGTGACCAGCACCTTGCCCTTGGCGACGCGCTGGCCGTCCTCGAAGAAAATGCCGGTGACGCGATCGGCCGCGTTGGCCGTCAGGACGACCCGCTCGCGTGGTTCCAGCGTGCCGAGTGCTTCGATGCGTGAGGAGAAGACGCGCGCTTCGGTGACAACCGCCTCGACCTGCGTCGGGGGGCCGCCACGTCCGCCACCGGGCCCGCCCGGTCCACCCGGACCACCGCCGGGTCCGCCCGGGCCGCCGGGTCCACCAGGACGCCCGCCTGCCATTTGCGGCGCGCCTTTGCTTTCGCCGCCGCCGTTGAGCGCCGCATAGGCGATGCCGCCGACCGCGAGCACACCCGCAGCCACCGCGCCTATGATGATCTGTTTCCTAGTCAGCGCCATAAAGCCTGCGACTCCGCCACCACACTACACCGACATGCCGCAGCCGCCATCCTTGCGACCCTGTTCGGGCACGGTCCTCATACGCGGCTCAAGCGGTATCCCGTCTGCGGCCCGCCGACGCGGTTTGCCAAAAACCGATGACGTTTCCGCGATGAAGGGCCAGATCCGCAATTGAACAGGCGCTGCCTGAACCTATTGGCCGGGACCATAGGGGGCCCGGCTTGAAATTCGGTCAACGCGCGGGCGCAAACCGTGCTAAAGCAATGCTTCAATTGGCCCTGAAGCCGGGCGGATTGATGGTCGTCTCGCCCATTCGCGCGCCGCCGCCTGGTGATCAGATCGCGGCTAGGGAATCCGGTTGACAGCAGTCGCCCCCGGCCTGATGTCGCCGCGAGGCTTTGTGCAGCGCCGCGCAGGGCGATGACAGGGGAATGACATGCGCTTAGCGCCCCGCGTATCTGCAGTTCGTTACGTTCTGATGGCGTCGACCGCGCTGGCTTTGGCCGGAGCCGGTTGGGCCCAGGAACAGCCGCCTGCGGAAGATGCGGCGGGAACTGATACGGTTGTGATCGTTGGCTCGCAGATCGTGGGCGCCCGGCCGACCGACGCCCTGCCTGTCACCGTCATCGGTGAGGAAGAGCTGGACGCCATCGCGGCGAGTTCCGGGGACGATCTGTTTCGATCAATCCCCCAATTGGGCGATGTCGGGTTCAACAGCGCCAGCGGCGTCAACAACGTCGGCGGCGTCAACGCCGCCCGGGGCGACACTGCTTCGATCAACCTTCGGGCGCTCGGAACGGGGAACACGCTGGTCCTGCTGAGCGGGCGGCGGATGGTGAATCATCCGGGAACGCAGGCCGAGAACCTGGTGCCTGTCGTCACGGTCAACGCCAACACCATCCCGACGAGCGGCGTAAGCCGGATCGAGGTCCTGCTGGATGGCGCGTCGGCGATCTACGGGACCGATGCGGTCGCTGGCGTGGTCAATACCGTTCTCAAGGATGACATCGAAGGTTTCACCCTCGACCTGACCTATGGCAGCGAGGACGGCGCCTCGGCTGACGATTTCGCGGCGTCGTGGGAGCTGGGCATCCAGTCCGATGATGGCGCGACGCGGCTGTCGTTGCTGGGCTCCTACTTCACGCGCGATCCGGTCTTTGCCAGCGATCGCGATTTCACGGCCAATGCTGACCTGCGATCGCGCCTGCCGGCCGAGTGGGCGGCGAATGCGACGGTGGCCGGACAGTTCGACAACCGCACGGCGACCACGGCGTGGGGCGGGTTCGACCGCTTCAGCACCGGCAACATCACTGTGGGCGGCGTGCCGGTGACCGACACGACTGGCCGCTTCCACACACAGCCAAACACGCTGCCCGGATGCCGTGTGCAGATCGGCAATGGCGTCTGCATCGACAACAATTTCTGGACGCTGGCGCCGGCCGACCCGGTGAGTCCGCAATTCCCGACCGGACAGATCCCGGACGTCGCCAACGGATCGACACGCGACGCTGCGCTTCGCTACAACACGAACGCGGACACGACGGTCACCAACGGCGTCGACCGCTACAACCTGTTCGCGTTCTTCAATCAGGACCTTGGCGACAGTCTGGAACTGTTCGCTGAAGCCGGCGTCTACCTTGCCGACTCGGTCGGCTACCGCGAGCAGACCGCGATGCTGGCCGCCGTGCCGATCGTGATCCCTGCGAGCAATTACTGGAACCCGTTCGGACCCGCAGGCTCGCCTAACAGGCTGGCCGTTACCAACGCGCCGGCGCAGGGCCTCGACATCACGCTCACGTCATACCGACCGATCGATGCTGGTCCGCGCAAGACCGAAGTTGAGAACCTGACGACGCGCGCGCTCGCTGGCCTGCGCGGCGACGTTGCCGGGTGGAACTGGGAATCGGCGCTGCTCTATTCAGAAGCCCGCACGGAAGACCACGAGAACCGCGTCTCCAATACCCTGTTCCAGCAGGCGCTCGCGCTTGCGACGCCGGATGCGTACAACCCCTTCAGCGGCGGTTGTGTCGATGATTTCGCGGCAGGCGACTGCACGCCGAGCACGCCTGCCTCAATCAGCTCGTTCGTCGTTCCCTCGTTCCGCCGCAGCGGTACCTCGCTTGCGTCGTGGGACCTGAAGGTCTCGAGGCCGGACCTCTTCACACTGTGGGCCGGCGATGTCGGCGCGGCGTTCGGGATCGAGGCGCGGCGCGAGGCATTCTACGATGATCGCGATCCTCGGCAGGACGGGACCATCCTGTTCGATGACATCATCGGCACGGGGCCGCTGACCAACGACCTGCAGGGCAACAACCAGTCGCTCGATACGCGGGGCAGCCGCACGGTGCAGTCGGCTTATGCTGAGCTGCAGGTTCCGCTGGTGTCGGAAAGCATGGGCATTCCGCTGGTCCAGAGCGTGGACATGCAGCTGGCGGTGCGCCACGAAAACTTCGACACGTTTGGCGACGTCACCAAGCCGAAAGTGGCGCTGTCCTGGCGGCCGTTCGACTTCCTGATGTTCCGCTCCGCCTGGTCCGAAGGTTTCCGCGCGCCCAACCTGCAGCAGCAATACGAAAGCGGCCTGCAGCGCTCCAACAACCGGTTCGACCTCGTCCGCTGCGAAGCCGCTGTAAGGCAGGCCCGGATCGCGAGCTTCACAACCTCATGCCCGACCGTCCCCGGCGTGTCGCAATCAGTAACATCGAGCCGGCAGGGAAGCGCTGCGCTCGAACCCGAGGAGTCGACTAACCTCACCTATGGCGGTGTGTTCGAAACGACCTTTCTGCCAGATGAGTGGGGCACGCTGACCTTCACCGCCGACTGGTGGCGGGTGGAGCAGGAAAATGTCGTCGGCATCTTCGGCGACGACAACCATATCCTGCTCGACTACGTGCTGCGCCTGAATGGCGGATCGAACGCGGCTGTCGTGCGTGCGACGCCGAATGCGGATGACATCGCGGAGTTCGCGGGCACGGGCATCGACCCGGTTGGCGAGATCCTGTTCGTCAATGACAACTACCTGAACCTTGATGCACGCAAAGTCGAAGGCTGGGACTTCGGGCTCTACTATGAACTGGACGACACGCCCGCTGGCGACTTCGCTTTCCGCGCCAATGCCGCGTATCTCGACACCTTCTTCCAGGACGTCTCGACGAACGGCGCGCTCATCAATGCTGCTGCAGCGGCTGGCGACATTCCGGATGCGCTCGGCGTTGACGGGCAGGGCGAGCTTGTGCGCGATTTCGGCCGGCCGGAATGGCGGTATTCAGCGTCGCTGACATGGCGTCTGAATGAGTTCGGCGCTGGCTGGTTCACGTCCTACGTGGGCGACGTCTATGACGATTTCAACCTGCTGAACGGCCAGCCCTGGATCATTGATGAATACCAGACGCACAATTTTTATGTGCAGTACGAACTGGATCAGGACAGTGATGCGCCGACGCGCTTCCGTCTCGGTGTGCGCAATCTCACCGATGAAGCACCGCCGCTGGCTGATACGACGTTCGGTTTTCTTGGCGATCTGCACAGCCCGCAGGGGCGTTATGTTTATCTGAATGTGCGGAAGACGTTTTGAGATCGTGAGCCCGAGCCCTCGTGGTTCGACGGACGCTCCCTGCGGTCGCTGCTCACCATGAGGGCTCTCACTGGCGGCGGCGAAGGACCCTCATGGTGAGCAGCGCGAAGCGCGCCCGTCGAACCACGAGGGGCCGGGCTCACCGCTACCGCGCGAAATACTCGATCATCGCATCGGCCGCCGCAGCGCCGAGAGCGCGGGCGTCCTCCGTCGAAACCTGATCCCACAACTCGACCGTGATGCCGGGCGCTTTCAGCGCTTCGAGGGCCCAGCCCTTTGAGGTGCCGCCGGCGGGGTTGTGCGAATAGGTCCATTCAGGCGGCGCCTTGAGGCGCGTGTCGAAGGCCTTCTTGAGATGTGTCAGGAAGCCGATCGTGGGGGACGGCGAATCCAGCGGCGGGGCGTAGATCACGGTGCGGTCTGTGGAGTGAAAATCCATCATGGCGACGACGCGGCGGTCGCCGGCCTGCGCCATGATCCAGTCGGAAAGGGCCTTGGTCTCAGGCTGGGTGAACTGGCCCCAGTCACGGTTGAGGTCGACGCCGCCGGAGTTGAGGCGCCAGTTGCCGCCATCGACGCCATCCGGGTTCGGCATTGGCGCGAGGATCATGCGATGGCGGGCGCGGAAGGAGGTGGCGATTGCATCATCGCGCTTCATCAGGCGCTCGACAAAGGCGCGATAGGCCTCCTGCCCCGAAGTCTCGGGCGGATGCTGGCGGGTAAGGGCGACGATCACCTCGATGCCGCCGCCGCCAACGAAGCTGACAAGGTCGCGGCCCTCGCGCGAGACGCCGTACTTTGTCTCCGTGAAACCGCGGCCGGAGACGGAGTTGCGCGTCCAGCCGATGTTGTCGCTCGCGGGTGAGATCGGCTGGGCGGCGATATAGGTTTCGCCCTGTTTGAGCGGCACGCGGAGCGTCGCACGCGTCTTGCGCTCATTGAGCGACAGGCTGGATTCGGGAAGCTTCTCCCAAGCCGCGCCGCCGCGCTTGATCCACGGGGCGTAGCGATGCGTGTAGTCCGTGTAGTCCAGCGTGATCGTGGTTTCGCGAGGCGTGTCGCTGTTGATCCTGAAGGCGAACCATGGGCTCGGATTGATGCCTTCGGTCACCGCGGGTTCGTGATCGACGGAGACGACGATGGCGCCGCCCGGGGCGATGGCGCAGTCATGCCTGCCGGCGGCGGGGAAGCTCGTGTCGACGCGGAGACCGGCGTCCGAGCAGATTGGCGGCGGGCCCAGCAAGGGCAGGCTCATCGCCGGCATGTTTTCGCATGCGCTCGCCAGCATGGCCGCGAGTCCTGCCGCCGCTGCGAGTCCACTCTGACGGAGCGGGATCATTTGTTGGCCTCGCGTGTCTGCTCCGCGAGCCTGTGGCCGAGGAGTTGGTTGGGGAAGGAGTAGTTTCCTTCGTGGCACGCATACTCGTAGACCGGGCCGGGCATCGCGTTGAACGCAAGCTCGCCCCGGATCGGCGCGGTGAACACGCCGGGCTCGTTGATGTCGAATGAATAGAGGACCTGCGTGTCGCTTATGCGACGGAAGCGCTCAATCACCGTGATGGTTTCGGGCGCGCCGCGAAAAGCGAGATCGGGTCTGAAGTTGGTGGTTTCAACCACCAGCGTATCGCCTTCGTAGCGGCCGATGGAATCGCCCATCCAGGGACGGATGACGCCGGTGCGGTGCCTGGTCGTCAGGGGGATGATGCGGGCGTCGTGGATCATCTCGACAAGGATGATCGCGTAGTCGTTTGTCTGGATGATCTGGTAATTGTTGTTGTAGCCCACGGGCATCATCGGCGGGCCGAGGAGTGAGCCGTAGTCGCGCAGGCAGCGTTCGGCGAGGGTGAAGCTTTCGGGATGGTCGCCGCGCTGGAAACCCAGCCCACGGGGATAAGCTGCGAGGCGGTCGGCGCGGGCGGCTTTGGCGGCGGGCGTAAGGTCGGGCAACTGGCCGTTTGCGGGGGCGACGAGGAAGGAGGTGCGGTGTTCGGCGCCGATCGCCATCTCGTCGCTGGCGGCTTCTGCTTCTTCGGCTGTCATCACGAGGCGGTCGCCGAATTCCGGATCGCGTTCGAGCGTTGTGGCGGTGGCGTGCGTCCAGTAGCCGGAGAGGTCGGGCTGGCCGGCGCTGTTGAGCGGCGCGGAATAGGATTGTGCGATCGCTGCGGGCGTCGCCGCGCATGCGATAGCGAACAGGGAGAGCAGGCCCAGCGTCTTCATCGGCCGGACACTGCCCGGGTCGGGGCTGGCGGTAAAGGGCGTGGGGAGGATCAGAAAAACTGCTCGTTTCGAACAGGTGTAGCGTCCGGCGATGCGGCGTAGTGAGGAAAGAGCATCCGCGGGAGCGATCACATGAACAACGTCCTGGTCCTTGCTGCATGGTCTGCGCTGGCGGGCGGGTTGATCCCCGTGATGGCGGCGCTGCAGGGAACTCTGGGGAGAACCATCCAGTCGCCGATTCATGCGTCGCTGATTGCTGTGGGAATGTCGTTCGTGGCGGTGGGGCTGGTGTTCGCGGCGGTGCGTCCGCCGATGCCGTCGGGCAATCTGTTCGCCGCGGTTCCGCCGATTGCGTGGCTGGGCGGCGCGGCTATGGCGTTCTATGCGATCAGCGCGACCTATGTGACGCCGCATTTCGGGGTCGGGAACTTTGTCATGTGCGTGGTGATCGCGCAGCTGGCGGTCTCGACGCTGATCGACCAGTTCGGACTGTTCGGGGCGCCGGTGCATCCGGTGGAGCTGAGGCGGCTGGGCGGGCTTGCGCTGCTGGGTGTCGGCGCGGCGCTGGTGGCGATCAAGTAGGTACGGTGCGGAGCTGGGCGGGGTCGTAGTAGAAGCGTTCGGTGCGGATACGGTCTCCGCTCCACAGCTGCATGGCCACCTCATCGAGCATGCGTCTGCCGACGTGGGGGACGCTCACCTCGATCTGCCAGTTGACGAAGACCAGGTCGCCATTGACAGCAAACCGTTCGACCTTGCGGACCGGCGTGTTCCCGTAGCGCAGCAGCACTTCCATTTCGTGGGCGAGGATGGCGTCGCGACCCTGTCGAATCTCGCCGTGGTTCTCCTGGGTCGTCGCATCATGATGATAGAAACGCATGACCGCCCCAGCGTAGTCCTGCTGCTCGACCCGTTTGATTAAGCCGCAGACTCGATCGGTTGAGGGCAGAAACTGAACTCCGGAACTGCAGAGTAGCACCCAAAATGGGTGTCAATCGTTGCCAAATACCACCGAGGCGGCTTTTGGTCGATATCGACGTTGTTGTGGAACATTTTTGCAGATACAGATCGTCGTGGGGGGTAAGAAATCCTCGCTTCCCTTCACCTCTTGGGCGGAACGATCGGTAGCGAGGATGACAGGCCGCCATCGACAGGTAGGACCTGGCCGTTGACGTAGCTTGCATCGTCGCTCGCGAGGAAGAGGGCGACCTTCGCGATCTCTTCCGGCTGGCCGGCGCGGCGCAGGGCGTTGAGCTGGCCGATCTTGTCGTCGGTGCCTTTCTCGCGTGCGCGGTCGAAGATCGGCTTGGTCATGCCGGTCTCGATCAGGCCGGGGGCGACGCCGTTCACGCGCACGCCGGTGCCGGCGAGGTTGTTGGCGGCGAGCGAGACAAGCGAGATGACGCCGGCTTTGGAGGCGGAGTAGGCGGGCGAACCAGCGCCATTGCGGATGCCGGCGACGCTTGCTGTGCAGACGATGGCGCCCTTGCCTTGGCTGATCATGTGCGGGGCGCCCAGCTGGATGGCGAGCATCGGGCCGA
>Ga0315902_10002270_pt1 | contig 30217 bp, 36 predicted proteins | sample LakEriMetagenome_9_FD_203523 | JGI IMG/M metagenome (GOLD analysis project Ga0315902, IMG submission 203523) | Freshwater fungal communities from buoy surface, Lake Erie, Ohio, United States - Buoy 12 MA117 | ecosystem: Environmental > Aquatic > Freshwater > Lake > Lake biofilm | place: USA...
CATCCAGACCGCAAGAAAACTCGTCGGTTCGTCACCAACTGGATGAATCGAATTGAAAAACCAATGGAGAAACAACCCTATGTTCCCGGCTCAATGCTTGGAATCAATCAACCATACACACCATCACTATGAATACCAAAATACTAAATGGCGATTGCATCGAAATGATGCGGACGCTTCCAGAGAAATCAATCAACTGCTGCGTTACATCACCACCATATTACGGACTTCGTGACTACGGACACGATGGACAGATTGGATTAGAAGAAACACCAGACGCATTTGTTCAAAAACTTGTAGAAGTATTCCGCGAGGTCAAGCGGGTATTAAAAGATGACGGAACGCTTTGGCTTAATCTTGGAGATAGTTATGCATCAAATCAATCTGCTGGAGATAGGGTTTCAAAGTATTCTCCAAAACAAACTACAAATGCAGGGAAGCTCGGTGGAAAGCAGAGGGTTCCAGAAGGATGGAAAGAAAAGGACTTAATTGGAATACCTTGGATGGTTGCCATTGCTCTGCGTATGGATGGTTGGTATCTGCGACAAGACATTATCTGGCATAAGCCAAACCCCATGCCAGAGTCAGTTGAAGATAGATGCACTAAAGCCCATGAATATGTTTTTTTATTATCGAAATCTAAAAAATATTATTATGATTACAAATCCATAAAGGAGAAGTCCGTTGACTCGGATGAATTAAAAAATAAAAGATCAGTATGGTCAGTTAATACAAAGCCGTATAAGGGAGCGCATTTCGCAACTTTCCCGCCAGACTTAATTCGGCCATGTATATTAGCAGGATGTCCAGAAGGAGGAACAGTTCTTGATCCATTTGGCGGAAGCGGGACAACTGGGGCTGTAGCAAACGAAGAAAATAGAAATGCGATACTATGCGAAGTCAATCCAGAATATATTCCACTAATCAATAAAAGACTCTCTGAAGTTCAACCAAAATTATTTTAATGACTATCCCTATCGCAAACACAGCAGAGAATGCAGCTATCTCTTTGCTCGTATCCAATCCAGATTGTTATTCACAGCTTCACTGGGAACCCTCGTATTTCTTCCACAATGCCACCAAAAGCGTTTTTGAAGCAATTGAGGCCATCCATAGCCGAACTGGAGTAATAACGGCAGTTTCGGTCATTTCGGAGCTAGAGACAACTGGTAAACTCGCTGATGCTGGTGGAACTGATGGAGTCATGGAGATGATTAAAACCATCTACATTGCTCCCGGCCCAGTATCGGTATCCATCGCTGACGACTATCGCCAGCAACTCATCAAGGCTAAATCCTACCGAGATGCCATCAAGGTAATCACAAATTCAGACAGAGACATTCGTGAGATGCGAATGGATTTGAATGAACTCTCTGAGCAAATCGCAGGATGTGTTGTCACCGATTCTGAAATCAAAACGATCAATCAGCACATCAATGAGCTAGTCGATGATCTTGAGAACAAGAACAAGCTGGATACATTCAAAACAGGGATGCACGATCTCGACATGGGATTCGGTGGTGGATTCCATCGCGGAGAAATGGTTGTTGTCGGAGCGCAGACTTCGGGAGGTAAATCAATCTTGCTTTACCAAATCGCTCTGGAGGCTCTGATGGACAATAAGTCTGTTGCGATCTTCTCGCTTGAAATGCCGTGCAAAACGATCCTTCGCCGCATGGCTTCAAACATCATCGGAAAGAAGATTGTGAATCAAGGTGACTTTGGAGATGGGACATCATTCGTCGCATCATTCAAGGAAATCGCCAACGCACTTCAAGCTCTGAATAAAATGCCAATCACACTCCGCGATGATCTCTCTGAAGTTGGAGCAATCGACGCTGAAGCACAACGACTGGCATCGCTAGGAAAAGCCGATGTGATTATTGTAGACTACCTGCAAATTGTATCCATGCCGAAAGCTGATAATCGTGAGCAAGCGATTTCAGAATTAACTCGCAGATTAAAATTGACTGCCCTAAAAAGTCAGTCTCTTGTGGTCACTGCAAGCCAACTCAATGATGATGGAAAGCTCCGCGAGTCTCGCGCAATCGGACATCATGCAGACCATGCGTTGTTCATTGTTCACGAGAAAAACAATTCCAGCATCGTTGTGGAAAAGAACCGCCGAGGCGCACGGGGAGTAGGTTTCCCAGTCGTCATGCGCGGAGAAATTTCACGATTTGAGCAAGGAGAAAAACAAGAAAAGAAAAAATGAGTGACACAGATGCAGCATTCATTGAGGCCAGTAATTGCTTCGACTTTGCAAATCATATCTGGGCATCTCGCCAATCAGACAAGTATGATGATGCGATGAAGGCATACGAACTAGGAGTGAAAATCTACCAAGAAAAATTTGTTGAAAAAAAGATTTGCGCTGAAGATGATTTTGAGTTCTGATCTCTCGCGTAGCAACGCTACTAAATAAATACTATGGATAAAAAATACATTGATAAACCCGGAAAGTATATTTGCACAGTCAAGGCTCCCGGCAACGGATGGCTGGATCATCCAGAAGGCAAAGCACCATTCATTCGCATCCCTTGCATTGTTGATATGCCAGAGAGCGATCAGCATGGATACGAGTCGGTATGGTATGGATACCTATCAGAAAAGAGCCGTGAACGCACAGAGGAGACTCTTAAACAAGTTTTCCAATGGGACGGCAACTGGGACAACGAAGATGGTCTTGATGCCTTCATTGGCCGCAGGGTTCGCTTGCAATGCGACGAGTCCGAATGGCAAGGCAAGACACAAGTGAAGGCTCGCTGGCTTAATCCCCTCGCAACAAAGCGTGAGAAGAACCGCGATGAATACGACAAGAAGCGTAAGTCAGTTCTTGAGCAGTTGAAGAAAGACTACCCACATCTTGCTATTGGAGGTAAGCATACTCCAAAGACGCATGATGATGAAGGGTCAGAAATTCCCTTCTAGCCTTTGAGAGAACAAGGGGATTGTGGCGGAGTGGTATCTGGTTATCATTTGCCCCTGAGCCGTAACCACATAAAACGGCTCGCTCTCAACCTATAAACATGAAAACAACTACTATAACAGCATTTATATTGCTGGTAATAGCTTATGTGTCATTCTGCATGGCATGGGAAAGAGTGATGAATAAACCATTCAAAATGTGTCCAGTATGTGGACAGACAATTAAATGAACTTTACCCATGAGATTCTGCGACAAATGGGATACAAGGCCAACGCAGATGGGTCATATTCCAGAACAGAAACTTATTCTCCTCGACAATTCTGGAGTGAGTCAGATATTAAAACTATAACTGATTATTATTTAAATACTCCAGAAAATTTATTTAATATATCTGAGCTATCAAAGAAGATAAATAGGACTGAAGCATCAATACACTGCAAAGCAAACGATTTAAAGCTAACGCTTCCGAGGGGAGTAAGAAAAAAATCAGATTTGCACATAAAAAATACCGCAGAATCACAAAAAGGAATATATCCAAACCATTTAAAGAAAGCAAACGAAGATAGAAAAGGCAAGCCGGGAGCAAATAAAGGCAAGAAAATTTGGTCTTCAGAACAAAAACAAGATATATCAGATAGATCAAAAGAATATCTGCAAAAACATTGTCACCCCAGAGGAATGTTAGGTAAAAAACATTCAGAAGAATCTAGGAGGGCAATGTCGATTGCTGGAAAAGGAAGGAAAAAGCCGCCAGAAGCTACACTTAAGATGATGCAGACAAAAGTCTCAAAATATGGAACTCTTACACCTAATTTAAAAAGAGGCTCGTGGAAAGCACAATGGTGTGAAGTTGGAGGGAAAAGATTTTACGCAAGGTCTTCTTGGGAAATAAATCATGCAAACTGGCTTGAGTCATTAAAGAAAAACAAATCAATTATTGATTGGGAGCATGAACCTGAAACATTTTGGTTTACTGGAATTAAACGAGGTGCAATGTCTTATTTGCCAGATTTTAAGATAACACTTAATGATAACTCTGTTGAGTTTCACGAAATCAAGGGTTGGATGGACTCAAGAAGCAGAACTAAAATAAAAAGGTTTAGGAAGCAACATAAGCAACATATTTTAAGGGTTTTTGGAAAATCAAATGATTCGCTAATACAATTCAAAATACCAAGTTGCTACATCATAAATGAATATAATAAATTAACGGAAATCGAAATAAAAGAAATATAAATATATGAATAAATACATACTACTAATAGCACTAGCAATACCAGCCTGCTCTAGCATCAGTAAGGAGACATACACGGAAACTCGCACATTGACATATCCTAAAGGTGGGCATCCTCACATTAAGGATATGTATTTGCGTAATGACAATAGCGGGAATGTCTCAACGCATGGAGTAAATCCAATCAATAATAACAATGTCATGGTTGCCCCTGCGACTCCAGTTGAGCCTGCAAGCACTCAAGATGATTGGAAGTATGTGAATCCAGACCTGCCAGTGAAGCACGAACCAACCTACGAGGACATACAGAACGAGAATAAACTACTTCTCGCTAAGTATTACAATGATTGGTTGAGAGAGTAGCAGGGACGGAGATGCATTCCCTTTTCAGATGTGGGCTTTCGGGAGTCTAGGACTTGTAGTAAGCCGCCCATCCCACTAGTTGAAGTATGCTTCCACGAGAGGCCCAACTAGTCGTATGTCCATCTGCCTGCTTAAATCTCAATACTTGATTCGCTCTCTTTTGCGATCAGTATTTTTCTTTTTATTACGATGCTCTGACCAATCAATCTCATCGTAGTTATCTTGCCACTTGCGCTCCCATGTCTTGGTGCGCGGTTTGTCGCCTTTTCCGTTACGATTCCACTCGCTGTCCTTCATCTTCATTTCCTTGTTCAATAGATTCGGTTTTTTCTTTAATAAGAACTTTCTCCATTAAAGAGCAAGCAACCATCAGTTCAAAGTTGAAACGCTTTGCTCGATTGATGATGTCAGCAAAGACATCGTGAGCAGAGACAGTAGTAATGTCGATTTGCTTCAGCACATGGTCAATGGCCTTAGCATGGTCTTCGCTGATTTGCTCTGGTTGTGTATTTTCTTGGCTCATATTATTTCTTTCGGATGATATTTATTTTAGACTTCTTCGGTTTCATCATAGAAACGCGAATGTTTGTTTTCTTCGGATTGCTGTCTGCTGTTGTGGTTATTGTTGGAGTCTCAAATTTAAGACTCGCGGATGTTTGTTTTTTCATTGTTTCTCTCGTTGTTCAATCATGGCATTTGCCATTTCAAAAGCAAATTCTGCGACATCCTTAACGGGAATATTTTCACCGAACTCTTCTGGATTAGCAAGCAATCCATTCATAGCTTGAGCCGCAAAATAGTCCCTCATGCTCATGCCAGTATTCGGGCGCACTTTTGGATTTGCAGCATCTCCCGGATACGCTTGCACAGGAAATGCAGGATGATTGCCACCTAATGTATTTGATTTATTAACCATATTTATATTCTGCCCCACCTAGATTTATAGTAAAGTTCGTTAAGCCTAACTCGTTCTGCTGTCATTGTCCAGAATTTATCGCAAGCAATATTAACTAACTTGCAAGTCTCATAGAACCACGGATCATAGTCGCTGCCATCAACGCCAGCCTTCCTATGATCATGCGCTGAATCTCTTATGTAAGTCTTTTTTTCCATAAATTCTCTGCATCAGAAAGAGACAATGCTGACCTTCCATTCCGCGAGTTGACATCGTTATGTATACCAATTCCCCATTTCCACAAGTCTGAAAAATCTGGAGGAAATTGCTTGCAATAGTCCTCAAAATGTTGTTGGCACGGACAACCATTCCACGGAATAGAATCAGCCCAGTTCTTAAACCAACTCTGCATGAATGCTAGGTCTTGGCAGCCCCTGTTGCGAAGTGAGAACAAATGCAGTTCAGCCCAGTATCTAGGCCCATCGCGGAGTATCACAGATTGTGATAGATTGCGGCTACGCTCTGCCTCATCCAATGCTCGCTGAACCCAGTCGCAATGCTCATCCCAGTTCAATCCAATATGCTCACAGACCATCTTCTCGACATCATCAGCAATCGAGCTGCCACTAATCGACTTTGAGCGGACGAATGTTTCGACCAGTTTACCAAGTGCCACAAGGAATGAATTATCTTCCCTTCCGCCATAATCAACCACAGGAATAATCAGATGATCTCCGATAATCTCAGAATCACTAAATGGCATTAGTGATGGATCAACTGACTTCGCCTCAAACTTCATTTATTTATTTATCTTTTTTAGAATCTTTACTGATCCCACCAGAACGCCGATGCCATCGCGTATCCACCTCCGACGAAAGTAGCAATAGCAAGAACAAGAGAAACCAGAGAATCATGCGTCATGGCTTCTCCAAGTCATCACTTACCTTTCTTGCGGGTCATCGCTGCCTTCTTGGCGCGAGCCTTGCGCTGAACGCTATAGGCGATGGCTACAGCTTGAGCTGGTTTTTTGCCCGAACGAATTTCAGCAGCTACATTACGATCAAAACAATTTTGTGAGGCACATTTACGGATTGGCATAGTTTTTATGTTGTATGTTAATTTTACTTTGAATGCAATGAATTATTCTTCCTCAAAAGAAATTTCAGATTCTTGATTTTCTTCTTGAGGTTGTTCAGTTGTTTTCAACCCAAAATCAGATGCCTTGAGATTCTGAATGCCATAGGTAGCAAACATACGCTGAATTGCTGGGAAGTTTTCTTCATTAACCTTCAATAGCAATTTACGGGCAAGCTCTGGATCAGTCATTGAATCAATCATCATATTCTTGAATAGATCAATGACTTCCTTATTATACTGACGCTGAACTTTCTTAACAAGGTCAGTTGACTTCCATGCAACATACCCCTTGATGCCTGCAAGACCAATTCCAGCAAGCTCAAGAACAGTGTCTTTAATATCTTGAGCTTTATCTTCTGGAGATTGAAACCCAGAAACCTTTAGCTTGGAACGACGAGACATCATATCAAGCTGTTGGCGAACAGTGTCCATTGCTTCAAGTTCTGGAGAGTCTTTTCCAAATACCATCTCAAGCGAGTTCCTAGTTGCAGAACCTTTTTGCATCAAGTCATTCATCTTTTTAAGATCAACTTGGAAGTCTGAAAGGTTAGCCTCATGTGAAGCAATGCCTTTGCCTACGCTTTCTTTTGATGTTGTCCTTGCTTGGCTATTCATCCATCCTCTAAATGCGTTTTTAAGACCTTCTGTGGCTTTTCCTGTTGTGTCTTTCGATGCTTGTTCCAACAGATTCTGAACTTGCTGTTCAGCATTAACCTTGTTAGACATTACTTTATTAACAACCTCGTATGGATTTCCGCCAATAAACCTTGCAGCAGGATTAGAGTTTGGATTAGTAGCAAGTTTTATTTCATCATCAAGTTTTTTGACTTGCTCTTGATAATTCTTTTCAATTTCTTTTGCTAAAGCATTAGCTTGTGACTCAACAATAGAAGCATTTTGTCCTTCTGCTATTCTCTGCTTCTTGAAATCAAGAACTGATTTTTTAGCATTAGCAACTTGATCTTCAAGAGTTGCGAATTTATCTTGAATCTCAGAGATTCTTTTTCTGGATTCAGGGAAAATCTCAAGGATTCGATTTCCCTTGGTTTGCAACCAATTCTCAATGGATTTAGATGTTTTAGTTCCCTTTACTTCACCAGACATCTTGCTTAATACCCAGTCCGAAACATTACGAATAGCTGTTGCCCTATCAGCTTCTGCGGCTACAACTTGATCTGGCGTTAGATTAGGAATATCCTTTTTACCAATAATAGCATCACGCAATCTTTGAATTTCTTCTGGAGATGCAGAGGCTTCACTTCTTCCAATAAACTGATCTATTGTTTTAGAATTAAGTGCTTTGGGGCCAAAAACATCTCCAGATGCTCCCTCTTTATACCTTTGAGCATATTCATAATATGCGCGATTGGCCTTTTTAAGATTTCCACTAACATCTTCAAGGGATGCAATATCATCATTCAGCGATTGCTTGAATTTAATCAAGGCTGGAACTTCTGCTTGTCTGGCTGAACTAGATTGAGCGGCACGAATTTCAGAATTAATAGCACGAATATCTGCGCGAAGCTGATCAAGTGTGCGAAGTTTCATGTTTCCCTTTGCATCTTGAACTTCACCAAGGATTTTTTGAACTTCAGCAGGGAGTCGCCGTTCTTCTCCAAACTCTTTTACCAATCCAGCCTTAGCTTCAGCTGTGTTCTTTTGATAGAACTTAGGAACTTCTTTTTCTGCGGCATCGTAAAGATCATTGATATAAATTTTCTCACGATCTTTCTGACGCTTAATTGCTTCAAATGCGCTTTCGCTCAACTTGTCTTTTACAGTTGATTCTTTAAGTGTTGAAAGATCAGAGAAAAGATTTTCATACTCATCTTTTACTTGCTGGAAGGCATCTTCAGCATTAAGCACTCCCTTATCTGCTTCGGCCTTGATTGCCGCCGCTTTTGCTCCAGCCTCTTCAATCAATTTAGCAGCCTCCGCATCTCCTTGAGCTAATGCAGTCTGTTTGTTTTTCTCTGATTCAGAGACGATATTATCAATTACTGATTTGAAGTATTGTTGAGCCTCTTCAGGGGAAGCCCCACTGGGAGCAAGTCCTTCACCAAGTTTGCGAGACATACCAGCAATATTTTCTAGCTTCCTACTAGCAAGAATATTGGATTCACGCTCTAGCATATCCTGCATAGCCAAAAGACCGGGATCACCAGTAATGTCACCAGTCATCATTTTAACTTGAGCATTACTTACTTCTTGAGAACGAGCCAAGTCATCTAATGCTTGAGCTTTATCTGAAACCATTGACTGATATGCGCTGGAAGCAAGTTTTTCAGCTTCTGCTGTCTTTTGAGCGGCAGATTTAGGGAGAAGAGTTAGTGCGCCTCGTCCAAGTCCTGCTGCAATTGGAACAGCAATACCAGCACCAAGACCTCCACCAAGTTGAGCTAATGGGCCTGCTTCTTCTTGCTTCATCTTCTCCATTACGCCACCAGCGGCTCCACCAGCGGCAGCTTGCACGACAGGACGCTCGCCCATTAGTTTAGTGAATCTGCGAGTTGCTTCAGCAGAAATCCTTTCGCCAACAGGAAGAATTGTTTCGGGTTGAATCGCCTTACTAATTGTTCCAAGTGCTTTTGCGCCACCGCCCATTTGAGATGTTCCAGCAGAAACAGCCTCAATAATCTTTTCTCCAGATGATTCGGGTTCAGGAACTCCAATTTTATCCAAAAGGTGAGTTACGGCATCTTTAGTATTTGAATACTTTGTTCCAAAGTTTGAATTAACTAAATCAATGGTAAGGTCTGCAAGTTGACCTGCAACAACGCCACCAGCAGCACCAACAGCCATTCCAGCAGGGCCAAATGGAAGACCAAGCAACGCCCCTGCTCCAGCTTGAGCGGCAGTAGGGGAAACGCCACGAACTACTGCGCCAGCAGCTCCCTTCGCTGTCATTGAAGGTTCTTCTTCAGGGGCAATCTCGTCCTCTGGAGTGAATTTAATATCAGTGTCCTCCTCCTCTTCCTCTGGAACAAAATCAATTGCCATATAAATTATTCAATTATTTGATAGCCTTCTTTTTTTGCGGCTTCAATATCTTTTTTGTCAATTTTAACTCGCGCTCCGTTTGGATGAATGGCTGAAATCATTTCTTTTTTTGATTTAGATGGTTTCTTTTCCAAAGATGGGTATTGCAATTCTGGCAAATTAAATTCTGGATCAACCTTTTTAATTTCACTTCCAGACATTTTAATAAGTTTAAGCCTTGCATCCCTAAGTCTTTCAAGTCTAGGAATAATATATTCTGATGGAAGATTGTCTAAATCAAATGATCCTTCTGTAGAAGCCAATGCTTCGCGCTCTCCCTCTGTCAATCCTCCTAATCCAGATGCTCCAGTTGGAGATGCTTGTTTTAATCCTATCATTGCATTTAATGCTGTGGTAGCATGAATTGTTTTTATCATTCCCCTTGCAATTTTTGCTGGACTATTTCCGGGTATTTTTGATGCAATAGTGCTCCATCCGCCAACTGATGTTAAAGGATTTTCATTTATTAAACTAATCAAATCATTAATTTCCCTTACAGAAGATGCGGCCTGATCTACTTGTGTTTTATATTGACTTACATTGGCTTTTGTTATTTTGCCAGATTTTTCTTCAGCTTCTTGAGACTTTCTTTCTGCCTCGGCTTCCTCTCTAGCTTCTTTTCTTTGCTCTCTTTGAGCTGAAGCTATATCTTGTTGCTCTCCAATTCTTTTATCCCTAATGCTTACTGGAACAACAGTTTTGTATTCTTCTGCTTTACCTAAGTTAATGACTTTATATTCATAATCTGGGTTGGTATCTTTTAGTTGATTATTTAACTCAGAGGCGAGATTTTGCGCTTCTTCATCAGTTTCGATTTGTCCATAGGATGGCGGCTCTGGATATTTTGTATAATCAACGCCTTCAATTTGTTTTTTCTGTGTAGTAACAACTTGAGGACGACGCTCCGGTTCTGGCAATTCCTCTAATACTTGAGCAGGAGGCGCAGCAGTTGTAGAAACTGTCATAGCCTCCAATGCTGGCTTTTCTTGGGGCATCCTTGGAGCAGGTTTCCAACTAAATACTCCGGGCCTTTCTTCAGGAATATCTCCTGAATCTAAAAATTCAGCGTCTGGAAGCGGCTCTTCTACAGTTTTATAATCAGAAGGCTCCTTATCAACTTTAGTTTCTGGAACTCTGTCAGAAAATCCAGAATAAGCCTTCTTAAATTCATCATACTTTTTAGCAAACCCCGGTTTACCGCTATTTTCAGAAATAAACCTAGCCTCTTCTTTTGCGTAAAAATCTGCATTATCAGATTTCTCTTTAGCACCATAAAGCATAAGCTCGTGAGCATACTTACGCTTCTCTTTTTCTTCCGCCTCTTCCTTCTCGTATTTAGCAGTAATTCCACTCAATGCGCCTTGAGCAATGCTAGAAACAGCACCAGCGATGCCTTCAGCTACAAGCTCTGGTCGAGAAGACTGAATCTGGATAGCTTGAAGTGGCTGGAACTGCAATGCAGCACCGCGAGTCACATCGAGTGCTGGCAATGGTTGAAGACCACTAAGATTAGCGAATTGAGGAGAGAAAGAATAGTCAGCCATTAGGAGCCTCCGAAGGTAAGATTAAAAATAGAAGGTAGTTGAAATGTATTTGATGGTTGTCCAGTTCCTCCTGCACCCAAATTAGCTGCGACTTGCCCACCATATACATCTCTAAGCCCAGCTATTGCGCCAGCACCGCCAATTCCCATAGAATTTAGTTTCTGAGCTTGGGTTTGTGGTTGCGCTCCACCAGCAACTGCTTGTGATCCTGCCGCGCCTTGAGCTTGTTGTGCGCGAGTCAATGCCTCCTTATCGGCTGCTTGCTGCTGCATTCCAAACTGGCCCAATTGCTGTCTAGCAAGAGCCTCACCCTGTTGAGCGGCAGCAAATCCAGCCTCTTTCTGCTGATTAATTATTTCTCGGCGACGAGCAGCTTCAGCGGCACGAGCGGCTTGAGCGGCTTGAGCGGCTTGTTGCTGTTGAAGTGCTAGTAGGGCATCTGAAGAGCTACTTCGTGAAGAGCCGTTTCCTGAAGAGGTGGAGCCAACGCTCATCCTCTTTTTACCCTTATCAGTTAGCCAAGAAAATAAATCAGCCATGATTATTGTCCACCAAATGTTATACCACTGGTTTTTGGAAGATTAAAGAGATTAGATGATTTACCAGTTGATCCAGCACCAGCATTCATGCTATCCATCCCATAAAATGGCAGAGGAGCGGTTGATGGAATAGCTCCAGCCCCAGCAAGGTTTGCCGATTGCTCTTGTTGCGCTTTTGCAATATCAAATCCTTCGCCAACAGCAGAAGTCCCAGCGGCAGATGTGGCCTGCTGTTGAGCCTGCTGCGCGGCAATATCTTTTGCTTGCTGCATTGAGCCAGCTTGAGAAAGAGTTTGTTGAGCTGCCATTTGTCCTTCACGGGCAGATGCAAGTGCAGATTGTTTTTGAGCTTGAATGATTGCTTGCTGTTGGGCTTGTCTAGCAGCGGCAGCTTGTGCCGCCTGTTGCTGCTGCATCATAGCAAGATAGCCCATCATCGGGTCTGGGGAAGATTGTCCTCCTCCGCTTTTGCCTCCACCTCCGCTTCTTCGTGATCCACCCATAATATTAAATAAGTTAAGTTTTAATGTTTAGTTTTTTTCTTGCTTCAAGGCATAAATCGCCATTCGGCTTAAAATGCCTACAAGAATCTGGTCTGTCAAAGTAAATTGAGCATGATACGCAATTTCCCACAGTTCCTTGTAATGCCACGCATCTGTTATTTTCAGTTTTCATCAAAGGATAGTCTCCTCGTTGCATTTCTTTCGGTATCTTTTCTGCATCCGATCTGTCACGCTTAAGAATCGGCCAAGACCATTTGTAAGTACAGCAAGCACCGCAAGAAATACAGTCTTCACTTGTTACTTCTTCCATTCCACAGGACGAAATCCAAGGTCATCAATAACGATGTCTTCGTATGGAGCAATTTCGCTTATATTCGTGATAGTGGCGTTTAGTTTAGGGCAATGCACATGGCGACCTAAATGGCGATTCACGCAATTAAAACAAGCTGGATAGAAGTCGGCATTTAATGACTTATCTGGATTGTTTTTCCATTGTCCATTTTCCTTTATGTAGCGAGTAGGGTCAGGCTCAACACCGCTTTCTTCAAGATACTGGAATATCTCATCATCAGTCCAATCACGCATTGGATATAGGGATACTGGCGCACCATCAACAATTCGGATGTCTTGAGCAAGTGGCACATGACCCTTAATCAAGTCTGTGTCTTCGTATTTTGTTCCGATAAATACTGCCCCCCACGGCCAATTAAATGTGCCAGTAGGTCGTTGCAAGAAGTCATCAACCCCACACAAGAATTTTTCATCTGGCTTTGGCTTCTCTGTGCCTAAAGATAAGACAACACAATTCTTGCCCCATTGAAAATAATGGAGCATATCGAAGCGAACCTCGCCAGTATTGACATCTGGGCCATCTGCCAATGACACCTTCATCGGAGGATACTCATATACCTCCAAGTTCCATTCTTTGATTAAGCGATCAGAATAGGCATATCGCTCACGGAACTTTGGCTGACGATACTGAACAACAGGAATATCAATCTCTGCCTCGTATCGGATCAAATGAAGCAATGCAGTAGAGTCTTTTCCTCCACTCCATAATACTACTGATCTAGGCCATCTTTTGTTCCACTCTTTTATTCTATTTATTGTTTTATTTATTAGGTGATGTCTCATTAAATAATAATTGCCGCCCCTAACGCCGCTCCAGCCACTGCGCCTCCAGCACCAATCATCTGACCAGTCATTGCATTCTTAGAAGCTGCATTTTGCACAGCATTGTTATACATTGCCTGCTCGTAGTTTTGCTTGTTCTGTTGAGAAATATTATTCGCTTGGGAGAGTTCACCAAGATTCTGATTGATGAAATCAGAAGTAGATTGTTGCAATCTTTGACCACTTGAAATCACATTTTGTTGATACTGCTGCATTGCCTGCAAGTTAGCTGCTTTAGCCGCCATTTCAGCTTGGATAGCAGTTGCTGGATCAAGTCCTCCAACTGGGGCAGGAGTTTGAGCGAGGTATCCTTGTTGCAGAGCAAGAGCGCGAAGTCTTGCCTGCCTGCCAGCTTCAGTCCCAGTGTCATACATTGCAGCGCGGCCAATGGTTCCACCAAGTCCAGTTGTATACCCAGAAGTCAATCCTTGCTTCTTTGCAAGCTCATTCATGCTACGCTGAATTGCGGAAATATCAGAAAGCTCTGCAACCTTGCCTCCCATCTGACTACGCATTCTTGCAGCTTCTGGATCAGTTAGCCCCTCAAGCTCACGAGAGCGAGTGATATTTTCAAGTCCAAATTCGGCAGCTTCTTTAGATGTTCTCCCAGCATCGAATGTTTGAGTCTTTGGAGGCATTTCAGCGTATGCCTTTAGAAGGTCTGCTTGGCCCTGCAAATACTGACTACCTATTGCTTGTTTACCAGCAATCAGCGCAAACATAGATGTGTCGTCAGGTCTTTTCATTTTAATGTTGATACCCAGCCGCAGACATATCTACTGGAGGCTTTGTTCCTGTAGTCCCAAATCCACCAGTTTTCCCATAAGCACCAATAGCAGAAGATGCGGCCTGTCCACCAGCTTGAATATATGCGCCAGTAATTGCGCGTTGAGATGCTAGATTTTGAGCTTGATTGTCAAGCATGGCCTGTTGATATGTTTGCTGAGACTGCTGTTGAGCATTCTGCATTCCTCCAAGATTAGAAAATTGATTCATTGCAGATTGAAAGCCTGTTTGCCCAAGTTGACCAGCACTACCAAGTATCCCTTGTTTATATGCTTCCATTGCGGCAATGTTTTGAGCTTCAGCCCCCATTTTTCCCGCAATAGATGTCTCTGGAGATAAACCGCCAACTGGGGCTTGTGTTCTTGCAAGATATGATTGGCGTTGTGCAGTTAGATTTTCCTCGTATGCCTGTTTAGCTGCAAGCGCACGATCATACATTGCAGCACGGCCAATAGTAGAGTCGCCAAGGCCAGTCTCGTATTGCGTTGGAAGTCCTTCAGTTCGCATATACTCGCGCATATACTGATCCGCATTTTGCTGTGCAGTAAGGTCTTCAATCTGCTTAGATTGAGCAAGTCGCATTGCGGCTTCTTGAGGATTGGAAATGCGCTCCAATTCCCTTTGTCGCAAAATATTACCAAGTCCAAGCTCTGCGGCCCTACGAGATTGAGCGGCTGCATCATATCTCTGTTGCTCTGGAGTCATTTCAGAATACATTTTAAGCATTTCTGCTTGATTCTGCATCTGTTGCTGTTGGGCTTGTTGCATCATCATTGCAATAGCAATGTCACGCGATGGATCGCGTTTTGAAAAATAGCTACTTGCGTTTACTGTGCTTGCTCCACCCATTTTTAAGTCAATGAATCGTAACTATAAATCTCTCTGTTCATCTTAGTCAATCCCAATTTACTCATAACATCATTAGTAAATTTTGGACGATCATCAATAAGTGGAACGCCAATGTATCCAAGACCACCAGAAAGTTGAGCGTGAGATCGCCAATCGCTCATTACTTGAATTACATCCTGCGGCCTAGTATGATTCGGGTGAAAAGCTGGATAGACAGTAGGAATGAAAACATGGTCAGAATAGCCAAACAACTCACCGTTCCGATAATGAGCGTAAACATTGATGTTAGGATGTTCGACAATTTTGTGGTCAAACGATTCAGCGAAGTCTTGTAAATTTCCAAATTCAAATGAGTCTTTAGATATGAGTCGATAGTCGATTCTGGTTTTCATATTTATTAATTAAATCCAACCTTTGGATTATTCCCTGCAATTTCGTTAGGAATGTAATCCTTAAATCGGATTGCTTGTTGAGCAATGATTTTTTTGCGGTCAGAATAATTTCCACAGGCAGCACACGGCAAGCATCCAGATTGAGGAGTAAACAGTGGAACTGACGAATACAATGGAACAACTGGATCGTCATTAAATGGCGAAATATATCTGAATGGAAACTGAGTTACTTGCTTTGTTGCTGTTGTAATGGATGGCATATTAACAAGGATTCTGATATAGATATTGTTGCGCTGCCTGATTTGCTGCAACTTGGGCCAATTCCCCAGCTTGATTCTTGGCATCAATTTGAGAAATGCTTGAAAGATAACTTGCCGATGCAGTAGCTGAAATTGATTTTGCTGGATTCAATGTGCAGGAAAGGGTGACAGTTCTAAATTCTTTTGCCCACCAAGATTTTTGACTTGTATCAGCTTGCTCAAATGGAGTGGGAAGCAAATCAATTTCAAGACTTGTTCCATCTTGAGATGTAACACAAGATTTAGTTTCTGGAGCTTGCGGAACACCTGTGCTGCGCTCGCTCCAAGGATCAATGAAGATGCGAAGTGCCTCTACACCGAACTCCCCGCACCATTCGATCAATACGGAAAATGCTTTATCAATATCGCTTGTAAGAACGGACTCGCAAGTAATGGCTGATTGCCTGCGCTGAGAGTTTTCAGTAACTAGCCTGCGGTATTGCGTGTTCAGAAATCCTAATTTTGCAATCTCATCAGCGTAGTCAGTATTGACCCATTGATAATCTTCCGTCACAGCAAGCAATCTGGTCTCAAGAATATTTTGATATGATCCTTTTGAGCCACGATACGAAACTTTGACATCCACAGTTCCGCCAATTTCGCAAGCCTCAATTTCTGCATATTGAAATTGCTTGTAGTCTAATCCATCACCCAAAAGTCCAGTCTCCATCTGGGAATAAATACGATTGACCTTTTCTGTAATGTTACCATCAACATCAATATCAAAATATGTATCAGCGCGATTCTGAGTGAATGCCTCCCAGAGATGGTTGTATGAACCATCATTTGTTGCGGAATAGTCAACTGAGAAATGGAAACAACGAGGAGTTCCGTCAATCACACCAGAAATCCATTCTACGGGCCTTGTTCCAGTCCATACACCAGACCATGCTGGAGTCCTTTGAGAAGACCATTCTGCCGCCGCTGCATAATCAAGAACCATTGTAGCAGAGTTGCACGGCTCCAAGTATGGGACAGAATAGAGGAGATAGTTCTCAAAGTTCATCGCGCAAATCTTACTGGTATCTCCAGCCATGTATGATTTGACTCTTGCCATTTCAATATCTCGATAAACAGACTGAGATGTTATGTATGCAGATGCAGCGACATCCGCAGAAACCAATCCGCCTTGAGAATACCACCAAAGCTGACCAGCTTGAAACGCAATAGATTTTCCAGAAACGCATCCAATCGTAGGATACAAGGTAGTCTGGAAGTTTGCCGTGCTTGCCCATTGCGTTCGATCATAGATTCCACTGGCAAGTGAGTATGTTGCACGATCCGTAAAAACAACGAGTTTCGTGTCATTGTTCTGGCCGATATAGTTCGTCATTCCAGTAACAACGCGAGCGAATGCAAAGTCTCCACGGCCAGTCCCAGTCAATCTTTCAGTAAAAGATGTGGGGTCGCCCAAGTCAGATGCAAGAACAATATTTTTAGAGGCAACCCACAACCGATTCCCACTATATGCCATCCAGTATCCAATAGGAATAGATGCAGTCTGGATACCAGTCTGATTTGATCCATCCCAATATGCGGGAGCAGAAATCCCATCTTGAATCACAACGATACGATGAGATGGAGTAACAGTTACATCTCCACCAGTTGAAACCTGTGCAGTTTGTGTTGCTGATGTAAAAACAAATTGGTCAACAGATGGATCGAGCTTGATGTTTTTTAGACGAAAATCCTCCCAGTTTTTTGGCTGAATAATTGGGAATGGAGAATAGTAAACATTACCATTAACCGCGAACAATACATACGGCAATTCATCAGCCAAAGATGTTGTTCCATCTGGATTGTAAATTTGCGCTGGAATGGTTTTCGTAACTCCATTTTGAATGATTGTGTCTGATGCGCTGGCTTGCTTGTTTGCAGAAAATAAAATTCCACCTTGGAAGTTGCCCGGAGGCAAGGACAGGCGCATTGAATATCCCGGCCTAGTCTGAATAATGCCACCACGAACAGAACAGTTTACTGCCCATTTGATTTGATTATCTGGCAATGCCCACGGGTTGCGAACGGAATTAACCCCTAGAAGCCACCCAGAGGAAGTCTTGACTTCTCTGCCCGATGTAATCTGTGCGCTTTTCATTAGAACATTACTGGATCAGTCGTATCGCCATATGTGATCGCATTTATTTGCGGGACTGACATTGCGTGACCATCAATGCTCTCTTGCTGATTCTTGAGATATGCAAAGGCAATCTGCCAGTAACGAGCGGACTGATCCGCAAAGTCTTTGTCTTCCAAATCGCAGGCGTGAACAGCAGTGATGATTGCTCGCTCTTGCTCCAGCGGAATGAAATCGTAGATGCTGGTGATACTTGGAGTCTGAATACGATAAGAAATCCTAGCCCATGCACAAGGCTTACCAATGCGAATCCTGCGGTATTGAGGATTAACTTCAGATGGATGATATTGACCGATCAAAGTCATGTCATTGCTACGGCCATAATCGTAAGCGTAGAGTGAAACATAACCTTCAGTAATTGGCTTATCGACTTGCGATACAGACTTCACAAATGTTGGCAATGTTACAGAGTCAACAAAGAATGTTGATTCCACAGTTTCTCCAGTTGTCGTGTATATCTTGCGGCCAGTAGTAGAAGAAGTATTTCTTGCATGAGCAAGCGTATCGTAAAGCTCAAACGAATTGTTATCTAGCCTGCGAGCGTAGTATGTCGTTCCAGCAGTCAATCCAGTTGGCAACACATCGCCTTCTTTGGCGCGAGGAACAACGGCATCACCAGTATTAAAGTGGGCTTGGTCAGCATCAATACTCGTAGATGGAGAGACATTGAATGTGCGAATAATGTCAACGCTCAACTGACCATTTCCCGGAGTGGTTAGAACTTGCAGGGTTACTCCAGAATATACCTTGAATTTATTTCCTTCAAGTTTGATCGTATAATCAGTTCCAGAAATCAAAGGAGATGGCAGAACTCCAGTAGTAGAGAACCTTACAATTTCACCTTCATTTAGATACTCGATTTCACTAGGAACAATCACATTTCCAAATGGCAATGACTGGAATGATTTTCTCAGTGCGTAATAAGATTGACCAGAGCCAAATGATGTAACAGTAATAAGACCAGTTGTTCCGCCAGCATTAGCATTAACTAGACTATTGTAAATCTTGCCAGTCGTATTGTTAATCTTATTTAAATAAAATGGTGTTACTCCATTATCAATAGATGGATTAGTGTTAGGAAGTAGATAATCCGTTCCAAAATACAATTCTTGTCCAGTAGCAAGATTAGTAAACTCGCCCTCCCAGTTGTTATTAAATGTTACGCTGAATGCACGAGATAACGATACATACAATGTTCCGGTTCCAGAAGAAGTGATGTTAATATCACTAAAGTCAGCATCCTTAACAGTAAAGTTTCCAGTAGAAGTATTTAGCGGAGATTCTGCGCGATATGCAGTTCCAGACACAAGCGGAGCAGGAAGAGTTCCAGTTGATGTAAATGCAACAAAAACACCAGTAGATGGAGATATTGTAACTGTTGGAGTTCCGGTATATCCAAATCCAGATGTAACTACATTTAATTGTGTTACATCGCCAGAATAAGATGTGATAGTGCCTGTTGCTGGAGTTGTTGTTCCAGACGCAATTGCATACTGGAATGTGGTTCCAGTTGGATCAGGGACACTAGATGTAATAGTTCCAGTAGCTGGAGTTGTTAGTGTGGATGCTACACTGTAAGTAAACTCATTTGGATTAGAATAAACAGTAACTACGAATGCTCCATTATATCCACTAGGAGTTGCTCCACTAATAGTAACAACATCTCCAGTAGAATAATCATGTGGAGTTGGAGTAACGGCAGTAGCAATTGTTCCAGACCTAGAAATAGTTACTCCACTTATTGTTGTTAATGGAACAGATGTTATTACTTTTGTTCCATTATACGCGTTTGGTATTGCTCCAGAAATTGTTACTGACTGACCGACACTATAACCATGAGCGGATGATGTTGTGGCAGTTGCAGTAAAACCAGACCTTGTAAGTAAAGAAACATTTAGAACATTACTATTTATTGTTGCCGTTGCAGTTGCTCCACTCCCATTTCCTCCAGTTATTTTAACTTGTGGAGGTTCAGTATAATTCAATCCGCCTGAAATCTTTCTAAATCCAGAAATAAATGAAGTTTGTATTTTTGCAGATGCTTTTGCCGCACCGCTACTAAAGGTAATCGTTGGTGGACTAGAGTATCCCAGCCCAGCACTTGTAATAACTACTTGGTTTACTGCGCCAGACACAATAATTGCATATCCAGTGGCAGTTGATGTTTCTATATTGCTTCCCGGTGGCGGCGAAGGAGGATCAGAAAAAGTAACATCTGGGGCTGCTCCATATCCAGAACCTCCAGCAGTAACTTGAACAGAAACAACAGAGCCAACAGTAATAGCTTGGAATTGCGCTCCAGAACCAGATGGGGCAGCTATATTGAGTCCAGTTGCCGTTATTTGAGATTCCGATCCTATAGTAACAGACGCTGGTATGAGCTTAACAATGGAATTTGTCCCGCTTCCAGAATCTTTAATTGTAATTGGATTGATTAGATTTGTAGGAGATGAAGCTAATGCATCTGCTTTATTTTCGTGCAGTGAAACAATAAATGGATCAATAACATTTACGAAATAGTTTTGATTCGCAATAAGTGGCTTTGGAAGCGTGCCAGATGCAGTAAATGCTTGAACTTGATCTCCATCATTGTAGTAGTGGCGAACAGAGAATGTCAGAGTTGTCTGAGGATCAATTTGTTTACGAATATCAGCATACAGAGTTCCCGGCGCAGGAGGAACTGGCCCAGTCGTTCCAGTGGTGTAAACTGGATTGATATTCTTTTTTGCATCATTCTCACTTTCAAATATCGTCAAATGCGTAGCATCTTCTGCATTCGCATAATATGTCTGATTTGAGTTAAGTGGTGATGGAAGAGACTGTCCAGTTGGAAATGTGAGCTGGTTAGCTGTATCAAGTGTAAATGCAGGAGCAGATGAAAGCTGAAGCGCAGTGACAACTTCTGCTTCTCGCGTGTCACGGAATGTCAAGTTGCCAGCACCGACAATGCTCTGCAAATCTATTGGATATTGCAATGCTTGGGCATTCAGAGGATCATTGAAAAGCTGGACTGTATATGCGTCGATTACTCCAATGTAGTATGTCTGGCCATTCTCCAATGCTACAGGAATCGTTCCAGTTGTCGCAGTAACGCTCATTCCTTGACCAGATGATAGTCCGTGAGCAGTTGTGCTTGTAAAGAGATTGATTGGCGTTATAGCAACACTGCGGGTCTTTACAGTAGCATCATCTGGAGTAATCGTTCCATACGCAAAATCACTTTGCGAGTGAATTGGAACAAGCAAGCCATCAACGCCAGTTCCATTCGCAAGTTGCGAGCGAAGTGTTCGATTGTCTTGATCGTTGCCAAGAACACGAAGCGTCTTGCCAACATCATTCTCCAACTCAGCAACAGCGATAAGCTGTGAAGGCTGAATGATGTCCATGAGTGTAGCAACATATCCGCGATCATCCCATGCCCATTCAACGGAATTGAACATTCCGCCTTTGTTTACATGGTATTGGAATAGGCGATTGCGGAAGTATGTCGGAGAGCCGTCAATGTTGACCGCAAGAGGAACATCAATATTGCGAGGAAGCGTGATAGAACAACGATCCCATCCTGTGCATACATCAACATCAGCAACAGAGTGAGTCCAGTGACCAGACTCCATCAATGTCGCTACTGCCTGCTGAATTTTACGAAAGATTTTACTTTCGTCAGTCGTTCCTAGAATTTCAGCACATTCCTCAAAGATTTGCGAGACAAACATGGCGCGACATTATCGCATCGAACCTTCTGCCGCAAGTGATTTAAGAAACTCTTCGTCTTCAGCGGTAGCAACAGCCTCTGGAGCCATTTCTTCGGCAACAGCAACGGCTTCCCCACCTTTTTGAGCGTCAACTTCAGCTTTGAGTGTTTCAAGACCAGACTGTAGCTGGCTGACAAGGGTGTAGATAGAATCAAAAGCATCAGATGGCATTTGAACCATAACCTTACCACCAGCAGGAGCAGCCATGTCAGGAGTTGGTGCGGCCATTTCCCCCGGCATCGCTTCTGGTGTTGGAGTTGGAGCCTCGGTTGGAGGCATGGTTTTATCTTGTGCCATAAAATTAATCTTCGTATTCTTCTTCAGTTTCTTCCTCTTCGCCCTCGGCTTCTTTCAAGCCTTTTTCAATAGCGTCTTCATCGTCCTCTTCTTCTTCCATCATTGGCTCCATCTTGGATTTGCCATTGGATTTGATGCCGTGGATTTCAAGTTCTACGCAATAGCATTTCTTTTCTTCGCCATCGCGCATCACAGTCTCTTTCTTTTCCATGACTTTCTTGAAGTGAATGACAGCAGTCCCCTCTTTCGGAAAATCCATCAACTCTTTAGCATTGCTGAAATAGAGAGAAGGATAGTGAACAGAAGATGGTTCACGCTCAATTTCTATAGCCATCGCTGGCTTCATTTCCTCGCCAAGGTCAACGAAACCTTCTGGCAAATTTACTTTTTTGGATGTGTATGGCATATTATTTAGCTTCCAATTCAGCTACTTTAGCAGATAGTTCTTTAACTGCATTAATAAGAATATAAGTCAAAGCATGAGAATTGAAATTATATAATTCTGTTTTTTCAGAATCATTTTCATTTAATTTTGCTTTAAATGTAGAAATGCCTTCTGGAACAATATCTTTTATTTCTTGAGCAATTACACCTACATTGTTTTTAATTTTTTCAAATCCTGCATTTCCATTATAATCATAAATGACTGGTTTTATAGAATTAATAGCATCAAGTCCTTTTGTAAAAGGCTTGATATTTTCTTTAACTCTTTCATCAGATGCAATTGTCCATGTGTTTGTTGATGGTTTTGCAGCGGAGTCAGTTGCAAGTTGCAATAGATATGATGGGTTAATATTGCCAATTGCAACATTTCCTCCAGCTTTATTTAAAAGCAATGGAGTTCCTGCGCCAGAATCGTCAATTGCTGAAACAATTCCGTGTTGTCCTGCCGATGGTTCCCAATATGCTCCTAAAAATAATCTTTGAAAATTATTATCAACTAATATTTTACCCGTATAACCAGATGCTGAACCCTCTGTCATTACAATATGCAATTTTGCTTCTGGAGAAGTTGTTCCAATTCCAACATTTCCATCATTATCAATTGCAAATGGACTATTATCTGGATTTGTTGAATCTTCAATTTTGAATGCGTCACCAGTTCCTGTTTGCGTGATTGTTAGTGCCGTTGATGTAGAACTTGTAGAAATTGTTTTAATTCCTGTGATCGTCTGTGTTGTATCTGTAGTTACAATATTAGGTGTAATTACATTTTGTGTTGCTTTAGTTAGTGGCATAATTTTAGTTTTTCTATTTTAGTTGTTTGTTAGTTGTTTTTGATTGTTAAGCTACTGATAGTGATACTATTGTTATTTCCGATCCAGATGGAATTGGTGTCGAGAAAGTTAATGTTCTTGGGATTACATTGTCAATAGTGTAATTTGTTGATTTCTGATAAACTCCGTCAACGCAAACAAGATATGCTGTAGCAAGTATAGACAATCCACCTGTAATTGCAAATACTGTTTGAATGCCATCTCCAGTATATGCCCATGCATTTCCAAAATTAGAAGGAGGAAGAACGCCTGTTGCCCCAGTAGCTCCAGTCGCACCAAAACCAGTTGCACCTTGAGGCCCAATTAATCCAGTGGCTCCATCTGGGCCAATAACTCCAGTTGCACCAGTTGTTCCAGCACCTGTTGCACCAACTGGCCCTGTGCTTCCCGTGGCTCCCGTTGGGCCGTCAACTCCAGTTGCACCAGTTGTTCCAGCACCTGTTGCACCAACTGGCCCTGTGCTTCCAGTAGCTCCCGTTGGGCCTGTAGCACCTAGTCCTCCATCACCAGCAATGCCGATTTCCCAATCAGCAAAATTTCCACTGCCTTGGACTGTATCAACTTGAATTTTTACCCAAGAATTATTTACCTCAATAACATTTCCTTCAACCCAGTCATAAGGATATGCCGAGTTAGCTACTGCGCGAAGTCGAGTTCCGTATGTCCATCCAATAGGGGCATCTGGAGTATAGTAAAATTGCTTATATCCAGTATCAATGTCATGCGATGTAAAACTTTGACGAACAATGACCTGTGAAATTCCAGACGCACCAGTTGAACCTTTAATTCCAGTTGCTCCAGCAATTCCATTCAATGATATAATTACAATTTGCGATCCTGATGGAATAGGTGACGACATTGTTAAGATTGCCCCGCTGATTGAGTAATTAACAGGGTCTTGAGTAACGCCATCAATGTTGACTGAATAAGCTAATGGGTTGTTTGTCGTATTCCCTGAAATATTAAATGTGGTATTATTGCTACCCGTATAAGCCCAACGAACACCACCAAACGGGCCTGCTGAACCTGCAACTCCTGTTGCGCCTTGAATTCCAGTTGCGCCAGTTGATCCAGCACCAGTCGCGCCAGTTGCGCCCCTAATACCAGTTGCGCCAATAACTCCTGTTGCGCCAGTTGACCCAAGTCCAGTTGCTCCTTGAAGACCAGTTGATCCCGTTGCTCCAGATGCTCCAATATTTCCTTGAATTCCTGTTGCTCCAGTGCTTCCAACAGCGCCAGTGGCTCCAGTCGCACCAGCTCGGCTCGAAAGCTCAACAATAGTCAAAATTGAGCCTGCTGGGAGGAATGTATCAAGTGTTAAAACTCGCGGCAATGAAGTAGAAATAGTGTAACTAATGGGGTCTTGGACAACACCATCAATATATGCCAAATATGCATTTCGATCTGGCTGATAAGCTCCAGTCAGAGTGAATGCAGATTGACCAGAACCAGTAAATCCCCAGCGTAAGAATGTTCCATATCCATCAAGTGAATTAGAAAACAAACGAAGCAAGTAGCAAAGCAATCCCTCGCCCTCTTCACGAGGAATGTCATCCACCTCTGTTGTGTTATTTGGATCACAAGGAATATCCCAAACTACGCGACCATTAACCACAGTCTTGTTAATCGTGCCATATAGAGCATAAACAAGATTAGAAATCAAAGAAGGAACGGACTCCGGTGAAACCTGTGGATATGGAGTGTCGGGGCAGCAAGTGCTGCTGTAAGTGGAATTATTGCAATTGCAGGACATAATTTTCGTTGATTTAATTGTTTGAAATTACTTTGTCAAAACATATCAAGAAATTTGTTCCATTTCTTCGTAACTTTCCGCCAGAAGCGTCCCCATATCTTCGACTGCTTCTTCCTCAAGGTCGGGAAACCTCGCATGAAGCAATTCATGGCATAGAACATTTAACATTGACCTTTCGCATTTTGGATTGATGAAAATAGTTCTACTTGAGTAGTCACAAATTCCATCATTATCGACTCCGTTTGTTTTTCCTGCGTGACCCAATCGTATCTTCCATGACTTTCCGTTGATTGTCTTTTTGATTATTTTCTTTTTCATGGAATTTGTAGTGAGGAATCCTCATTATGCGATCTCTTTTAATCAAGAACTTCTTCTCTGTAACATATCCAAGTTCTTTTCCAGTTTTGATTTTCTTCTGGACATTACTGATAGTCACACTCCACATTTTTGTTAATTCAATAGCGGAATACCAACCATCAGGAATTACATCCAATGGCATAGATTCTTGCTGTATGATTTTTAGGAAATCATTCGGCGTCATGGCAACCTCCAAGGCTGATTTGCCTCACGGGTTGTAATGTGAATGCAAGATTGCTTTAGTTCCTCGCAATACTCACCCCACAAGAAGCCCTGCTGCCATGCAAGCGTAGCCCTGCGCCCTTTTGCATAGTCCATTGCTGACCTATTTGTGAGGGAGCCAATGTTGTATCCAGTTCCGCCAACTAGATTGCGACCTGATTGCATAGAAACCTTGTGCGTGTGACCAAATACAATTTTACGCCTTGTGCTATTGCAGAATGCTTCAGCCGTATCACGAGCAGCCATTTCATTGAACAATACTCCGTGCTGAAATCCAATGTCTGCGATGTCAAACATCTGAAAAACTCCATCCCAAGGAATAAGCGGAGCGCGAAGTTTTTTGCAACACTCGCTAATCGCTTCAACGATCTTGTATGCGGCATGAGCTACAACAGCATTATTACTTGCTTGCAGCCTCCATGCGCGGTCTTCGTGATTTCCACAAAGCACAATATTTGCTTTCAGCATCTTTAGGTGCATCAAGCCTGTATCAATGTCTGGGATAAGCGGCTCTGCTTCACTTGAACCTTTTGCTCCAGCCATTAGGGCTGTTAGGTCCACGAAGTCTCCTAGATGAATTGTGGTATGCGGTTTGAAGTCACTTTGGAAATTTAAAACACTATTGAGTGCTTCCTTGTCACAATATTTTGCATGGGAGCAAGACACAGCTAGTATCCGCTTCCACTTATGATTTATGTTTGCCATTTATTTATTGATGGAGCCGCTTGGATTAATACGAATTAAATCTTTTACAAGAGTTTTTTTTCTTATTTTTCTCCAAACGCCATCACCAGACTCTGAATCTCGCTCGCCTTTCCCATTCGTATTTCCCTCTAGTGTTTCTATCCAGATTCCATTGTCACTGACAACAAAACCAACATGAGAGAAATCAAATGTCACAATATCTCCAAGTTTTGCTTTATCTTTTTCAGTGAAAATACGAGTAGTATTTGGACGCTTTTTTGCCCATGCAGTTAAGCCATAAGCAAGCGCAGTTTTTGGTCGCCACTCTTCGGGAGTTCTGTTTTTCAGATTGAGCCATTTAACAACTTGAGAGTCTTCAAGCCATTCCTTGATGCACCAATCCGTAAAAGCGGCACACCAAGGCCAAGCACCCGGAGCAAGGTCTGTTGCGGTTTGATATTCACGGATTTTATCTCCGCGATTATTGCCGCCAATTTCTCTAACGCCAACTTGCGATTCCGCAATGGCAATTAGTTTTTCTAACATTTATTTTTTATCTTTTCGGATGATATTGATGAGTCCAACGAGGCTCAATCCAGCCGCAAGAATGCCTTCCTGCATCGAAGGATCAAGTTTTACGCCGAGAGCAGTCGCTACCAAAATCAAACCACGCCATGTGCTATTCTCGCTGAGTCGTTCAAGAACTGTATTTACGATTTTCATATTATTTGTCTTTTATTGTTTTTGAGAAGTGTTCCCAAGCATACATCACACTTGGGTCTTCTTTGGGTTTATCTTCTTTTGGTTTATCTGGGTCGATGTATGGAATGTAGGATACTGCCAGCTTTAATTGAACTGAACCGAGCTTACCTTGATTCTGTCCTGCTGGCGGTATTGGAATATTGACGCATGAATTAAGCGCAAACGCAAGCAGAATTATTCCAAGCGATTTCACTTGTCTTTATCCTTATCTTTCTTGAAACGAGCAAGCATTATGTAGATAGACACCCATGCGGCAGCAATCGCACTCAGAGAGGCTAAGATACGGAACCAAATGTCAAGTTCTGGGAGCATAGATACTGCAACTGCAAGCACGCTATAGATCGTGCCAGCATACCCCGTTCCATGTGAAAATCCGCTATCTGAGTTCATTGTTAATTTAGTTTATTAGGAATTACTGCATTGAATCTTGTTGAGGTAACAACTCCATTTGTATAGATGATATTTGCATAAGCAAAGAGATATTTAGCATTATCCGCTACTGGCATTGAGCCAATCCAAGTGCGCCCGTCATTCGTCGTTGTTACGCTAGACCAAACACGGCTAACATTGAATGGCTCCACTTCAGCTTTCCAGAACTCAACAGAAGAAATTGGAAGCGTTGTATCTGGCTGGACATTGAATTGGCAAGTCCCAGACACCTTGGACAACCACGAACTAGGACGCTTCGGCCAAGTAATAGCAGAACCAAGAACATACTTGTTAAGCCACAGAAGTTCGTTGCCTACATTTATAGATACATTGTGTCCTTTGTTCGCGTCATGCGAGAAATCCCAAGGAACTCCAGCGGGTATCTTATCGAAAGTATCGTCCACCCTGTCGTGTCCTCCATGATGATCTGCTGATCCATTGATAAGCAGCATTGGAACTTTGGCATACTTTGCCATTGCTTCGGAGGTTGGTGCATTCAGATAGATTTTCTCACCAGACAACCAAGCTGGATATGATGTAGCTGGTATTTGATATTTCCAAAGAAGTTTGTCCCTATAATATGTAGTCCACCCGTTTCCGAAATATGCTACGATAGCTTTCATCCGAGGCTCCATAGCCATATTCCACGCAATCGTCCCTCCGTAGCTATGCCCACGCATTCCGATTTGATTAACATTGATCTCTGGCTGGGTAACAAGAAACTCAAAAGCCCTACGCATTACTGAATGCCACAGGTATTCACTTGTCTGCCGAGGATCGGAAATCTGGCTTCCATCTTGCAATGTCGTATTGATTTGGTATCCGCCCTGCGATGTAAGATGCCTTCCATATGCTAACGCATTCGGATAATCCGTGCATGGCGATCCATCATCTTTTTGACCCGCATAATCAAACCCAAATGTAGCCCATCCCGCAGTGTTGTATGATGGAAACTCTTGCGGTCCTTGCTGCCATCCAGATGCAGTAAATAGACATGGGAATCCTCCTACTGGTGGAGTGCTGGTTGGAACACGATAGATGATGTAGATATTAAATGTCAGTCCAGCAAATGTAATGTCTATGTAAATTTGCCGCCTGCGAACCCCTCCAGCAGTAGTGTCAGAAATTATTGTCGGGTTGAATGGCCCGTTGCCAGCAGCGGTAGGATCGAATTGTGCAAAGGCTCCACTCCATAGCGATCCAGCGTTTGCAATAAGATTGGTATTGTTTGTCTTAATCCAAGCTCCGTCTTTGCGGTAGGCATACGAGCCATAGACTGGAGTTGTGTTTGGAACAGTCATTCCATTCCCATCTGGGCAATAAATAAATTCTCCATTGCTCGCAGAAACAGGAAGTCGATCAGTTGCGTATTGTGCAATATCTGATGTTACCGGGGAAAGAGAAGATGTTCCGAATTTAATTGGCATTACTTCAATTTCGTTTCAGCTTCTTCTTTAGAATTAAACCATTTCCATCCATCTACTGGATATGTGTGCGAATCTTTTTCTTCGCGCAGAAGAGTGAAATTCTGATTGTAAACGCCATTTGGAGCGAACAGAAGTTCTTCTCCATCCAATTTGTAGAATCCAGATGTGTCTTCCATAAGATTAGGTTGTCACAGTCCAGCCCTTTGCGGTGGCAATACTTGGATTGTGCGTTGCTGTTCCAAAGTTTCCTGTAACAGTAATCGTCTTTCCTGCTCCAGTTGCGGATAGGCCAGTATAGATGGCGTCGAGTTCTGGCCCAGATAGCATACAATTTGCAAAGCTCGTTGATGAGTTGATGCCGATAAATCCTGCGGATTTGAGAGATTGCGCCCCAGAGCAAAGAGCAGTTGTGCTTGCGCCTGATGGAACATTGATAGTTCCAATCGTTGGAAGGCTAAAGCAGAACTCAAACATCTGATTCATGTTTGTTGCCGCTGGCAAGGATAGCGTTGTGATATTCGTATCGCGCAGATTCCAGCAGTCACGAACAACGCCAAGAGCATTTGTGAGATTGGTGAGTGTCCAGCTTCCAATAGAAAGTTCTGGCAATGCTCCACATGAATTGAATGCAAATTGAAGCGTTGTGACATTTGCCGTGTTCCATGCAGAAACATCAATGCGTGAAAGCGCACGACAATCGAAGCAAAAAAATCCTAGATTCTGCAATGCTATTGTATTCCATGCAGAGCATTTAATTTCAATTAAAGAATAGCAAGACCTGAACATTGAGTTCATCGTTGTTACTAACGCAGTATTCCATGTGCTTGCATCCAGAACTTGCAGCCCCCAGCACTCAAAAAACATTGAACTCATGTCCGTGATTGCGGTTGTATTCCATTGTGCTGAATTTATTTCCCGTAATGCAGCGCACGAAGAAAACATATTGCTTGAGCTTGTAATAGCCCCCCAAGAAGTGATGTTTACTCTTTCAAGGAATCCATGCCTAATTGAATTTGAGCCAACTAATAGCCTTTGACCAGAAGTTAGATTTGGAAGGTTGATATTCATGTCCAACCACCCAGAAGAAAATCGAGTAGTGGCAGGAATTGTTACTCCAGATGAATATTTATCACCAAAGTTAGCGTAGCTGAATGTTGCTCCAGATGGAGGAGTGATAGTTACAAGTGCTTGACGATACCCGCCAGAGGTAATCGTTGCGGAAGAAACATTGCTCCACACATAATTGTGCTGCATTATTGTATTACTTGCAGCGGACTCAACAATACCATCACCCCAGTCAATCGTATAAGCCGCACCATTCGATGTCTGCATACGAACAGTAGCAAAGTTCGTAGTATTATTAAATACTGCGTGTAATCCTCTAACAGTATTTGCTGAAGCGGTAGGAAGATTTAACCAATCAGCAGGACGAACCCATGTC
>Ga0315902_10002275_pt1 | contig 30181 bp, 30 predicted proteins | sample LakEriMetagenome_9_FD_203523 | JGI IMG/M metagenome (GOLD analysis project Ga0315902, IMG submission 203523) | Freshwater fungal communities from buoy surface, Lake Erie, Ohio, United States - Buoy 12 MA117 | ecosystem: Environmental > Aquatic > Freshwater > Lake > Lake biofilm | place: USA...
CGGTAACAAATGCTATCCAACCCCAGAACGATTTGGATTTTTGAACGCTTGCGATATCTTGCATTGTTTAGATGGTCTTTGCTTCTTTGTCGAACAGTTATTCTACGACTGGTCGTGACGCAAAGCGACTAGTCGTATTTGGAGGGGTGGAAAGCTGCGTCATAAGGGATTTGTACGTATGAGTTTGCGGTTCATCAAGGTTGAAATTTGATGAACGAGTGAGTGTTTTACCGGAAGGCAATGTCACGAGAAGGTTTAGCGACGGAGGCTCGAGGCAGTGGTCCGTGACTTGAAGGTGATCTCGCGAGAGCACACTTGGATGATTGGATACGACAGTTGTGTGAGCGTGTCGATCTAGAGAGAGATCGACCCGCGGATCACGATTTAAGGTTCATCGAGTGGGCTGCGGACACCGCGACCGGGGCGGTTGATGACATGGGTATAGATTTCTGTGGTGCTGACGTGGGAGTGACCGAGGAGCTCCTGAATGGTTCTGAGGTCGTAGTTACTTTCTAACAGGTGAGTAGCGAAAGCGTGACGGAGAGTGTGGCAGGTGGCGTTTTTGGTGATACCGGCGGCAGTGACGGCTGCTCTGAAAGGGCGTTGGATGGTGAAGTCGCCTTCATGGTGGCGACGGACGAGACGTGAGCGAGGATCGGTGGATAAGCCGTTGGCAGGAAAGACCCAAAACCACGCCCAGCTTTTGCCTGCGGTGGGATATTTACGTTCGAGGGCGTAGGGAAGATGAACGCCGGGAAGATCTTGTGCGCGATCAACATCGAAGAAGGCACGTGCTTTGGCATATTGCTGGCGCAGAGGATCGATGAGGTTATCCGGAAGGATGGTGACGCGGTCTTTTCCGCCTTTTCCGTGGCGGACGAGAATTGAGCGGGATGAGAAATCGATATCTTTGATTCGTAGGGAAAGCATTTCTGCCAAACGCATGCCAGTGCCGTAAAGAAGACGCGCCATGAGAAGGGGTTGATCTTGAAGATGGGAAAAGACAGCGCGGACTTCAGCACGTGTTAGAACGACGGGGAGCCGTCGTTGAACTTTTGCTTTGGGGATTTCTCCGAGATCGCCGACGGGAATATTCAAGACATTGACGTAAAGGAAGACGAGTGCACAAAGGGCGGATTTTTGAGTTGAGGGCGAGCAATGGCGTTCGTCGGCTAGCCATGACAGATAAGGGACGATGGCCTGTGGACCGAGATCTGCGGGATGTTTTTTATGATGGAAATGAATGAAACGGCGGATGATTGCGATGTAGGATTCCTCCGTGCGGTAGGAATAACCGCGCTGGCGGATGGAAGTTCGAACACGGTCGAGTAGTTTCGGGGGCGTGGGGGATGACATGGGATACACTTGAACTGTTCTTGTGAACAGTTCAAGTGTAAAGATTGAATTTCTGAATCGCTCGAAAAAGCGTAGAAATCTTGGTGAGCCGGATATCCCGAGATTACACGTCTGTTAGGGTGATCTTGCTGAAAGGGTTTTGGAAATGGGTCGACTGAGGTCAGGCGACCCTACCTGATGATGGGACAAAAAAAGCCAGTGCCCTTTCGGACACTGGCTTGATAATTTTATGTTAGAAGGATAGTTAAATCCTTCACCATGTTAGACAAGCGGAGTGACAGTCTCTTCAACTGCGGTGCCGTTGGCTTCCGCCTCTTTGGCTTTCTCGTCGCGGAGCCAGGCGCGGCGTGACATTTTCACGCGGCCTTTTTCATCCACACCGAGACATTTCGCGGTGAGCAGATCGCCTTTCTTGACGACGTCTTCCACTTTCTCGACGCGACCTTCGGCCAACTCCGAGACGTGAACGAGTCCGTCTTTTCCAGGAAGCACTTCCATGAATGCACCGAATGCAGTAATCGAGACAACGCGACCCGTGTAGGTCTGGCCGACTTCGATTTCTTGGAACATGCGGTTGATCATGTCTTTCGCGCGATCCAATCCAGCTTGTTTGGAAGCGTAGATGTGAACGGTGCCGTCGTCTTCGATATTAATCTCAGCGCCGGATTCCGCTTGGATAGCTTTGATGTTTTTGCCGCCAGGTCCGATGAGTTCGCCGATGCGATCTGCAGGGATTTTCACGGAAACAATGCGCGGTGCGTGGGCGCTGAGCTCTTTCGGCTCAACGATGGACTCCGCCATTTTCGCAATGACTTTGGTGCGGCCGTCTTTGGCGATTTTGATCGCCTCTTCAAGCATGGCGAGCGGGAGACCGGGAAGCTTGAGATCAAGCTGATAACCGGTGACGCCTTCGTTGGTGCCACAGAGTTTGAAGTCCATGTCGCCGTAGAAGTCCTCGGAACCAATGATGTCGAGAAGCATCTTGTGCGCTTTGAGTGTGCCATCTTCGTTGAAATCGGTAACGAGACCTACAGAGATACCACCGACAGGACGGATCAGCGGGACACCGGCATCGAGAAGAGCCATGGTGCCGGCGCAAACCGAAGCCATCGAAGTGGAACCGTTAGATTCCATAACCTCAGAGGAAACGCGGATCGCGTATGGGAAATCGCATTCAGCAGGAATCACTGGCTCGATCGAGCGCTCGGCAAGAGAGCCGTGGCCGATTTCGCGACGGTTGATACCACCCATTCGACCACATTCACCCACGGAGAACGGAGGGAAGTTGTAGTGGAGGATGAAGCGTTTTTCACTTTCGCCACCTGCGTAGTTGTCGAAATTTTGTTTTTCGTCAGCTGGTGCAAGGGTGGTGATGGCAAGTGCTTGAGTTTCGCCACGTGAGAAAATGGCGGAGCCGTGAACGCGTGGAAGCGTTCCGACTTCACCGTAAAGCGGGCGGAGATCACCGATAGAACGTCCGTCAGCACGCACGCCTTTTTCCATGATGGAAATACGGAATGCTTTTTTCTGAAGGTATTCGAAGGCTTGCTCGACATCGAAGTCGGTTGCCTCAGGAGCGCGCTGTTTGATAGCGGCTTCAACTTCGTCACGGAGTGCGCCGACTTTTTTGCCGCGCTCAACTTTGGATGCGGCATAAATCGCGTCTTCGATGCGGTCACCAGCGATTTCGTAGGCGATCTCAAGAAGGTTATCTTTCGCAACAGTGAGTTCGTATTCACGCTTCGGCTTACCGCATTTCGCGACAAGCTCCTCTTGGCCTTGTACGATTTTAAGAACGGCAGCTTGAGCGAAGTGAAGAGCTTTGATAAACTCATCCTCTGGGATCTCGTCGGCTTGACCTTCGATCATGATGACGTCGGTTTTGTTACCCACGTAGATGAGGTCGAGATCGCTGTTTTCGCGCTCCTCGTGAGTCGGGTTGATGACGAAATTGCCATCGATACGGCCGACGCGAACGGCACCAATTGGGCCGTCGAAAGGAATGTCGGAAATCGCGAGAGCGGCGGATGCGCCGTTCATCGAGAGGATGTCGGAATCGTTGATGCCGTCTGCACTCAGCAAGATAGCGACGATTTGGGTTTCGTAGAGGTAACCTTTAGGGAACAGCGGACGCAGCGGACGGTCGGTCATGCGGCAGGTGAGGATTTCCTTTTCGGTAGGGCGGCCTTCGCGTTTGAAGTAACCACCTGGGAACACGCCTGCGGCGGTTGCTTTCTCCTTATATTCTACGGAGAGTGGGAACCAAGTTTGACCTGGCTTTACTTTGGTTTGTGAAACTGCGGTAACCAAAATGATGGTTTCGCCGCAACGGACGGTGACTGCGCCATCGGCGAGTTTGGCAAGTTTGCCGGTTTCGATGGTCATCGGATTGGTTCCGACTTCGATCGTGGTGGAATGGATATTCATTTTTCTTATTTCTTCTTTTTACTTACGTCTAAGCAGGGCAGCCCTGTGCCGCCCTAGCTATCAAGGTTTCCGGGACTATCCCGAGGATGTAGTGAAAATCACGGACACCCTTTTTGCTAGGCAGCCACGAGAGAGACTCCCGTGGCTGCTGTTGCGAAATGGTTTAAATTAACGGCGTAGACCGAGATTGTTGATGAGCTCCTGGTATTTAGCCTCGTCCTTGCGCTTGATGTAATCAAGCAGCTTGCGACGCTGCGAAACGAGCTTCAAAAGTCCACGACGCGAGGAAAAATCCTTCTTGTGGGCATTGAGATGCTCGGTCAGATCGAGAATTCTCTGGGTGAGAAGGGCGACTTGGTAAGGTGAACTTCCGGTGTCTCCTTCGTGGGCTTGGTACGACTTAAGGTCGATGGCTGCTTTTTCTGTGTTAACGCTCATTTTGATGTAAGGGATGAGCTCAGCGTTTATCGCCAAGCTGTCCTAGGTGGGCGGAATGAAGCGGGTATATGCCCCAAATGCAAGAATTTTTATAATCGCGTGCCAGAGAAATAAAATTTCCAAAAAACCTTCAATTCGGCCCCATTCGCGTCCTTTAAGTGCATTGACATTAAAGTTAAGTTTACTAACTTAGCGCGAACGTGGCAATGCTGCGTGAAATAACGTTTATATACAGTTTGAAGGATATCGAATGATCTCCGTCCGGAACCTGCTTCGGCAAAACCCACATGCGAAAACACAGCTCGAAAAATCGATACCATAGGCACCATGTAAAGGTGCTCAAGTCCGAGGTCATGTCGCCTCGGATTGCATGGTTCAATTTTCTCGATTTTCTCAAATCACTAACAAAATTTGCGATAATCATCGGTATTTTGCTCGCGATTGGCTACGGCGTGCGTGAGGCGATTCGCTACACTTTTCACCAAAACCCTGATTTTAATCTCCAATCCATCCGGCTAAATGACAATGATGTGATGGATGAGTCAGGTCTAGTCGAACATCTCGGAATCGATCTCAGCGGGAATATTTTCGACTTCGACACATCAGCGATGGAGAGGAAGTTATTGGAAATTCCTGCGATCCATGCCGTAAAAATCGAACGTGAACTGCCTGGAACCATGGTTTTTCACCTCTCAACGAGGCAACCACAAGCATGGATTGCCTGTCCTGAGGAAGGTTTGATGACCACTCGCAACCAAGATCAACTACTCGTCGATCAAAGTGGTTTCATATACCCCTGCCCACAACGACAACTCGAACAAGCCGTTCATTTGCCCCTGATTCACGTCAAAGCCGATTCGAAACATCCAATTCAAGCTGGAATCACGTTGAAACATCCCGAATACCGTCGCTGCACATATCTACTTAATTCCTTTCGCGATATTTTCCCCAATGATCTGCAAATTATTGAAACGGTTTATCAAATAAACCCGTGGTCCATCAACCTTACAACACGTTCAAAGACAACCGCAACCTTCGGCCTGGACGACCACAACCGACAGCTCGAGTATTTCAGCCAAGCACTTCATCATGCTCAGAAAAAAGGTTACGAAATTGAGACGATCAACTTGATTCCCAAGCAAAATATTCCCATCACCATCCGAGGCGAGGAAGCACCTCCACGCGCTATTCCAGTTGGCGATAGTCCCGCCACCAATAACGATGAATCTCGCCGCAAAAACGATCTCCAATCTCTTTTAAATCGCAACTGAAACTCATGGCACGCCGCACAAAAATTCATGTCGGACTCGAAATCGGCACCAGCAAAACCTGCATCGTGGTTGGCGAAGTCAAGCCGGACGGCGCTGTAAAAATTCTTGGTATCGGGGTCACCAAATCAGTCGGTGTTAGAAAAGGTGAAATTGCAGATTTTGTGCAAGCTAGGGCGTGCTTAAAAGACGCGCTGGCTCGCGCTGAAGATTCAAGCGATGTTGAAATCGGATCCGTATTTCTCGCAGTAACTGGCGCTCATATGCAAGGAGTGAACAATCGTGGTGTTTTTCGCCTGCCTAACAATCAAGAAGCCATCGAGTTTGAACATCTCGAAGAAGCCCGCGAAATGGCGCGGGATGTCCATTATCCCCCAGATCACGCATCCCTACACACCATCGTCCGTAGATATCTGATAGACGGACTTGAACAAACCGCGTCACCTATTGGCCTTTTTGCCAAGACCGTTGAAGTTGATTTTCATATCGTTCATGGCATCAGCAATCGTATTCAGAATTCCATCAAGCTCGTCCGAGAGTGTCCGCTTGAGGTAGATGATATTGTCTTTGCTCCGATTGCTACCGCACAAATGGCACTAGATCGCGAACAACGCTTACGCGGTGCCCTGCTTATCGATATCGGCGGCGGAACGACCGACTACGCTTTATATTTAGATGGTTCTATCGCAGCTTCTGGCTGCATTCCCGTGGGCGGTGATCACGTCACCAATGACATCCATCTCGTCACCGGCCTTCCGTTTTCCAAAGCAGAAAAACTAAAAATTCTTGAAGGCAACGCATCCAGCGATCCCGCACTTTCAGTGGGCATTGCCAGGCTCACGGATGAAAACGGCTTCGCCGATGTCGAAGTCAAACGCGCGATTCTTAACGAAGTTATTCGCCAAAGATTGGAGGAAACCCTGCTTTTGGTGAAAGAGCGACTGCCACTAGGATCTGTCGAATCCATTGGCGCGGGCATATATCTAACAGGAGGTACATCATTGATGCGTGGATTTTCAGAACTGGCCTTTGAAGTCTTCGGGCGAGATATCTACCGCCCGGAAGCCCCAGAAAACAGCGATCATTCCCATCCTTCATTCAAAGATCCCCAGTTCGCCACCGCTATCGGCTTGATTCGGTATGCACAAATCATCGAAACCGAAACACAAAAACCCCCTGGATTTTTCGGAAAAATCCTTCGTCTGTTTTGGCCTTTCGGCCGTTAGATACCAGCTCTCCATCCAACCCCAAAAAATAGAATCATGATTTCCTATTCACGAGATCCTAACCAAGAGATTCCTACCTCCGCTGTAAAAATTATCGGCTTGGGCGGAGCAGGTTCAAATATGTTAGAGCGCATCGCGCTCGACAGCCAAGAAGGCGCGCAACTTGTTTCTCTAAATACTGACATCCGCACACTCGGAGCATCTCTTGCCAAAGAAAAAATTCAACTCGGTGCCAATTTAACGAAAGGCCTCGGAACGGGTGGCGACCCAGAACTTGGGCAACAAGCCGTCTTGGAAGCTGAAACTGAAGTTCGTAATTTAATAAAAGGTCAGAAAATTGTTTTTTTATGCGTGGGTCTTGGCGGAGGAACCGGCTCGGGCGCAGCTCCCATCATTGCTCGCATCGCACGCGAGGAAGGCGCATTCGTCATTGTCTTCGCCACGATGCCTTTCCTTTTCGAAGGATCTAGACGACGCGAACAAGCAGAAACCGCCCTCAACCAACTCGCGGTTCTTTCCAATGCACTTGTTACTTTTGATAACAACCGAATGGGCGAACTCGTTCTCGCCAAACAAGGCATCCATGAAGCTTTCGGCGCCGCAGATAAAATGATCTCGGAATCGATTAAAGCCGTGATTCGCTTGGTAGTTAAACCTGGATTGATCCATGTTGGGCTTGATGAACTTATCACCGCTTTACGCACCACGCGTTCACGCTGCTTGTTTGGTTCAGGTATTGCAGATGGTAAAGACCGCGCTTCAAAAGCACTTCGCAATGCACTTTCCAGTCCTTTGCTCGATCAAGGTGCGCTTCTTAGAGATGCACAAAGCGTACTCGTTCATCTATCAGGCGGTGAATCACTAACTTTGTTCGAAATCGAATTGCTCATGCAAAGCCTGCAAAAGCATGTTCCGGAACATACCCAAATCCTTTTTGGCGCGGCCATTGATACCTCGATGGGAGATTACTTATCCATTACTTTAATCAGCTCTCTTCCTGAAGAAGCGCTGGCTGTTTCTAACCAAAACGCTAAGGCAGCACCAGCACCAGCACCAGCACCAGCACCAGCACCAGCACCAGCACCAGCACCAGCACCAGCACCAGCACCAGCACCTGCACCCGCACCCGCACCCGCACCCGCACCCGCACCAGCACCCGCACCCGCACCTGCACCTGCACCTGCACCTGCACCTGCACCTGCACCTGCACCTGCACCTGCACCTGCACCTGCACCTGCACCCGCACCCGCACCCGCACCCGCACCCGCACCCGCACCCGCACCCGCACCCGCACCCGCACCCGCACCCGCACCCGCACCCGCACCCGCACCCGCACCTGCTGCGGTTGATGCATCGCAGCCGAAACGACCTCCCATCAAACTTCCAGAAAAAGTTATACCAGAAACTCGGCAACCTAAATTGATCGATGAGTTTTTTGAAAATCTAGGAACTGAATCTCCAAATGTTTCTGAGACGAGCACATCGCAAACAAAAGTTTTCAGTGAACCTCCAAAATCCACCAATGCATCGCTTCCTGATGTCGCCAAGCAAGAATCTTATCAACGTCCTTTTGCAGAACCCGAGCTCGTTCCATCGGCGTCCCCAACTCCCACGCCCGTGGCCCAGATCCCGTCTGTTAAATCCGAGATAAATCCCAGCCCTACTCGACCTGAGATTCCTGCTGTCCCACCAGAAGCAATGCAACCCAAGTCTGAGATTCCTGTGTTGTCTCCAAAGGAACCAAAAATTGATCTTGCGAGCGCATTGCAGCTTAAAATGGATTCCAAGCCATCCAACGACCAAGACGAGTTATCATTTAAGAAAACACCGCGCGGTCGCTTTGAGGGTGAAAATCCAAACGTGCTCGATGGCGAGGATCTGGATCTCCCCCCTTTCCTGAGAAAGAAAAAATAATTTCGAGACTATCGTTTCTTCCAGACGGTTACCATGGATCGAGTCCATTGGAATTTACGTGCCGTCTCACGAATCAAAAAAGGCTCGTCGCATTCTGAACGAAGTTCGAAATTTTCTAACAAATTATCCTTAAGCCATCCCAAGGTATCTGTTTTCGGCCAATTACCACGAGGCGTGAAATCCTCCAACCACGTGCAAGGTGTAGCTAATACAAGCTCCCCATTTTTTTCGAGTAGCTCACTAAATCGATTGAGCAACAAAACTGGATCAGTAAGTCGGCACAATAAATTAGCTGCATGAACTCGATCAAACCGCCCGAGATGATCGGGCAGTTGCATTGCATCTCCCTGTATGAACTCCACACGTGAAGAATCAATTCCTTGTGGCAACTCGGCTGTCAATGAAGTCGTGATCACGCCTTCATCCAATCGCGTGTAATCCATTTTTCCCTCATTTTTTAAACGATTAGCCGCAGCGATAAACTGATGCGAAAAATCCAATCCTATCACTTCTTCACAGGTGCGAGACATTTCAAAACTTGAGCGCCCAACCGCACACCCCAGATCCAATCCTCTGGCCATTATGTTTTTTGAGAAATACCCCGGCGTTCGCACCGCAAAGTCCAAAGCTTGGCTCATCACTTCTGGCCACTGCACTTTTGAATCCAAAATATCAATCTTTCTGCCGTAATGAAACAACAGATATTCATCCATAATTTTCAGATTCTCGTAAACTTCACTCATCTTTTTAAAGCTAAAATATTTCTTACTTAAAACAAGCTGGAGGGCTGAGGGATTTCAGGCAAGGATTCTTGCCATGCAAATTCGAATTATCGTCGCAGGAAAGCCAGCTCTGAACTATGCAAAACTGGCCTTAGACGATTATCTCAAACGCCTAATCCGTCACGGCAGCTACGAGCTCGTAATTGTCAAAGCTGGCGACAAAGAAGCAGTTTCAGAGCGCTTGCTTCAGGCATCTAGCGGATGTTATCGCATCGCTCTAGATGAGCGCGGCAAAACTCCAACCACCCGCGAGCTAGCAAACACATTCGAATCCATGAAAATGGCTGGAGAGATCAAAACCGTTGCATTTCTTATAGGCGCTGCAGACGGGCACACTCCAGAATTACGCAGTCAATGCCAACTCACGCTCTCTCTCAAGTATGACCCTGCAACACGAAATCGCATTGATCGTCCTGCTAGAACAACTTTACCGCATCGAAACCATCCATGCGGGCAGCCCCTACCATAGGGAGTAAAATCCTTACATTCTCGGCAATTAGCGGCGATACTGATTCTGCGGCATTGCCCCAAGCGCACCACCACCTTGGCCTTTTTGAGGCATATTCCACGGCAGTTGGCTTGAGTCTGAAGTTGGACCAACTGGTTTCTTCGGCTCCTCTTTCATGCAAGAGACAAAGCACACAGCAACAATAGCGAGAATAGTGAAACGGATCATGATATGCTCGAAACTAAATTAATTATTGGCAGGTTTTTCCAACATAACTTGATCACCTAACTGGAAACGAACGCCTGGGGCCAATGAACTAAATTCAATATCAGCAACCGTCTGGGTCGGCTCGATCGATGAAGGTTTAACCCTACCAATCAATCGCCCATCGCGCTTAACAAGCAATACAGTATCAGGATTGAAACCAGAATTCGAACCTGCACCGACCATGACAAATCCCCAATCGTGATTCACGGCTGTAATACGTGCTTCAATCTCATTTTGAGCAATGCGAGTGTCACGTGCTTGGATGCGACCATTAAAACGATCGATTTCGTTACGCTTGCCAGCGAGTTTCTTCTCATCTGCCGCAATCGACTCATCCAATCCCTTGTCGGTGCCTTGCTTGGTCTCAATCGAAGTGGTCAAGGTTTTGAAATCTTCGTCGAAAGAGCCTAGCGTTGTATCGATTCCAACTTGCTCAAATTCTGCCTTAACTCCAGCTACCACTTGCTTCAGCTCCCCTAACTGCGTCTCTTGTGCAGTCAACTTGACATCCAAGCTCGCCACTTGATTCTCAATCGAATTGTTCTCTGCCTTAAAGTTAGCTACGCTTGCTTGTGCCACTGAACGCTCACCTTCAGCAACTTTTTTGTTTTCTTCTTCAACTGCAATTTTCGCTAAGCGATCATCGATGCTTGCACTGAGAACAACGATTTCCTCGTTGGTCTTAATTCTCAAATCTTTAACTTCTTGAAACTTCTCGGTCTGCGTGATGGTAAAATACGATGCCACCAAAGTGGCTATAATCGCTAAAGATAGAAAAACAAATTTCATGTTAGTGGGGTTTTTTAAAGAAAATAATGATGCTCTTGGTTATCGATAAACCTTAGTTGCCTGCTTTGGATGGAGACGCGACGATTTCATCGCCAACTCTTAAGGTGATGTCAGGAGCTAGAGAATCTGGAACAATACTAGCAGATGCACTGCTTCTCTCGACCGTAGTGACCATCAGTTTTCCGATAACCGCTCCATCTCGAACAATGTCCAATGAGGAACCGCCAGTCACTCCTGACTGATAGCCGTTTGCTAAGGTGACAAAACCCCAGTTTGGATAAATTTGGCGAATCTTAGTCTTTAGGCTAGGTAGGGACTCTCCACGACCGATCGTGTCCAAGTTGAATTTCAAGCGACTCGCCAAATCGGCGGCGCTGACGTTCTCCGCATTCAAATTGGCAAGCTTAGCCTCTTTGTTCTTAATGAGTTCATCCAATTCTTGGGATTGCACGCGCATGTCTTTTGACTTGGAAACCAACCCTGTCGGCTCACCGACCAACAACAACTTATTCTTGGTTTCCTCATACTCACGGTCATTCGAGGCAATCTTCTTAGTCTTACTGTCAACAGCCGCTTTGAGATTGAGATTCTGCTCTTTTAATTTAGCCTCTTCCTCCAACGCAACCCTTGTTTCCTCCTGGATTTTAGGAATCTCCTCCAGCAACCCGGCCAGAATACCTTCAACCCGCTTGAGCTCCTTCTGATTGGTATCTTTATCTTTAAGAGAAATATTTTTATTCTCAATTTCCAGATCAAGCCGCTGATTGTTTCTGTAAGAAACAAACGCAGACAGGCCTAAGATTAGGAATGTAAGTATACCAAAGGTTGTGGCCATAAGCTTTTTTTAAAAAACGATGAAATTCGGAGGTGTGCTGAGACTAATGAGAAATCTCGGGACGGCAATCTCAAAAGTTAGGAAATTTATGATTTTACAGGGAGATTTTCAAAGCTTGGCTTTACAAAACAGCCCCGTGCGCCAAGCGTGCGCCGCGACCCATGAAATCCATTCTCCGAGTCTTTTCCTACCTCAGGCGTTACCCTATGCTCGCCAGCCTACAGCTGTTTTGCGCCTTCGGCATGACCGCCGCCCTGTTCGTTTTTCCAACAATTACCGGCTATGCCGTCGATGAAATCCTACCAAATGCCTCTCGACACCACGAATTTGCCTATTGGGTCGCCCTAACACTGGTCGCCTTTGGTATCCGCGAGGGGCTGAACGGCTCCAGAATTTTCATCAACAACCACTTCGAACAAAAGGTGATCTACGACATCCGCTCGGATCTCTATGGCAAAATCCAGCTACTTCCGCTCAATTGGTTCGATACCCGCCGCACCGGCGACATCATGACCCGCGTGGTCGAGGACGTGACGAACATGGAGCGCGTCCTAATCGACGGGATCGAGCAGGGCATCATCGCTGTATTGCAGGTCGTAGGCATAGGGATTTACCTATACATTCTCAACCCCGTCGTCGCCGGCTGGGCAACTTTACCCATCCCCCTACTCGCCATTGGCGCATGGATCTATTCGACCAAAGGCAGAGATCGATACCGCAATCAACGCGAAGCGACTTCAGACATGAACTCGTTGCTGCATGACAACATCGCCGGTATCCGCCAAATCAAAAGTTACGCCGCGGAAGCCGTCGAACACGCCCGCTTCAACCAAGCTTCAGAACACCTCCGCCAAGCCACACTGAGAATGATGCGCTGGTGGGCCTATTATTCGCCAGGTATGACATTTGTGAAAATGACCGGATCCGTACTCGTTCTCGCTTTCGGAGGCTATGAAGTAATGACCGGAAATCTCGAACTGGGTGAATTTATCACCTTCATGCTCTTCCTCTCGCTGTTTTATGAGCCGATTGACCGACTCAATTCCCTCAATCAAATGATTCTATCAGGGAGATCTGCCGCGGATCGAGTATTCGAAATTCTCGATGCCGAAGAAGAACTCCATGCAACAGATGGTGAAATATTCCAAGGACGCTCTCAAGGCAGCGTAGAGTTCAAAAATGTCTCTTTCGCCTATCAAGATCAATCTACCTTGGATGATATTTTGATTACAGCAGAACCCGGGCAAACCATCGCTCTCGTTGGAACTACTGGAGCTGGGAAAACCACAGTTTTATCACTACTGGCGCGCTTTTACGAGAAAGACTCAGGTAAAATTTTGTTAGACGGAACGGACATCAGCACACTAAATAAAAACTCCCTCCGTAATCAGCTAGCCTACGTCACTCAGGAGCCATTTCTCTTCAATGGAACGGTTAGAGAAAACCTTGAACTCGCTAAACGCGGCGCAAGCGACGAGGAAATCTGGAAAGCCTTAACTGCCGCAAATGGCGATACTTTCGTTCGCGAACTCCCCAACCAACTCGAAACCAATGTCGGCGAACGCGGAGTTAAACTATCCGGCGGCGAAAAACAACGCCTCTCCATCGCCCGCGCACTCCTCAAGGACGCGCCCATCCTACTGTTAGATGAAGCCACGGCATCGGTCGATTCCGAAACCGAACGCCAAATCCAATCCGCTCTGGATCATTTGATGGAAAACCGCACTGCCTTCGTTATCGCGCATCGGCTTTCCACCATCCAAAACGCCCACCGCATTTATGTGTTAGAAAAAGGCAAAGTAATTGAACAAGGCACCCATGATCAACTCCTCGCGGAAAACGGCAAATACGCCGAACTTTGCCGGAGATCGTTTTTGGCGGAGCAAGGTTGAACCTGCCGGAGAGCCTAATGGAGAGCCGTGTCTCTGACCGGCTTATTCGATTTCTCAGCCGGTCAGAGACGCGGCACTCCAATAGCAATAAGCCGGCCAGTGGCACGGCTCTCCAATATTAAAACAAAAAAACGCTCGGAGTTTCCTCCGAGCGTTTTGTGAATTTTATATTTATTAACGAGAGTAAAGCTCGACGATGAGCTGCTCGTTAACGAGTGGATCGATTTCCGAACGCTCAGGAACGCGGGACATAGTAGCAACCATGTTTTCGCGGTCCACTTCGAGCCAATCCACAGCAGGAACTGCTTGTGTGAGGTCGAGCATACGGAGTGCGAGTTGCTGTGAAGATGGTTTAGCGCCAACTTTGATCACATCACCTGGCTTCACTTGATAACTTGGGATGTCAACGCAATGACCGTTCACAAGAACGTGACCGTGGTTGACCATCTGACGAGCCGCTTGGCGGGAATTGCCGAAACCTGCACGGAAGCAAATGTTATCCAGACGGCTTTCAAGCAACTGAAGCATCACAGTACCTGTGATACCACGGCGACGAGCTGCCTCTTGATAGTAAGAACGGAATTGTTTCTCTAAAACGCCGTATTGGAAACGAAGCTTCTGCTTCTCTCCAAGTGCGACTGCATACTCAGATTTTTTCTTACGGCCTGCACGGACACCGTGCTGACCTGGTGGAAAATTGCGGCGCTCCAAAGACTTGGATGGACCGAAAAGTGAAACGCCGAAACGGCGGGAGATTTTGGTGCGGGGACCGGTGTAACGTGCCATGATCTTAGAAAGTTGAGTGTTTAAAAGTTAGGGATTAAACGCGACGCGCTTTCTTAGGGCGGCAACCGTTATGAGGAATTGGAGTAACGTCACGAATCGAGAGAATTTCGAGACCCAAACCTTGAACGGCACGGACGGCGGACTCACGACCTGAACCAGGACCTTTGACGCGAACATCAACTTCCTTGAGACCGTGACCCATAGCTTGGCGGCAAGCATCTTGTGAAACCACTTGCGCAGCGTAAGCGGTGCTTTTACGGGAACCTTTGAAACCCATTTTACCAGCAGTTGACCAACCAATCGCGTTGCCGCTTTGGTCTGTCACACTGACAAGCGTGTTGTTGAACGTTGCGGTCACGTGAACGATACCGCGCGAAACGTTCTTCGAGCCTTTTGCTTTGTGGATCTTGATTTCTTCTTCTCCTCCACCGATTTCAGCAAAGATATCTTTCTTTTGCTCTTTCTTAGAGGCCTCTGCCTTCGCGGCTGTAGCCTCTACGCTTTGGTCCGACTTCGCAACAGCGGCAGCCGGGGTTTCTGGTTTAGCCTCGGCAGCGGGAACCGCTACTTCTTCAGCTTCTTGGTTGTTGGTTTCTTCTGACATATGTCTTGTTCTAAAATGGAAGTTTTCACTTCCGGAGAATGTTTCGTAATCTCAGCGGATTACTTCTTAACGCCCACGGTCTTCTTCTTACCTTTGCGGGTGCGTGCATTCGTGCGAGTGCGCTGACCGCGAACTGGCAAACCACGCTTATGACGAATCCCACGATAGCAGTTGATGGAGGTTAAACGCTTGAGTTGAACTTGACGCTCACGACGGAGGTCTCCCTCAACCATGATTTGCTCGGCTTGAATCACTTGAGCAATTTTCACCAGCTGATCTTCGCTAAGTTGACCAGTGCGGATGTCCGGATCAATGCCGGCGTGGTCCAGGATGCGGCTCGCCAATGGGCGTCCGATTCCGAACATGTATGTTAAAGAAGCCTCGATGCGCTTCTCGTTGGGGATTTCGATACCTAGGATGCGTGCCATGTTGTGAAGATTTTCGCGTGATTATTGTGGAGCACCGATCCTTACCGGAAGCCCCGCGGGGCGCGTGGTTTACCAGAGTTCCACCCTCTGGCAAGCCGGAAATAGAAAAATTCCGTGATTCCTACGGAATTTTTATAATTTCCCCGAAATTGTAAGGAAAATTTTAATTCTCTTGTATCCCTACTCGACAAAATCGAACTCCTACCTAGCTTCGCCAAAGCACAAATTATTCATGGATACCCTAGAAGAAATCCCCGCCCAATCTGTTACAGAAACCGTTTCTGCACCATCGCTCACCCAGCTCCCACCAGACGATGTCGCCGCCATCGATGAACTAGGAAAAACCTACCAAGCTTTCCGTGCTGAGCTCGCCAAAATTATCGTCGGCCAAGATGATGTCATTGAAAAACTAGCCATCGCGCTTTTTGCCCGTGGCCATGCCCTGCTTATGGGCGTTCCTGGTCTCGCAAAAACCCTACTGGTCTCCTCGGTTGCCCAGACCTTCAACCTCTCCTTCAACCGCATCCAATTCACTCCGGACCTCATGCCCGCCGATATCACCGGCACCGACATCATCCAAGAAACCACCGGCGGTAAACGTGAATTCGAATTTGTCCAAGGTCCTGTGTTTGCCAACCTTCTCCTAGCAGACGAAATTAACCGCGCCCCCGCCAAAACCCAGTCCGCCATGCTTGAGGCGATGCAGGAAAATAAGGTCACCGTGCTCGGTAAAACCTATACTCTCAAACCTCCGTTCTTCGTGCTAGCGACCCAAAACCCGATCGAACAAGAGGGAACCTATCCCCTTCCTGAAGCCCAGCTGGACCGTTTCATGTTCCTCATCGAAGTTGAATACCCATCCGCAGAGGAAGAAAAACGCATCGCTCGTGAAACCACCGGAGCAGCCAAACAAGCCCTCGCGAAACTGATCGACGGTGAAAAAATCATCGCCTTCCAACAACTGGTTCGCCGTGTGCCTGTTCCAGATCACCTCTACGACTACGCGGTCGAGATCGTTCGCAAAACCCGCCCAGGCCAACCCGAGTCTCCGCAATGGATCAAAGACACCGTCGGTTGGGGAGCCGGCCCGCGCGCCGTCCAATACCTCATCCTCGGTGCGAAATCCCGCGCCGCCCTCCGAGGAAACTACATGGCCTCCATCGAAGACATCGAAGCCGTCGCCCCAGCCGTCCTCAACCACCGCGTCATCACCAACTTCGCCGCCGAATCCCAAGGCATGACCTCCAAGAAAATCGTTCAGAAGCTCATTTCTGAGATGAAGGATAAATGAGAGACCAGAGTCCAGAAGCCAGAGACCAGACGAAATGAAAACTCATAACTTCGAAAACTTGGAGGTTTGGAAACGCGGCTGCGAATTGGCCGTTAAACTTTGTGTGGCGACTCACGGATCAAGAGATTACGCCCTCAAAGATCAAATGACTCGTGCGGCGATTTCAATCCCATCCAACATCGCTGAAGGCGCGGAGCGTTCAAGCGATGCGGATTTCTCACGCTTTATCAGTTACAGCAAAGGCTCATGCGGCGAACTAAGAACTCAACTAAAGGTTCATGAAGCCGTATGCAAAGAGCTCGGAGTGGCTACTTTCGCTGGAACAGCTGAAATGATCGAAGAAACCCGCGAGCTATCCCGAATGCTGGGCTCTCTCATCAACAAACTCTCGCAACAATCTTAGTCTTCCACCTATTAACTCTTTTCTGGCCTCTGGATTCTGGCCTCTGAATTCTAACAATGTCCGCCCACTCTTTCATCGATAGCGACCTCCTCTCTCGCCTTGGCTCTCTGCCTATCGAGTCGCGCGTCCCGATGATGGGCAACGTGGCGGGTAAACATCGCTCCCCTCACCGAGGTTCATCCGTCGAGTTTGCAGAATATCGAAAATACGTTCCTGGAGATGATACCCGCCGCCTCGATTGGAAAGCCTTTGCTCGCTCAGACCGATTCTACATCAAGGAATTCGAAGCCGACACCAATCTTCGCGCCTATTTTGTCATCGATGCCTCTGGCTCGATGAATTTCCACGGCCCGGGTCTTGAGTCGAAAATCCAATACGCTCGCCGTATCGCTGCATCGCTCGCTTATCTGCTAGTCAATCAAGGCGATGCCGCCGGACTTTCGATCTGCACCGACAAACTCCATTTAGAAGTCCCTCCATCACGTCGTGCCGCGCACCTCGAACGATTCTTTACCACCATCGAAAAAGTTGAGCCGTCTGGTGAAACTGGATTAATTCCCGCACTCCACACAATCGCGGAAAAAATCGGCCAACGCGCTTTTATCGTGATCCTCTCAGATTTTTTCACCGATACCGCAGAACTCGCCGACGCGCTCCAGCACTTGCGTTACCGCAAACATGATATCTCACTCTTCCATCTCATGGATCCTCAGGAAATTGGATTCAACTTCGATCGCCCTCACCGCTTCGTCGACCTTGAAGATAACACCGCGCTCGTCGTCGAACCCAACCTCATCGCCGACGAATACCACACCGCGCTTAACGAATTCCTGAAAAACGTCCGCGACAAAGCGCACGACGCCAACGCTGATTACCAACTCGTCACCACCGATACGCCGCTAGAGCCGCTACTGCGTGAATTTCTCACGGCAAGATTACCTAAAGCTAAGCATTAAATCCTAAGCACGAAATACTAAACGAAGAAATGGATGATGAAAAACCGATATATGATTTGGAAGAACGAACCTATCAATTTGCCCTCAAGGTTCGTCGCTGCATCGGTGACATCAACTGGACTCGACAGCAATGGACAGATATCGATCAAGTCCTTCGAGCTTCCGGATCTGTTGCAGCAAACTATATTGAAGCCAATAATGCGGTTTCTAAACCTGATTTTTTCTTTCGTATACGAATCTCTAAAAAGGAAGCGAGCGAATGTCGTCTCTGGCTTCGCCTACTAGGAGAGACATCGATAGATGAATCGCTAAAACAAACGCTCCGTGACCTTTATAAAGAATCCGACGAACTTGCGAAAATTATGGCTACTATCCTACGCAACTCATCCAAGTGAGCAAATGAACCATTTTCTTAGTTTAGAATTTAATACTTAAGATTTAGAATTTTAATGAAATGACTTTCCTTTCTCCACTTCTACTCTGGTTTCTGGCCGCAGCTAGCGTCCCAGTGATCATCCATTTACTCAACAAGCGCCGTCACAAAACCCTACAATGGGCGGCGATGCAGTTCCTTCTCAAAGCCACGCGTGAGTCACGTGGCAAAAAGAAACTTCGTCACATACTTATTCTAACATGCCGCACCCTCGGACTCGCCGCACTCGCTTTTGCCGCCGCGCGTCCCATCGTTTCGGGGCTCCTCGGATGGGGCGCAGGTACGATAGATACCGTAGTTCTTATTCTCGATCGCAGCGCGTCCATGGAACTCCGTTCCGGTGATGGTGAGGACGCCAAGCGCGAACTCGTGCTGCGAAAAATTCGAGAGGCGATGTCAAACATCGGAAGCCCACGTCTTGTCGTGATCGATAGCGCATCAGGCAAACCGCAGGAAATCCCTTCGCCTGATGTTCTCGGTCAAATTTCCGCAACCGCTGCCACTGATTCCACCGCGAATGTTCCCACCCTGCTAGCCTCCGCTGCAGATGTCCTAACAAAATCCACGGGTCGCTCGGAAATCTGGCTTGCATCTGACCTCCAACGCTCTAACTGGCGTCCCGATGACGATCGCTGGGCCGCCCTGCGCGCGAATCTACAAAGCCTCCCTGAAAAACCCGCAATCCGCATCCTTTCGATCAGCGGAGACTCTGCAGCCAACACCTCTTTACGCCTGCTCAACACCCGCCGAACCATTGATGGACTAATCCTGAATTTGGAACTCAACCGCTCCAAAGACAACCGCGGTAGCATCGGCCTTCCAGTCACAACTCAAATCAACGGCGCCTCACAAAACGAACTCATCACTCTTCCCGGACAATCACTTCGTTTCCAAAAACGCATTCCGATCAAACTCGAAGATGAATCCGGACATGGCTGGCTCTCCATCCCAGCCGATGGTAACCCACGCGATAACTCCGTCTTCTTCGCATACGGCCCAGCTCGTCCAATAAAATCCATCATCGTTTCTGAATCTAACGAAGCTGCTAACTATCTGAGTCTCGCTGCCGCACCGCCTAATTTTGAAAAACAAACCGTCACCCGCATTGAACCCGGCGCCTTCGCCGCAACATCAACTTCCGAACTCTCATTGATTCTCTGGGCCGCTCCACTTCCCACCGGAGAAAGCGCCAAGACCCTGCAAAATTTCCTTTCAAGCGGTGGTCAGGTCGTCCTCTTGCCAAGCCCCAAATCCGCTGCCACCGAGGCGTTTCTCGAAACTCAATGGGAGCCTATCTCCACATCTGCATCTGGGAAATTTTTCATCCTGAAAGATTGGGAGCGTGCCGATGGCCCGCTGCGCGACGGCGTCGATGGCTCACCCATCCCTGCTGAACGCCTCCGCGCCATCAAACGCGCCATCCCAAAAAGCGATGCCGCTGTTCTCGCAAAATGGGAAGATGGCGAACCGTTTATCACCCGCAAAATTGTCGACAAAGGCACGCTCTGGACCATCGGTAGCATTCCCGATTACACATGGTCCAACCTCGGCGATGCCGATGTGCTACTGCCAGCCGTCCAACGTATTCTCGCGCTGGGCGCGGAGCGCTTTGATGCCTCATTCCTCGCGGAGGTTGGTTCGGATTCCGCCATGCTTGCACCTAGTGAAACACGAACTCGTGTGGATGATTACTCAAAAGAAAACAGCGATCACGTTGCTGGCGTCTTTCGTCTGGGAAATCGCCTGACTGCCGTGAACCGTCCACTTGCTGAAGATGAATTGGAAACCACCACCAAAGATAGTCTCGATGCGATGCTGGAAGGAACCGACTACCGCCTGCTCGACCAAGCCGGTCAGACATCAGACCCTTCACTCTCCACTCATATCTGGCGCGCGTTCCTTGTCGCCATGCTGTTTTTCCTCATCAGCGAAGCCCTGCTTTGCATGCCTAAGGAAAATTCCGTTACCACCACAACGCCTCAACACGGTGGCGCACCGAGTGCGACTTGATTTTAGTTGTTAGAACTTCTCTAAAATGAAATGGGATTTCAACAGCGTCGCCATCATAGGCTCTGGCGCAATCGGCCTGTATTACGGCGGACGCCTTGCGGAAGCCGGCATCGATGTGAGATTTCTCGCGCGATCGGATTACGATCATCTCTCGAAATTCGGATTGAAGGTTGAAAGCATCGCTGGGAATTTTTATCTGCCCAATATTTCCGTTTACAATAAATCTGAGGACATCGGGCCCGTAGATCTTGTGATCGTCGCATGGAAAGCCACGGCAAATGATGCGCTTGCCTGCGTTCTACCTCCACTCATGCATGCCAACACCCAAGTGCTGACCTTGCAAAACGGTTTGGGAAACTGCGAGCGGATCGCGGAAATCGTCGATACAGATCAGATCTACGGAGGCCTTTGTTTTGTCTGCATCAATCGCATCGCGCATGGCACCATTCGCCATTCAGCCGGAGGACGAATGACAATAGGAAAGTTTTTGAATGGGGATTCAGACATTGTGGAAACCATCGCCCAGCGTTTCAAGGCTGCCAATATTCCCGCCACAGCTGTTAATGACCTAGCTAAAGCCCAATGGGAAAAATTGATCTGGAACATTCCGTTTAACGGACTCGCCGTCGCTGAAGGCGGAGTCACCACCGATGTGTTGTTGGCAAATCCCATCATCGAAACCGAAATCCGCACTTTGATGCAGGAAGTCATCACCGCCGCTACCGCACAGGGAATTTTGTTAGATCAAAGCCTCATCGAATCCAATATCGAACGCACACGCCCCATGGGCCCTTACCAACCCTCCACGATGATTGATTTCATCGAAGGTCGTGAACTCGAACTTGGTCCCATTTGGCAAGAACCTCTCCGCCGCGCAATCGCAGCAGGCGTGGAAATGCCAGCCCTGGAAAAACTACTCGCCAAGATCCAAGCTCAACTCGCCAATCGAACATAGTTTCGCCCACCAAGGCGCGGCTACGTCCTGCTTCCATCTTCTCATCTTTAGAATTTCAAATTTCGTGCTTCTAGACCGTTTGCCCTTCGCCCTTTAAGCACATAAAAAGATAAATTCTTGAAGCAAAGCTTACCCAGCGCAGTCTCTCACTTGCCGCGTGCAGGTGCTAGTTCCTCATCGCCCTTGGGTTTCATCCCTACGTCACTCGCTTTACCAACGATTCTTGAAAAAGACATGGGTTGAAGCGTGATTGTGGCGGGGAAAGATGCGAACTTCTCCTCTGTGACTTTACCTGGAGCGACCAATCGCTGGATCGTTTCGATCGCGAGGTGCCGCCCCTTCGGATTGACTGTCACTTCTGCAGGCAACTCACTTTTGTTTATTAGATAAATCTGAGTCCACTGAGTCTCCTCGTCTTTGGTCGCGAAACCATATACCGCAGAATTCCCTAAAGATTCGATCGGTATTTGATGGCTGCCCATCGCTGTGGCAACCATCTCATATACCAAGGCAGGGGGCATCAGCTTGACCCGACCATTATCTGTTAGAAATACACGAGTAGGTTTAGGCCCCATGTTGAGATTCCAGCAAGCGGCCATATAGGTGGGATGTCGAAAAATCTCGATGAAAAAGTCCGCAGTCAGCAAAGTGAAATCATACTCATTTTTCGATTCCTTCATGCCTCCCAAACCCCATTCATTGTGCGCGTGCTTCACATCACGCCCGAGTTTCTGATTATTTTTATCAAAGCGTTCGTAAAACTCGGAAAACTGACCGTTGTAGAGAAAAGGCTTCTGCGCCAACCACTCATCTCTTGTCTGTCCCGATTTAAGCCCCCAATCAACACCCCATTTTTCATGATACTCCATGATGTCGAGTGATTTGGACATTCGAATAAGCTCCATACTATGCTCGAAACGTTTCTTCTCACGCGGTCCATATTTCCAATCGGCAATGATTTGTGCATGAGGGAACACTTTCTTCAGGATCAGCGCATACTCATCAATGGCAGTGGCATATTTCTGACCATGAAATCCGTTGGTGTATCCCTCATTACCTATGTAGAAAAATTTCACGTCGTAACCCTTACCCTTGCAGTATTCAGCCAGCCGTTGGGCTTCAATCTTGCTATCATCGACACTGCGATACGTGTTCCCCGAATGGATATTAACTCCAAGCATGGCGTCAGCACCCACCCGCTTGCAGATGGACATATACTCATCGACATCCATGAATTCTTTGGGGTCACGCTTTGGTAGGGGTCGATACTTAGGACTCCACGTATCTGCAGACCCCAACTCACCTGTAAGTTCTTTGACGTGATACTCAAAAGCGTAGCCATTAAGATCATCCCAGTGCCAGTTTTCAGTAACGGTGCCACCAGGATATCGAATAACCCCGACCTTGGCACGTTTCATCCAATCGATAACCTGACCGTCATCGTATATCCAGTCTGCCTCATAAGCATAAACAAAATGCGAACCTGTTAGATATTTTGAAACCACCCATTGCGGCTTATCCAAATACACCGCAACAGTCGCCTTTTGGGAATACGCTGATGAGCCACCCAAACATAAAATAGCAATAACTCTTAGAAAATGTTTCATATTATAATTTTCTTATATTGGCATTAAGCCGAGTCATCTACGTCATCTTCAATTTCATAATGCACAGACGACAGTAGAGAAGCCAACAAGCCAAAGACAAACGCGCTGATCTGCGGTGCTAAGATCCATCCAATCTTTTCCTGCCGGAATTCCACTATCACAATGAGCGCCGCGCTCATGGCAGCCAAACCTAGTGTGAGCCCCAGTGTGATGAGCGGACGAATCCGCCTACGACTGAAGCGCTCAAATAATAATAGAATTCCGCCATAGACGCATCCAGCCATTCCCCCACCTACAGTAAAAATAAAGAATGATAACACGACTCCTTGTGCGCCACGAAAATAAAAATCAGGCCTATCATGAAGCACCCAAATTACAACTGCTACTGCCACTTGCGTAAGGCCGAGAAAAGCACCTGTAAAGGGTCCAAGGAAAATAAAGCGCATAATTGGATTCCAATCAACTAGCATGCTTTTCGAATATTTATGCGCAGAGGTGGAAGATTTCATTTTCTAGCAACGTCTAGTTAATCCAAGGAGGAAATAAAAGTTCGAATTCGAACTGGTGAGCTATCCACCATCAACCAAGCTAGCTAATTATGCAAAAAAGGGCGCGGAGGTGAATCCGCGCCCTTTTTGATGATTTTACCATCAGATAAACTCGTTGACCAAATTTTCTAACATTTCTTGGCGACCGGAGTCGAGAGTTGGCTCGCCGTTAGAGAGGGCGTAGGCGCTGACTTCTTCTAAGCTGATTTGCTTTTTGGAAATTTTAGCACCGATGCCTGTGGTCCAGGATTTGTAGCGGTTGTTAACGAACTCTTGGAGTCTGCCGTCTTCGCGGATGGCGGCAGCGATTTTAAGGCCGCGGGCGAAGGCGTCCATGCCACCGATGTGGGCGTGGAAGAGATCGGAAGGCTCGTGGGATTCGCGGCGGCGTTTCGCATCGAAGTTCAAACCACCAGTGGTAAATCCACCCATTTCCAAAACTTTCAACATGATCTCGGTGGTGAGGTAGATGTCGGTTGGGAATTGGTCGGTGTCCCAGCCGATGAGTTCATCGCCCTGGTTCGCATCCACGGAGCCGAGCGCGCCAGCGTCGATAGCGACGGTCATTTCGTGAAGCATGGTGTGGCCGGCGAGGGTGGCGTGGTTGGTTTCCAAGTTCAGTTTGAAATGATCCATGAGACCATACTGACGGAGGAAGTTGAGGCACGCGGCGGAATCGGAATCGTATTGGTGAGTCGAGGGCTCGCGTGGTTTTGGCTCGATGTAAAACTGACCTTTGAAGCCGATTTTTTTCGCGTAGTCGACAGCGAGGTGAAGGAGGTTGGCGAGGTTATCGAGCTCGCGTTTCATGTTGGTATTGAGAAGGGTGGAGTAACCTTCGCGACCACCCCAGAAGGTGTAGCCTTCGCCACCGAGTTTCAAGGTGCCGTCCATGGCTGCTTTGACTTGAGCTGCGCCGTAGGCGAAAACATCTGCGTTTGGTGAGGTGCCTGCACCTTGCGAGTAGCGTGGGTGAGAGAACAAACATGCGGTGCCCCAGAGGAGTTTTTTGCCTGTGGCTTTTTGGAGACCGAGCAAGTGATCGGTGACTTTTTCCAAAGCTGCGTTGGACTTCCCGAGGTCGCAAAGTTCTGGAGCAATGTCGCGATCGTGCCAGCAGTAGTAATCGATACCGATTTTATCGAGGAACTCGAAGAACACATCGGCGCGCTTAAGGGCGTTGGAAACGGAATTGCTCTGATCATCCCATGGCATGAGGGCAGTTGGGCCACCGAAGGGATCGGAGAGACCGTTGCGCATGACGTGCCAATAAGCGGCAGCGAAGCGGCAATGATCCTTCATGGTTTTTCCGGCGACGACTTCGTCAGGATTGTATTGTTTGAAAGCGAAAGGGTTTTTGGATTTTGGACCTTCGTATTGTATTTTCGGGATGTCAGGGAAATAGGACATGGCTAGGGTCTATGGGTTCCAAATCGTAGCCGCAAGATTGAAAAATAAAAAAAACTCGAGGTGGGTGTTGATTCGGTTTCCAGGAAATCATAACACTGGGTTGTGAGCCGCCCTGTCGATGCCCTTATTGAATTTCTCGAGTCCGAGCAGGCACGTGGCAAAAGCCATGTTTTTCTGGACGATGAGGCGCGCGAAGGCATGCGGGAGCTTTATATTCGCGCAAGAAAACCCATAGCCACACCTCCAAGCCCTGCTGTTGAAATCGCCAGCGCTCCCCGCCCTATTGCTCAAACCACAAAATTGATCATCGACGGCTCAGACAAAGCCGCAAAGCTCGAAAGCGTAAAACGCCAGGCCGCAAGTTGGGCACCGGCTCATGCCCTGGGGAGTTTACGTGAAACACTGGTCTTTGCGTCGGGCAATGTGGATGCGAAGATCATGATGATAGGCGAGGCGCCGGGTTACCACGAAGAAAAGGATATTCAGCCCTTCGTTGGACCAGCTGGACAAAAGCTTAATGATATTCTCAAGGCGATGGGCATCTCGCGTGATGAGATTTACATTTCCAGCTTGGTGAAATTTCGTCCAGCCATCCCCAAGCAAACTACAAACAACCGCAAACCAAATCCAGAGGAAATAGCAAGTTGCCTACCTCTCGTGCTGGCAGAGATCGATATCGTTCAACCCGAAATCATCATCGCTCTCGGCGGCACAGCAGCGGAGGGACTGCTTAATTTATCAGGAAGCTTAGAGAGCATGCGGGGGACATGGCATCAAATCTCGAATATCCCTGTACGTGTCACCTATCATCCTAGCTACCTACTCCAGAGTAGTTCAAATCAAGTCAAACGATTACTTTGGGAAGACATGCTCGCGGTGATGGAAAAACTCGGGATGACAATTTCTGAGAAACAACGCGGGTTTTTTCTACCGAAGGCGTGATGGGCAGGGACGTTTATCCTTAAACGTCCATATTTCACGGTATAACACACCCCATCGTGATCTTCCAGTTTAACCTCCGCCAGATATAGACGCTTGGGGATAGGCGTCCCTACCTAATTTTTAAGCCATCCCCTTTTCCCCGAGTGCGGAGATCGGTTTCGGTGTGCGTTTTCTACGCAAGCCAAACTGCCTGACCGCGTGACGCTGCAAATGAGCCTTAGCTTCCTCCACACTGTCGGTGAAAAAGATCAGCTCAGGATCTTCAGGGTTAATCATGCCTTCGTCTGCCATTTTGTATAAAAAATCCATCAATGGCTGCCAGAAATCTTTGCCCATCAGAATAATGGGAAAGTTTTTAAGTTTACCAGTTTGGATCAGGGTCATGGTCTCGAACATTTCATCCATGGTTCCAGCACCACCTGGCATAACAATGAAAGCATACGAATATTTCACCAACATGGTTTTGCGCGTGAAAAAGTAGCGCATGTTCACCGAGCGGTGGACGTAAGGATTCACCTCTTGCTCGAAAGGTAAAATGATATTCACTCCTAATGAGCGGCCGCCTGCTTCATAAGCACCTTGGTTTCCCGCCTGCATGATGCCGGGCCCTCCACCTGTGATCACCGTAAAACCCAGCTCCGCACTTGCTGCGCCCATCTCTCTCGCCAGTTCATACCATCGAGTCCCAGGCTTGGTCCGAGCAGAACCAAAAATCGTCACGCAAGGCCCCACAAAATGCAAAATCCGATATGCTCGGATCAAATCCAAACCCACTCGAAACAGCGAACATAAATCATGAAATCGAGAGCGCGGACCTGCTAACCATGAGCGCTCTTCCGCCTCCAACTCAAAGATCTTTTGCTGACGGATTTCCTCCTCGGTAATCTGATGATCATCCGTAATTTCCGGACAATCCGGACAGTCTTTCTTCTTACTCATTGGACACTCCTAATATTGGATCGCCTGGTCGCGAAAAGAAAATGTTGCATGTTTGTAGCTGATACCCAAATAAAAAAAGCGAACCAATGGTCCGCTTTTCAAAAACAAAATGCGATGGGAAAGCGGCTCATAAACTGTCGGGAAGCTTCAGTGGCTGTAAAATTTGATCAGAAAGTGATTTCCAAAACTGCTGAAAACTCCCGCCAATTCATGAACCGCATTTCGCAGCACATCAACAACAGGCAAAAAACTTAACGGTGAATCAACGGACCTTGCCCGACTAATTACCGCCTACATATCAAGAGCGAAGCCGCTTCAGGATTTTTTCTATTTTTTCTCAAAAAATAATTTTCGCCCTAATTTACTTATTCTGTAAGCATTTTTCTCCTCGAAATAATAAATCTGGCATTTCAGAATGAATTTCTATACTCCAAAGGATTATAGAAGCCTGCAGCCATGAAGCCTTTTCACCCACTAAGCGCCGTTGATCAGCTTGTCGCGTATTTAAGGGAGGGAATTATGGCCGGGACCCTAAGCCAGACTTTGCCAGGTGTGCATAAGTTGGGCAAAGAGTTGGGAGTTAGCCCGAAAACGGTCGTCGCTGCGGTCGCAAAATTGAAACACGAAGGTTTCTTGAAAGATCAGGGAGCTAGAAAAAAGAGCCTGATTGTAAAACCCACTGGGAAAAAAATCAGCTCCTTGCAGATATCGATTCTTCTCTACGATCTAAATGATCGTGCATTACCCTTTACGATTGAGCTGCGGCATCAACTCGAAGCCGCGGGACACATCACAAGTTTTGCCTCGCAAACGATCATAGATATTGGTCGGAATGCTAAAAAAATCGCTGCGTGCATAGATAAAAGCCAAGCGGATGTGTGGATCATTCTTTCCGGCTCCTACGAGGTGCTTCATTGGTTCGCATCACAAAACATACCAGCTTTCGCCTGCTTTGGACGGAGACAGGAAGTTAAAATTGCTGGAGCTGGAATAGATAAGCAAACTTCGATTCACAAAGCGACCAAACGCCTCATTGAGCTGGGTCACAGAAAAATCGTGATGATTGCGCGAGAGGAGAGAAGAAAGCCAGAACCAGGAGCAGGTGAGCAAGCATTTCTGAATGAACTTGCTTCAAACGGCATTAAAGTCGGCAGCTATAATTTACCTGATTGGGAAGAAACGCCCGAGGGATTCGAACGCGCTTTAGATGGTTTATTCAAGGTCACCCCTCCTACTGCGATCATAGTTGATGAGGTATCGTTTTTCATGATCGCCCAACAGCATCTGGCACGTCGTGGAATTTTTGCCCCGCAACACATCTCACTCATCTGCACCGAACCAAATCCAACCTTTTCATGGTTTCTGCCAAAGGTTGCACACATCGACTGGGATACAAAACCCATCATCAGGCGGGCGGTGCGTTGGGTTACTGAAGTTCAGAATGGCAAAATCGATAAACAACAGTATTCCACTAAATCAGAATTTATCGAAGAGGGAACGATAGGTCCCGTGCCAAAAATCTAACAAAAAATCTAAGGGAATTTCTGAGTTTTACCTGCCAGTCATCGGTTTTCATCTCACAGGATTTCACCACAACAAATTATTTTTCTGTTAGATTAAGCAATATAGGGCCTGCATGATTGATGCGTTGCGCTTGTTTTGCGGTGCCGGGAATTTCGCCACGCTTGCCTCCTTGAGGATCTCCCTTTCCGCGTGTGGGGGTAGGATTTTCAGGAACGGTATCACCTGTTTGCTCTATCCATTGATCTAAGGTTTTTGAGAGCAACGATTGGATTTCTTGGTGTTCGGGTTGTCCTGCGAGATTGGTAAATTGGTGAGGATCCGTATCGGTGCGGTAGAGTTCAATGCTTGGGCGGGGAGCCAATTGCACATCTTTTTGCAGGGGTGAAAGTTTACCTGCTCGCTGATGCTCCCAATATTCGATCGCAGCAGGATACCTACTGGCATCGCTCTCCACACAGAGCGCAGCTTGCTGAGAAAATGCATTTCGAATATACAACCAATTTCCATGCCGCACGGCTCGCTCATGTGCGGAATAGACATGCCAGTTGCGCTCAGAAAAAGCGAAGTCCCGCACAATCGATTTCGGATTTTTTAGAACCGTCGCAAGGCTGACTCCTTGAATGGTGGAGCTCGGCTTAACTCCTGCAAGATCGAGAAAGGTCGGAGCCAAATCGATCACACTTGTTAGAGAACTTGTGCGGGCTGGTTTGATAGCACCCGGCTGCCAAATCAGGAGAGGAGCCTTCGATCCACTGTCATACATGCGGGTTTTGCACCGAGGAAACGGTCTACCATTATCCGTGCAATAAACGAGATAGGTGTTTTTCGCTATTCCCTGACTCTCAAGCTCGGTCATGATTTTCCCAATGAATGCATCCGTGCGACTCACTTCACCATAATAAGCAGCAAGATCTTTGCGCGTCTCTGGCCCATCAACCATATAAGGAGGAACCTGAATCGTCGCTGGATCATATTTCAGTAAATCATTATCCGAATCCCAACCGCGATGCGCATCATTCGATGCAAACCACGCGAAGAACGGTCGATCTTTCGGACGCTTCTTCAAAATTTCCACCCAGTCCTCACTGGCGGAAGAACCTTTCCCACTGGATACCTCCGCAAAGCCCAGCGCCTTGGCGTCGCCCATATGGTTTTTACCTGAGAGTATCGTGTGATAGCCCGCCTCTTTAAGTTGCTGGATGAAGGTCACCTGTTCCGCCGGCAGTGGCATGTGCAACTCCGGCGCACCGGTATTATGAGGATATCGCCCTGTAATCATGCTGCAGCGGCTCGGACTGCAACTGCTAGTTGTTAGATAAGCACGATCAAAAACCATTCCCTCCGCCGCCATGCGATCGAGGTTTGGAGTTTTGACGAAAGTATTTCCGTAAGGTCCGATGTCATCGAAGGAAACATCATCCGTCAGAAAGAAAATGAAGTTTGGACGCTCGCCCGCAAAGGTATTTGATAGGAAAGAGAAGAAAACGAAGATTAACAGGGTGGGCTTCATACTGAATGGCAATGCTTACGTTCTCGCCTTGAGGAATATATCATCATCCGCGAATCGGTTTAAAGATAGGGGCTGTACTAGCTAAGGCTTACTGCTGAGACTGTTTTACCCAGTATTTTAGCTGCTTCAAGAGCATTTGATGGTTACCTCCATTGAAGCGCCATTCACACTCCTTCAAAAACCAGTGAAAGTT
>Ga0315902_10002279_pt1 | contig 30149 bp, 21 predicted proteins | sample LakEriMetagenome_9_FD_203523 | JGI IMG/M metagenome (GOLD analysis project Ga0315902, IMG submission 203523) | Freshwater fungal communities from buoy surface, Lake Erie, Ohio, United States - Buoy 12 MA117 | ecosystem: Environmental > Aquatic > Freshwater > Lake > Lake biofilm | place: USA...
CCTCCATCGGACAGGTATGAAATCCTTCAGCGGCGATGGATAGCATGAAGGTTTGTGCCGCCAATGCACACGATTTGTGCACTACGATGCGCTGTTTCACTACACCTCCGGTTCGGTAGAAGGGCTTTCGAAGTCCCATGAAGAAACTAATACTGTTTCTTACCAGCGTCATAAGACCGAAAGGATCATTGGCGTAAACCAGCGGGATCAATTTGGTGTAGTAATCGATCGCTCCTTTTTGCAGCTTGTTCGGTTCACCTACAATAGTCCCCTTGATCTTATCCGCATTCCATCGTGCCCTTTCCCGCCACTTGTCTTGTCGAGTTACAAAAACGACCATATGCTTTGCCGTTTTGGCTGCCCGCTGCCCTAAACACAGTGGGACGAATTTTTCGAGCTCGGACTTGGATTGGATCCAGTGAAATTCCCACAATTGCATGTTACTGCTGTTCGGAGATAAAACTGCGCGTTCGAGGCTTCGTTGAATTATGTCGCTGGGTACTTCAACTTCCTGATCAAAAGCACGATTTGACCTTCTGTAATTTACAATTGATTGAAATTCGTTTGAATACATGTTTACTGCTGATTTTTTTTGTCCTTGTTATACTGAACATTGCGCAAAGCCCATCTTAGAACAGATGGTTACAGTATATGTTCAGATGCCAATCTAGCTTAAACCACTTTTGACACACAAAGTTGATAATAATTACCGTTCAGACGTTTTTCAGCTGTTCCAAAAAATCCGATCAGCCTGATCAAGCACTCTTCACAATTCTGGCCGGTTCTTGGGCATGTTTGAGCGCCGATATTAACTAAAGCTTTACAAACCTGATCGTTTTTCCCAGTTCCGGGAGTGCTACAAAATAAATCCCGCCGTTGATCGCTGAAATATCGATGGTAAAAGAAGTAGTTGATGAAAATCCTTCCATCAGCTTCGCTCCGCACTGATCATACAAAATGATCTTTCCAAGTGTGCCGGATTCAGAGGAAACGGTGACCTGATCAGCAGCTGGATTGGGTTTTAATTGAATTTCTTCCGCTTTCACCGGTTCAGCTATTCCTGAGGTAGCGCAGACCAGATCATTCACATATTCCCAGATAGCATCGTTCAACAGGAAAGGAACGTTGGTAGTACTTGGATCATCACCCATTCGTAACCAAACCAAATTCTGACTTGGAACCACATTCAAAAATTGCCCGCCGGAACCAATTGCCGAGATCATGTCTGCGGGTGCATTGGGACACATCGTACCCGGAAAAACCGTTTGCAAATTGGGAACCATGAAAGACGGTTTACCATTAAGCCACCACAAATATCCATAGGCTTTGTTCAGGTTTTGGGACGTGTTGACCATATCATTGAAATAGGCCGTATCGGTCATGATCTGGTTACCGTTCCAATTTCCCTTGTTCAAGACCAGAATACCAAAACGCGCCATGCTACGGGCATTGCTGAAATAGACATTGTTGTACCCAACCTGATAAAATGCTCCAGTCATACCTGTAGGTGTTTTCAGCTTTTGAGTGGTATAGGCATTGAGTGTTTGCCCGGTGGCGTTTTCGATCACTCCATCCAACAAGGTGTACGGTCCGTTATGATAGGCCCATCGCGTTCCGGGATCAGCAAGATAATTCAGACAAGTGCTAAGCGTACAGTAATGATCGGGAACTCCGTCGTCCAATCCCGAAGTCATGGTCAATTGATTCCAAATGGTGATCTTCTCTTCTTGCTGGGGTGTGCAGTTAGTCCAGCCCGGACCGAGGTAGGTTGACGTGGTATCCGTAATGGATAAATGGCCTTCCTGCTGCGCAATCCCTGTCATGAAGGAAGTGATCGTTTTACCGGCCGAAGCCCATTGCCAGAGGGTGGTAGGCGTATGCGTGCCGAAGTACTTCTCCAGAACGATCTTCCCATCTTTTAGTAGAAGGAAAGCTTTTGAATTGTTCTCCTCCAGAAAATTGTACAAGCTGTCTATCTTCGGCTGACAATAATCGAGTGTTTGTGGAGCAATGGTTTCCCAATTATTTCCTATTAGGGGAGGGAAATAAATAGTTTGAGCAGAAAGTCCAAACCATAACGAACAGATCGCAGCAACAACAATGCTCTTTTTCATAAGTATAAATGTAGTAATCAGCAGAACAATTTACAATTTTCAGTAATCGATGCCTCGCCACACCGCAGATATTGAAAGTTGATACCATGATCGCTTTTCATTTTAACGAAAAACCAAACACAATATCTCAGTACACTCGAATAATGTACGGTTGAGACGAAATGGTATCTTATATTTGTCAACTGGTTCCCGTTTTATGATCTACTCAAAAAAAATACAGCACTCAAGCAGCAATGACTGGGTTGTTTTTGTGCATGGTGCCGGAGGTAGCTCAGCCATCTGGTACAAGCAGATCAAAACGTTTTCGAATCTTTATAATGTATTACTTGTCGATCTTCGCGGACATGGAAAATCCGTTGATCACGGGAAGCGATCCGACTATTCGTTCGAAGAGATCTCAAAGGATGTCATCGATGTATTGGACATGCACGGAATCAAAAACGTACATTTTGTTGGCGTATCCATGGGCTGTATCATCATCAAACAGATTTGCTCTATACGACCGGATCTGGTCAAGTCAATGATCTTTGCCGGAGCTGTCACCAAGCTAAATATCAAGTCTAGACTGCTACTCAGATTGGGGAGGTTATTGAAGGGCATTATGCCAAGAATGGCTCTCTATGGATTATTTGCCCGCATCATGCTACCAAGAAAAAATCATAAAGAATCCAGAAAATTGTTCATTCAGGAAGCAAGAAAACTAATGATCTCAGAATTTAACCGTTGGTTTCGATTGACCTCCCGACTGACAAATTACCTGAACATTCTGGATCGCGACCAATACCACGTTCCTCAGCTTTATATCATGGGGCGTCAGGATCACCTTTTTTTAAAGCCAATTCTTGAGCTCACAAAGGAGAATCGCTTCTCTGAATTGTGTATCGTTGAGGATTGCGGACACATTGTAAATGTGGAGAGACCGGATGAGTTCAATGAGCGTTCCATCGAATTCATATCGCGTTTGAATGGCTTCAAATAAGCTCGATTCGGCTGCTCTGAATCCAGTAGTTTTTATTTAGATTTAGTCTAAATACCATTTTTAGGGTATTGACCATTTTGTGATCATATAGTTCCTTTGTCGAAAAACATGGTCAGATGAATCGCGGCATAAAAAGCTTCTTTTACATCCTTTTTCTTTCCTCTAATTTGGCTTGGTCCCAGGATTCTTTGCGGATCAAGGAATTCCAAGAAATCGAGATCTCTGAACGATCCAAACATGACATGTTGCGTTTGCCGCAGATCAGAGGAACTGAAATATATGCCGGAAAGAAGAACGAGGTGATCAACATGAGCGCCACAAATGCCGACCTTTCAACAAACAATTCCCGTCAGATCTTTTCGAAAATTCCAGGCCTAAGTATTTGGGAAAATGACGGATCCGGAATACAAACCGGAATTTCAACACGTGGTTTAAGTCCGAACAGATCCTGGGAATTCAATGTGCGGCAGAACGGATTTGATATCAGCTCAGAGGTATTTGGGTACCCCGAAGCATACTACGCACCGCCAACCGAAGCCTTGGAACGGATCGAGATCGTCCGCGGGGCGGGTTCATTGCAGTACGGCCCACAATTCGGTGGTCTGTTGAACTACGTCACCAAGAAGCGAATTGGCAACAAGCCATTGTCCATGGAATCCTTCCGCACGATCGGTTCTTACGGACTGATCAATTCGTTCAGCGCAATTGGAGGCAAGTATAAAAAACTAAACTACTACACTTACCTTCACCAACGCGGTGCTAAAAGTTGGAGAGCGAACAGTCTCTACAAAACCATCACTGGAAGTATTTCTGTGACCTATGACATCACTCCCAAATGGCAGATCAATGCTGAATATACACGCATGACCAACCTCAGTCAGCAAGCGGGTGGTTTGTCCGATTCTATGTTCTTCGCGGATCCACAACAGTCGATCCGCGGACGAAACTGGTTCAGCACACCTTGGAACAATGGCGCCGTTACGCTGCAGTATGCACCCACCGAGAACACAAAATTCACGTTAAAATCGTTCGGAACACTGGCAGAAAGGAACAGTGTTGGCTTCACCAAACCGATCACAGTTGCAGATACGATCAACACCCTTTTGGGCACCTTCAATCCCCGTCAGGTGGACAGAGACAGCTACACCAACTTCGGCGCTGAGCTCCGAGGAATCCATCAATACGATCTGTTTCAGCAAAAAGCAGCTTTATCTGCCGGGGTGCGAATGTATTTGGGACAAACCCTCCGTCAACAGCAGGGGATCGGTACAACAGAATTGGACTACGAGCTGCAGATTACTGCTCAGCAAAATGGATATGACTACGGACGTGAATTGACTTTTGAGACCGGTAATGCTGCTCTTTTCGTGGAGAACCTATTCAGCCTTTCAGAACGCTTGGTAGTAACCCCGGGATTCCGCTATGAGCTCGTGCGATCATCAGCTGAAGGTAGGATCAATCCTACACCAACGGGTGAGATAGACGAAAGGCAGCAAGACCGGAATATATTGTTGTTCGGTATCAGTGCTGAATACGCGACAAGTAAATCGAGCAACATCTACGGGAATTTTGCCCAGGGCTTCAGACCAGTGCTGTTTTCTGAGCTGACTCCATCGGGTACAACAGAGGTGATCGATCCCAACCTGAAAGATGCTAGTGGGTACAATATGGATCTCGGTTTTCGGGGCAGCCTGTTCAAGAACATACTTCGATTCGACATTGGTGCTTTCCGACTATTTTATGACAATAGAATAGGCACGATCACGAGGGATGGAAATCCTTTCAGGACCAACATTGGTGCCTCCGTAAGTCAGGGGCTTGAAAGCTTTGTGGAGATGAACTTGGCGCGCATGCTTGGCGAAGATCTGGAGAATTTCGATCTTACCCTTTTTTGTAACTATTCTTTTATCGATGCGCGTTACATCCGCTGGGATAATCCCGAGCTCATTTCGGACCCTAACAAAACGATCGAAAATAAGCGCGTTGAAAATGCACCTGAACACATCCTTAGGGCAGGTTTAACAATCAACTATCAAGGATTTTCAGTTGCTTTCAACTATAGTTTTGTGGATGAAGTGTACACAGATGCAGCAAACACAGAGGCTCCAAACGCAACATTCACAACAGGAAAGCTTCCCTCCTACAACCTGATCGACATGACAATGTCTTATCGTTTCATAGAGACCTACCAGCTCCGGGCGGGCATCAATAATCTTACGAACTCGACCTATTCAACGAGGAGAGCGGGTGGTTACCCGGGTCCCGGAATCCTCCCCGGAAACGGCAGAACATTTTATATTACAATCGGTGTAGAGTTATGACGCATTGTATATGCGATCAGACATGGGTAGAATTGTGATTTTTCCACTTTTTTTGAACGTTCATATTGCACATTCTAAAAAAGTACTTACTTTTGTACTCGCTTTTGACGTAAAGCAAAACACGTATCTCAAATGCAACTGTTGTTGCAGCGCAAGCAGAGGAATACGGTTTGGTAGTTCAGTTGGTTAGAATACGTGCCTGTCACGCACGGGGTCGCGGGTTCGAGTCCCGTCCAGACCGCAAAGTTAAAAGCAAAGCCTCCTAAATGGAGGCTTTTTTTATGCCCCTACCCAGTAAAATCAAGGATTTACAGCGTTTTGAGTAATTTTGACATCCGTCAGAAAACACAAATAAACACATCTAAAAACATATTTCTGGCGAACAAGCTGGCGAACAAAAACAACCACATATTTTTGTTCGCCGGGAATGGCTCAATCCCGCTCCTGTTCTGGCTTTGGTAACGTTGCTGTAGTTTTGATTTAACGTGTTCAACGGTAAAATTTCACTTAATCCAGCGAACAAAATGGAGAATCAAAAATTCTATGTCTCGTATTGGTTGAATCCAAACAGACAAAAAGACGGAGCTTCCAAGCTCTACATCCGCATTGCAATTGACGGGAAACGCTCAGAAATTGCGACTACACACTACATCAAAAAGATGCATTGGGATGCCGGAAAAGGCAGAGTAAAGAACACCTCTCCCCAGGCTGTACTGATCAATGGTTTCATCGACCATGCATCCAACGTGATCCAGAAGCACTTCCTGCGCCATGCCGCTTTGGGAGAACCGATCACCACCCAACAACTCAAAGAACTCTTCATCGGCAAAAAAGAAAAGGTCGTTACCAAAACCCTGCTCGATGCATTCGATTACCACAAAGCAAAAATGAACGATCTGATCAAAGCAGGGAAAGTAGCAAAGACCACCTTGGCAAAGTACAACTATTGCCAGGGTAAAGTCGAAAGTTTCCTTAAGCATCGTTTCAAGGTCAAAGACAAACCCCTTCAGGAGCTCAGTTTGAAATTCGTTACCGAGTTTGAACATTTCCTCCTTGTGAATGAGCGCATGCAAACGAATTCGGCGCACAAGTACATTGTTAACTTGAAGCGGATCATGAATGTGGCCGTTAGCCTGGAATGGATCCCGAAGAATCCCTTGTACTTAAGTTCGCATCCTGTAATTTTCTTCCTAACTCATCGTCTTTGACAAGAAGCAGAAAATCCTTTTCCAACCCAAGAACAATCAAAACTTGCAGATACGAACCAATACTTACACTTTCAGATCCTTTTTGAATAGCTGTTAATTTAGGCCTACTGATGTTGGCTCGCTCCGCACTAAATCTGCGTCTTAGCCGCGCAAGCTTTATGTTTTCACCCAATTCTTCGAGTATTTTCCTGTGTCTCGGTAATATAACTAGTTTTTCTATACCCATTATGCAAATTACTTTTCACATGTATATGCTTTTTTGTAAATACTATTTAATGTAACTAAACTGTAAGCAATCTAATGAAAGTACTGACAACCTTGAAGTTTAATCCCAGGAAATCTAAGTTCATAGTTACAATCATCGCACATCGCGATATGCGATATTTTCGATTCAATTTGCATTCATTTGGAGAATTGTTTTTCTTTGAACCTATAATTCATATCATGAGAGCTACTTTCCTAAAGTTCATTTTTTCGATCAGCATTTCGCTTTTCCTCTTTTCTACAGGAGCATTCAGTCAGGTAGATAAATATAAATCACATGCTATTTCAACAAAAACGGAGGGTGACGATGAGTACTCGGACTGGGAAGAAACTACTGTTCTTATTACTATTGATATGGATCAGCAGCGCATCAAGATCTACTCGAAAGTACCCCAGGTATACGATGTAGTTTCCTTCGATGAAGCTTATGAAGATGAAGATGGCGATACAGTGTTTAACATGTATTGCGTAGATGATGAGGGGATAGAATGCAGGTTAAGACTTATTTCCCGAACAAGTGGCAATGCGGAGCTCTACTGCGACTATAGTGATCTGAGCTGGGTTTACAGCATATACAGTGTCGATTGATCGAATGTAATCCTTGGTTGTCAATTCCTGAATATAAGAATTTCCAATTTCTTACCTCACTTCATGAGAGTAATTAATTGAAGCCAAAGCGTTAGATGAAATAAATTACGAGCATTTTATGAACTCATATTAGTTTCTTTTGTTTATCAGGAAACAATACGCTCATGAAACCAATTATTATTACCGGAGTTGTTCTACTCCTCATATTTGTAATACTGCAGTCCTTTATTTCCTACTCAGTGTCAGATATCGAAAAACATAAATATACTGTTCTTAAGGAGTACGAAGAATTTGAGGTTCGAAAATACGAATCCGCCCTCTTTTCGAGTGTGGTTATCGACGGTTCAAGCTATGAAGCCTCATCAAACAAAGGTTTTCGTGTACTTGCCGGTTACATATTCGGAGGCAATGACAAAGGTGAGAAGATCGCTATGACCTCACCAGTCGCCATGGAATTGGGTGACAGCACTAAAATGTCGTTCATGGTTCCGTCCGGATACAAAGTCGAGGATCTGCCGAAACCAAATAACGGACGTATTTTTTTCGAAGAGAAAAAAGGAACGACAATGGCGGCCATAAAGTTTGGTGGTTGGGCAAGTGATGAACGTATTGAAGAATTTAAAAAACGACTTTCGGATGCTCTTTTAAAAGAGGGAATTTCACACAGTGGGAAATTCATGTATCTCGGGTATGACCCTCCATACGCAGTGGTGGGCAGGAGAAATGAGGTGGTTGTCGAGTTGAGTTCATTCAAGATGTAAGTTTATTGTTGCAGTTCAAATGAATGCTTAGGTGTGCTTTTTATTAAAATAAATCGTAATATTGCATTATAGCAAATTCGCTATTTAGCGAATTTCAAAATTCGCGAATTCGAAAATCCTAATATGATCTGCAATGGGCGCCTCTAAAAATGACTTTTTCACTAAAGAACAAAACCGATCAGCTATCCTCTTCAAAGCCCTCGCCCACCCCGCCCGAGTAGCGATAATTCAATACATCATCAAATCCGGCTCTTGCATCTGCAACGACCTCGTCGGTGCCCTTCCGCTTTCACAGGCGACGGTATCGCAACATCTTCGCGAATTGAAAGCGGCCGATGTGATCAAAGGAACCATCGAGGGAAATTCCATCTGCTATTGCCTTAATGAAAAAACGATCGATCTCATCAACGAAATACTCAACGGATTCCTTTTGCAGAACCGCGGTATAAATAAATGCTGTTAATTAAATCTCAGAACATGAAACTTTCAGAAGTAAAGAAAGCACTTGATAAGCTTGATTCAATTGTATTCCAATTGCCAAATGGAGACTTAGTACCGGTGCACTTCCACATCACAGAGGTGGGTTTGATCACAAAGGATTTTATCGACTGTGGCGGAAAGGTTCGGAATGAAAAGGTGGTCAATTTCCAACTTTGGGAAGCGGCTGATTATGACCATCGGCTGTCACCAGAGAAGCTGAAAAACATCATTGAGCTTTCCGAACGCGTATTCCAAATTGATCCGGAGCTGGAGGTCGAAGTTGAATACCAGGCAGACACAATCGGAAAATATGGTATTTCCTTCAACGGAACGCACTTCATGCTGACCTCCAAAATGACAGCATGTCTGGCTGAAGATGCCTGCGGTATCCCTAAGGAAAAACAGAAAGTGGAATTATCTGCACTCAGTAAAGGAAATACTAGCTCCTGTTCACCGGGAAATAAATGCTGTTAAAACAATTGTCGCAGATGTACAAAACAATCAAGGAACATTGCAATGAACTGGTTACGCAGTTCGACAAGATCTCTGAAGACAGAAAAAAGATCTTGCACCAAATTAGCCGCTACATCCAAGAAAAACTGGATCAAAATCTCCCGGCTAGGCTAATCTATGTTTGCACCCACAATTCAAGAAGAAGCCATTTCGGACAGATATGGTCGGCGGCGGCGGCGGATTACTATGCAATACCAAATGTATTCACCTATTCCGGAGGGACGGAGACAACGGCATTCAATCAAAATGCGATCGAAGCCTTGAGAGCTTCGGGATTCATTATCACAGTAGAAGAGGATGGCGCCAATCCGAAATACGCCGTACATTTTGGAGAAGGGCGATCCACTGTTTGTTATTCGAAACGCTACAACGACGAAGCCAATCCTGAATCCGGATTCGCAGCCATCATGACCTGCTCAGACGCCGAAGACAATTGTCCATTCATACCAGGCGTAGAGCTGCGCATCGCAACGACTTACGATGATCCAAAGGCGTTCGACGGTACTCTGGAACAAAAAGCAAAATACCTTGAAAGATCCAACCAGATAGCTTTGGAAAGTCTTTACGTATTTTCAAAAATACATTCGCGTTATTCTTCGTAATTCAATCCATTACTTTTATGAACGCTACCTCACGTAAAAAACTCGGTTTTCTTGACCGCTACTTAACATTATGGATCTTCATGGCAATGGGTTTGGGCGTCGCCATTGGCTACTTCATTCCTGATGCTGATACGTTCATCAATTCTTTTTCGAACGGAACGACCAACATACCTTTGGCCATAGGACTGATCTTAATGATGATCCCGCCGCTTTCTAAAGTGCAATTCTCCAAGATTCCTTCGGTATTAAATAAACCAAAACTACTGCTATCTTCTTTCATCATCACTTGGATTGTTGGACCATTCCTGATGTTTCTGTTGGCAATCACATTTTTGAAAAATTATCCCGAATACATGACAGGACTGATCATTATAGGACTGGCACCTTGTATCGCAATGGTTATCGTTTGGAATGAATTAGCCGATGGGAATCGAGAGTTGGTAGCCGGACTGGTCGGGATCAACAGTTTACTCCAGGTCTTTTTCTTCGGGTTGTATGCCTATTTCTATCTGGAGGTAATGCTTCCGTTGTTTGGAATAGATTCACTGAAGATCGACATTACCATCGCTGAGATTGCAAAAACCGTCGGGGTATATCTTGGGATTCCCTTCCTTGTGGCTGTGATCAGCCGCTTTTCTCTAATCCGGCTGAAAGGTGAAGAATGGTTTCAACACCGCTACTTACCTTTGATCTCGCCCATCACATTGATAGCACTCCTTTTCACGATTATTGTCATGTTCAGCTTAAAGGGTGAGTTGATCGTTTCCATTCCATTGGATGTTGTACGTATTGCAATTCCACTGGTGATTTTCTTCGCTGTGATGTTTTTACTGATGTTCCTAACGGGGCGATGGATCGGTGCAAATTATGCTGACAATGCTGCATTATCATTCACCGCATCAGGCAACAACTTTGAACTGGCAATTGCCGTAGCGATCGGAATTTTCGGCATCGATTCGGGACAAGCTTTCGCGGGAGTGATCGGTCCTCTGGTAGAGGTTCCTGCGCTCATTATAATGGTCAATGTAGCGTTCTGGTTAAAAAGAAAATTATACAAATGATGGGAACAACACACGCATTTTACGACGCATACAAAGAAGCTCGAACACGTCTGGCTTTGGTTATACAGGAACTTAGCCCGGAAGATCTTTCCAAAAAGCTCTTGCCCGGGGAAAATAGTATCGGTTTTCTTCTTCGTCACATCGGTGATGTGGAGCTGCTCTTTGCAAAAAATGTCTTCAGATTGGAAGGTGTAGAAGTGAAAGCTCAGACAGTTATCGATAAATTGGATACCGGAATTTGGACTAACCTTGAAGAACTGATATACTACCTGGAATATTCATTTCAAACAGTATTGTCTGCAGTTGCCCAACAAACGGATGATTCTTGGGACGAGCTGGTTGAAACGAAAGAATTCGGAACGAAATCTAAAGCAGAGGCTTTTGGTCGCATAATTTCACATACAGCCTACCACAGTGGTCAGTTAGCTATGATCAGGAAATACGGTCGATGATAGCGTCTTTAAATAGGGTAAACCGAGGCAGTACTTGACAGAAAAAGTTCAAGATATCTACTTCACTTTTTCTTCAAAACGCTGTAACCCCTGAAAAACCATGTTCACGATCTCTTCTATTGGCAGAGCGTTTGAATTGGTCATGGTGACACCTCCTACATTAAATTCGAAACTGCCTAAACTGTTGAATCCTGATTTGCGCGATCTTTTTCTGAATTTCAAGCGTCTGTCTACACCATATGCTTTCATTTTTACACGAACATAAGGATGTAGTCTGGAGTAATTAGCTGCCTCGTTTCCGATGGTTAATCCTTTGTTAACGCCAACATGGATCTTGAATTTAACATAGTATTCTTTGTATTCGGTCTTAATAGCTTGCTTACGCGTTCCTCTGGGTAAACCACCAACCCATTCTAGACCAGCTGCTGATTGTAGTGCTTTTCCTTTGCTATTCGTAGGAAATAGAATCGCAACGTCAGTTCGTAGTTCATCCTGTACAATGGATGTCACCTTTTTAATCACGGAATCCTGCAAACCGGTAGGAATTTCAAGTCTGCCCATACCTGCATTACCGAATCCGGTGTTTTCCATCATAAAACGATTGGTAAGTCGTTTATCAACAAACCATTTGATCTTATAGATTCCAACACCGGTTTGAGCACATAACGATAAATAACTGAACGATAATAGAAGGAGTAGAAATTTCATTTTAACGCATTTAATGATCATCTGACGAAATTACGCTCATTTTATGAATAGCAAAAAGAAACGCTGAATTAAAAGGAATTTAATGCCTCACGATAAAGCATTAAAACTTGTGAGAAAGTAATTCAGACTGAATAAATCCGTGAACACATGACTAAAATCATATTTATTCTTTTCACTGAATGGTAGCTTTGATTGATCAATAAATTGGAGCCATGAAAGAACTTGTTTTACTTCTATCGTTTGCCGTAATATTTAAGAGTGTCAGTTTTGCCGAAACCTATTATTCTGTCAATGACGGCAATTGGCGCACTTCCAACAATGTCTGGTCAACCAATGGAATAGATCCTTGTCATTGCGGGCCTTCTTATGATATTTCCGCTGATACGATCATCATTCAGAACACGGTAACCTTCGAGGAACATCTCATCATACAGAAAGCAGGAGAACTGAGGATCGCAAGTGGTGCCGCTTTGATTAACCCGCTACTGAACATTACCGTAAGAAATGGTCACCTTTTTTCAAATGGAATGGTCACAACATCAGGATTGAATATCGAGGAAAAAGGATTGGCAGAAATTTTCTCTTCCGTACTAAATATCGAGGGACAAATGAACATAAATGGCTCGTTCACGGCCAACTTCTCCAACATTTTCATCACCAAAGGCAACATTGAGATCGGTAGATCCGGAAAATTCGATTTAATGAACCATGCGAAGATCCTTTTTAACCTTGGCAACTTCAATAATTCGGGATCTGTGGATTTAGGCGAAAACTGCTGCATCCAATTGCTAGCGGGTAATTTCAAGAACAATGCAACCGGTACACTTTCGGGAAACGGAATAACAATCGCTGATGATGGGAATATCATCAATGAAGGATTTTGGGAAGCAACACTCAGCTGGTGTTCAAGTGGAACAACTTTCGGCCTTTCAAATGATGAAAATTGTTTGGAAGCCTATGAAAATTGCAAGCTCGCTCCACTTTCAGCAGAATTGTTATCATTCAATCTGGTGCAGCAAAATGGTTCTTACTTCATCAATTGGTACACCTTTGCAGAAGAAATGGGTGAATATTACCTCCTCGATCGATCAAAAGATGGAAATAATTGGGAAAACTTAGGCCAGTTGGAAGCAAGAAATCCGGGAGGTGAAGTAACTCATTATGTCTTCATCGATGATGATCCGATCAGTGGGATTTCGTATTACAGGATCACACTTTACACATCGGATGGCGGAATTGGCTTCACTGCGATCTTGGGAGTCGATTCCCGGAATCTTGATGAAGTGATCGTCTTTCCAAATCCCACAACAGACCACATAACGGTTCGATTCTCACGTCCATTGGAGAATGTTGCCATAACCATCACAGACGCCTCTGGAAATACCATCGAATTGTACAACGGTGACACGATGATCGAAGAGACATTCCACTTACCTTTCCCCTGCGGAATGTACTTTGTGCGAATAGAAAGTGATGCCTTCAACGAGGTGATCAAGGTCATTAAAAAATAACGACCACCTCAGGTTAAAAAAGTGTTAATGTCAAATTCTTGGGCTACCCTGACCCCTATCCTTCGTCATAGCTTCGTATTTTTGTTTCAGAGCGAATAAATAATTTAACTAAAGAAATGACTATGGCTATCGATCAGCAAACGCAAAACAGGATCAAATGGAGCTTGAGGGCTATCCTTGCTTTCATGTTCTTAATTTCAGCGGTCGCAAAAATTGCGAAAGGTTGGATCCCGGAATTTCCATTCATTGATTTTTCACCCCATTTCGCGCTGACAACATTCGAGAACAAACAACTGATACCAATGGGGTTCAGCGAGTTTTGGGCAAGTCATTTCTCCAGAACGCTTATCGGATGCGAGCTGGCGCTCGGTATCGGATTACTACAACCACACTATTTTAAGCGTCTCGTGCTGCCGCTCTCATTTTTGATGCTCTTCCTCTTTTCTGCTCAACTGACCTATGAGATCGCGACAACAGGGAATGTTGGAAATTGTGGTTGCTTCGGGGCTTTGATTCCTATGACTCCGGTGCAGGCGCTGGTCAAGAACCTTCTGGCTATAGGTATGATCGCTTACCTATACAGATTTACAGAAAAAACGGATGATAAGAAGGATGCTTATCTGATCTCAACACTCATACTCGGAAGCATTTTAGCCATTTACATGGCGGGGCCTGTCCGACAGAAAACCACACAAGTAGCAGCTTTCGAAGCATATGCAACAGAAGATTCCCTTGTTGCTGAAGTTGATTCGGTCGTCACGCAACCAGCTGAACGCGCTGACTCAACCGGAAAAAAGCAGACTCCGGAAAAAGTAGCGATAAAGGAACCAAAATCAAAAAGGTCAGGCTATGCCAATTGGTATGCCGATATAGACAAGGGACGGAAGATCCTTTGCTTCTTTGCACCGGGATGTGATCACTGTAAAGAAACGGCAAAAGAGCTGACACAAATGAAAAAAGAGATCAAAGACTTCCCTGAGGTGCGGATCGTTTTCATGGATGAAGAGGCGGAATTGATTCCGGATTTCTTTGCCTTTGCAGGAACGAAGTATCCTTTTAAAATAGCAGATATTGCCACCTTCTGGCAGACCATGGGAACCAGCAGAGAAACACCCGCCGTAATGTACTTGTGGAACGGCAATATGATCAAAGAATATGACGGTATTAACGAAAAGAAATTCGATCGTTCAGGATTCAAGAAGATCGTCACCAAGCCCTGGGAATGACACGTTTATCTGAGCTCCGTATTGACCATGGCAATCAAGGTGCTTTCTACTGATCAGATCCGAGAGGCCGACAAATTTACGATCCGGCATGAACCGATCTCGTCGACCGATCTGATGGAGAGAGCTGCCGAAGCCTGCGCAATATGGATATCGGACAAAGTAAGAAAGGATCTTCCTCTAGTTTTCTTTTGTGGAACAGGCAACAATGGTGGTGACGGACTTGCCATAGCACGCCTGCTATCAATCCACGGTTTTTCTACTATTGATATCCGTATTGCAGGTGATCCTGAAACAGGGAGCAATGACTTCCAGATCAATCTCGAAAGACTAAGAGAAGTAAATATTACAGCGACATGCATCACTGAACCGGAAGATTTACATGGAATTCCTTCACATGCCGTACTGATAGACGCGCTTCTCGGGAATGGATTGAACCGTCCTGTTGATGGACTCTACCTCAAGATCGTTCATTTCATCAATACGCTATCCAATGAAGTGATCTCGATTGATATACCTTCTGGAATGTTTGGGGAGGATAATAGTTCCAATTCCATAGATGGTATCGTTCTAGCTACGCATACCCTGACCTTTCAACAACCCAAACTGGCATTTTTATTGTCTGATGCAGGAGAAAGATCTGGATCGTGGCACATCCTGGACATTGGACTATCCAAAGCGTTTATTGATACCGCACCGTCAACTTTTTACCTCAGCACAAAGGAAGATATCGAGCAACTGGAGCCAGAAAGAAAAAAATTCTCACACAAAGGCACTTACGGCCATGCGCTTTTGGTGGCTGGTTCGAAAGGGATGGTAGGCGCAGCCGTGCTCGCAACCCGCGCAGCATTAAGGTCAGGTGTTGGACTTGTGACAACAATGGCTCCTCGGTGCGGTTATTCAATTCTCCAGAGCACTGCACCAGAGGCAATTTGTATGGACTGCGGTTCAGAAAATACGGTATCCGGAAAGACAGATTGGTCTCGGTTTGATGCGATTGGAATTGGTCCGGGAATCGGAAAGGATCCGCTTGCGCTGGAAACACTGAGCAAACTTCTGGAAGAATATAGCGGATTCAAAGTGATCGATGCCGATGCACTGAACCTCATCGCTGAGAACAAAGCACTTTTAAAACTAGTGGATCGAAAAACAATCTTAACGCCTCACCCCGGTGAATTCGATCGACTTTTTGGAAAATGCACTTCTGCATTTAAACGCTTGCTGCTACTGCAAATAAAAGCCAAGGAACACGATTGCTACATTTTGTTAAAGGGTGCACATACGGCCATTTCCATGCCCAACGGCAATATTTATTTCAACAATACAGGAAATCCGGGAATGGCAAAAGGAGGATCCGGTGATGTTCTTACTGGATTCCTTACCGGAAAATTAGCAGCCCTGAAAGATCCACGGGCAGCTTCGTTGATCGCTGCATGGAGACACGGCGACGCCGGAGAAATTATAGCCAAGGATCTGGGACAGGAACTCATGACTGCATTAGACCTGACGAACTTCTTATCCTAACTTCTCTACTGCGATAAAACAGTATTTCGAGCAATTCACGACTGATAATAATCCTGTCAAAAGCTGACAGAAATCAGTTTTTCCCAAATGAGCCCATTCTACTTTTGTTGTGTACCGGTGAAGATCGGTATACAAGTCTTAAAACCTTTATTTTATGGAAAAAAACACGAAGTCTCAGTGGTTTTGGGTAATCATCTTTGGTTTTCTCAGCAGCTCCTCAATTTTTGCTCAGCTGTATACCCAATTACCAGAATGCACCGCATTGGTGCCGTATTTTGAATTGGATCTTTCAGGGAATCCGGATTCATCGTATCAAACCCCGGAGTTTAATCGCCTACCCGGCTGCTGTGGAAACACGGATAACAATGATGATTATGTTTCCTTTTATGTAACGCTTCACCCGGATGTGGCAATGTTCGAGCTGATAGTCGTCGACGGCTATGCTGACCCATCAGGTTCCGGCGTGTATAATATCGTGTCCGGTGGAATGACTTCACCAGGTGACTGTGGAGCAGAAATTCCCGGAGGTGCTCCGATTTGTATTTCGGGATCTGGTCCGCATAAAATCACTTACAGAAAGCCCGGCAGCAATGATATTGCTTATATATTTCGCCAGATACCGAAACCTATTTATCCGACAAATCAGCCGACACGTTTTGGGTGTACACTCCCTCTACCAATTTATGGGCTTAACAATATCTCTATCACCGCAATAGCGAAAAGCCCAAATTGCGCAGCCAGCTTATCAACGTTGAACACTTATATGAGCTGTTTGAATTGCGCTGATCCTGTTTTTGATCCGGGATCCAATCCATCCTACCCATATACTGTTACCTATCAAGTTACGGGGACACCACAGGCAGAGGCATGCGGCACCTATCCAACTTCCGGATCTTTCACAATTACCGTCTATGACGAACTAAATATCTCTGTTACGCCAAATCCAGCCGAGTTTTGTGCAGGTGGCCCTGGTGTAAACCTTACAGCATCTGCAGATGGTGGTGATGGCAACTACAACTTCATCTGGCTGGACAGTGATGGTGATACTCTCTCAACCTCCTCATCCTATCAGGCTACAGTTGAAGGAATTTACACTGCAATCGTAAATGACGGTCTGATCTCGAGCACATGCGAGGGAGCGTCGATCACAGTGCCGGTTGATGAAGGACAAACTCCAGTAGTAAGCGCGGGTACAGATAAAACAGCATGTGAATCGGCTCCAACAGTCGTTCTGAATGGCTCGGTGCTGTATGCGGACCCGCAATGGCTCGGCGGACTTGGAACGATCAGTCCGAATAGATTTACGGATACCGTAACGTATACGCCAACTCCCGCAGAGATAGCTGCAGGATCTGTGACCTTAACACTGACAAGTGCCAATGCAGGGGGCGGTTGCACTGAGCAAAGTGATGCCGTAACAATATCGTACTCCGGCAACATGGACATCATTGAGACAATTGGATCGATCGTATGTTACGGACAAACTACAACACTTTCTGCCACTGTGAACGGTGGAGTCGACCCAATAAGCTACAACTGGAACACCGGGTCCACTTCTGCTTCGATCTCCGTTTCAGCCGGCACCTATGGATTGACCGTATCGGATCTGTACGCCTGTACGCATACCGAATATTTCACAGTTAACCAGCCAACACCTATTGCATTGGTTATAAATAGCACCGATGAAAGCATTACCGGAGATGACGGTGTCGTAAATGTCTCTGTGAGCGGAGGCGATGCACCTTACTCCATCACCCTCGCTAATGCCTCCAATGTTGTAGTGGGATCAACAACCGGAAATACGCTGAATGTAACGGGTCTTTCTGACGGAGTTTACACTGCGAATGTAACCGATGGGAACGGATGCTCAGTCTCGTCCAGTACTGTTGTAAACACTTTCGCTTGCTCTGGACTCGAGGTAATGGCATCATCAACAGGGGTTGAATGCTATGGTGAGAGTAATGGTTCAGTTTCGGCAATCGGAAATGGAGGAACCTTGCCAGAGAATTACAGCTTCGCATGGAATACGGTTCCTCCGCAAACTCTAGCGACCGTTAACAATCTTCCGGCTGGAACTTACAATGTTACTTTAACGGACAATAACACGGGATGTTTTGATATTACCTCCGTAACGGTGTTTCAGCCAACTGAATTAACCAATACCATCACTCAAACCAATGTTACAACTGAGGGAGGGTCGAATGGAACGGCTACTGCCAATCCACAAGGAGGTACAATACCTTTCAACTACTCCTGGAACACTACTCCGGTTCAATCTACACAAATGGCAACCGGATTATCAGCAGGAACATACTCTGTAACAATAACCGACGATAACAACTGTTTCATCACTGATGATGTGGTGATCAACCAACCTCCTTGTAACGACTTTCTGTTGGCCGTAAACACGACACCCCTACTTTGTAACGGGGATAACAATGCATCTGCCACTGTTTTTATCTCAAATGGAAATCCTCCGTTCAATATCGTTTGGTCTACGGGGGCAACCAACGTAAACAGCATCTCAGGTCTAGCCGCCGGAAACTACGCTGTGACCGTATCCGATGTAAACTGCTCCACTTCTAAAAATTTTACGGTTAGTGAGCCGGAACCATTGAGCTTAGGTCTAGCTCCCTCGAACGTCACATGTTACGGTGGAGTCAACGGTTCAATTGACCTTACCGTGTCTGGAGGAACATATCCGCAATATTCCTATTCATGGTTTAGCGATGGCAAGATCATAGCAGAAACACAAGATGTCTTCACTTTACCACCGAGTACATATACAATAACGGTGACCGACGAGAATGGTTGTCAGGCCATTGCAAGTATCGGAATCACGCAACCGCTCGAACTTTCCTTGGGCACTACAGATGTGGATAATCCGTGTTATGGCAATTTACTCGGAACAATCGATGCGTCAGTTTCAGGTGGAACTTTACCGTACGCATACAGTTGGGTTGGACCTTCCGGATATACAGCGAATACTGAGGATATTTCGAACCTCGCTGCAGGATTGTACAAACTGATTGTCACTGATGGAAATGGCTGTACTTCAGATCCGATCGATGACTACATCTCTCAACCGGCATTGCTCACTGCAAATGCGTCAATGACAAATCAGGTTGCTTGTAATGGCGGGAACAATGGTGCCGCTGAGGTAGTTGCAAATGGAGGAACAATGCCCTATTCGTATACATGGACAGGGCCTTCCGGATACACTTCGGTCCTCGATTCCATCGCAGGAATTGCTGCCGGATCGTATTCCGTATCGGTAACCGATGCTCAAAATTGTACTGCAGCAACTTCGGTAAGTATAACAACTGTCACAGACATTACCAATCCGACCATCACCTGTCCTGTACCGATTTCAGTGAATGCTGACCTTGGTCTTTGCACTGCTTCAGGTGTCAATCTGGGGACACCTGTTTCTAACGACAACTGTATGGTCGCTTCAGTTACAAACAATGCACCTGCTGCGTATTCGTTGGGGTCCAGTGTTGTGATTTGGACCGTTACTGACGGTACAGGGAATACTGCTTCTTGTAATCAAACTGTAACGGTGATCGATAATCAGAACCCGACTATCACCTGTCCTGCCAACGTAACGGACTTCACCGATCCTGGCGTCTGTAGTGCAGAACTCATTAATGTTGCCCTAGGAACTCCAACAACAGGGGATAACTGTTCTGTTGCATCCATAATTAACAATGCTCCAGCATCTTTTAATCTTGGAGCAAATACGGTTGTATGGACTGTAACAGACGGTTCAGGAAACACTGCTTCATGTAACCAGACTATCACCATTCTGGACAACCAAAATCCTACGATAACTTGTCCTGCACCGGTAAGTACAACCACAGGCACAAGCAATTGTATTGCAACGAGTGTTATTCTTGGAACGCCCGTAACCAATGATAATTGTTCTATCCTGAACCTAACGAACAATGCCCCGGCAGTTTACCCACTCGGATCGACAACCGTAACATGGACAGTTACAGACGGCTCAAACAATCAGGCAACATGCACGCAAACAGTTACCGTAACAGATATCATTCCTCCTACGATCCTTTGTCCTGCGCCAGTCACGACAAACACCAACACCGGAGCTTGTGAGGCAACAGGAGTAGCACTCGGAACACCGGCAACTGCCGACAACTGCAGTGTATTCAATGTCACAAATAATGCTCCGAATCCATTCCCACTGGGAACAACCACCGTGACATGGACCGTAACGGACGGATCCAACAATCAAACAACATGTACACAGAGTGTCACAGTGATCGATAATCAGAACCCGACGATCACCTGTCCTACTAACGTAAACGAGAACGCTGATCCGGGAGTTTGTTCTGCGACAGGAGTTGCTCTGGGTTCGCCTTTAACAGCAGATAACTGTTCTGTATTCTCTGTCACAAACAACGCTCCGAATCCTTTTCCACTCGGAACAACTACAGTGACATGGACTGTTACCGACGGTTCAGGAAGACAAGCTACATGTAATCAATTGGTGAATATTACCGATTCACAGAACCCAACAATTACCTGTCCTGGTCCGGTTGCGGTGAATACAGATCTGAACAGTTGTGTAGCAACCGGTGTAGTTCTTGGAACTCCTGTAACCACTGACAACTGTTCTTCCTTAACAGTGACCAATAACGCCCCTGCTTCTTTCTCAATCGGTATAACAACGGTAACATGGACCGTCACTGATGGCTCCAGCAATGCCGTGAGCTGTCCTCAAACTGTAACTGTAATCGACAATCAGGATCCATTGATCATCTGTCCTTCAACGGTAACGGTGAACGCAGATCCGGGACTATGCACTGCAGGAACGGTAACCCTTGGAGTTCCGGGAACATCGGATAACTGTACAATTGGTTCTGTTACCAATGATGCACCCAATCCTTTCCCTTTGGGAACAACAACGGTACTCTGGACGGTAACGGACGGATCGGGTAATACTGAAACCTGCACACAAACTGTCAATGTAATGGACAATCAGGATCCAACGATCACATGCAGTGGGCCGGTTGCTGTCTCTGCTGACTTAGGTGTATGCACAACCGACTTATCAAATGTACCTCTTGGAACTCCTGAAACTGCTGATAATTGTTCAGTGGCAACGGTAGCGAATAATGCTCCATCAGCATTTTCAATCGGAACAACGATCGTAACATGGACCGTTACAGATGGTTCAGGTAATGATGCAACATGTACCCAAACCGTCACGATAATCGATGACCAGGATCCGATCATTTCCAATTGTCCATCGAATATTATCGTCAATTCAGATTTGGGAGAATGTGGGGCTGTGGTTAACTGGACTGTTCCGACGTATACCGACAATTGTGGAGCTGCAATGACCTTCACACATATTCCGGGAACCTTCTTTCCGGTTGCTACAACTACAGTGACTTACACGGTTACAGATGGATCCAACAACGTATCGATCTGCTCTTTCAGCGTAACCGTCAACGATACCGAAGCACCTTCGATCACTTGTCCGGCTCAGATCGAAACATGTGACCCATTGGTGAACTATTCGGCTCCTTCAGCTTCGGATAACTGTGAGGTTAGCAGTAACGGTGTGATTCAGACGGCTGGCTTACCAAGTGGCTCGGACTTCCCGGTGGGAACTACCACCAATGCATTTGAAGTCATGGACATACATGGTAATGTTTCAACCTGTTCATTCGATGTGGTCGTGTTCCCTTTGCCGGTGATCACACTTGATCCAACAGATGTAACATGCAATGGGTTGAACAACGGTACTATTGATGCAACCGTCTCCATCGGCACCGAGCCTTATGTGTATGACTGGTCAAACGATTCCACGACTGAGGATTTAAGTGGTATGGCCCCCGGAATATATTCACTGGATGTAGTCGATAATAACGGCTGTAGTGCAACCGCTTCTGCTACAATAGCTGAGCCTGAAGTGATGACGCTTGAGGCAGATGACACGCACGTGACCTGCTACAACGCTGCCGACGGTGCAGTCGATATCTTTGTAGAAGGTGGAAACGTTCCTTACACATTTGATTGGAGCAATAACACCACGAACGAAGACGTAACCGGTCTCAGTGGCGGTGCGATCGACGTAACAGTTACGGACGCCAAAGGATGCCAGGTGAATTACGCCACAACGATCGAAGAACCTGATTCATTGATGCTTTCTGCAGTAACGTATGCTGCTCAGTGTGGATCATCAACTGGGGCTGTTGTTCTGACAGTAACGGGTGGTACCAACCCTTACGATTTCAACTGGTCAGACGGCAGTGATGGTATAAATCTCTACAATGTTGTGGCAGGTGACTACTCGGTTACAGTCACAGATGCCAACGGATGTCAGAATTCACTTACCGCAACCATCGATGCAGTGAATCAACTGGAGGCACAACTCATCGTTCGCGACGCAAAATGCTGGGGAGAAAATTCGGGAGAGATCCAAGCGGTGGTTGAAAACGGATATGCTCCTTTTACGTACGACTGGTCAGATGGACAGTCAACACCAACCGCATCAGAACTCGGTGCAGCTGCATACAGTGTAACAATTACGGATTCGTATGGCTGCGAGGTAACATTGAACACTGCTGTCAATCAACCTGATTCATTGTATATTCAGCTCACTTCCTCTGCATACGCTGGCGGATATGGAGTTAGTTCTTACAATGGCGCCGACGGATATGTAAATGCAGATGTGTTCGGAGGTGTTTCTCCTTATGAATACGCTTGGTTGGGTCCAAACCTATTTGAATCTGACGAACAGAACATTTACGGACTGTACTCGGGAGGCTACACGCTAACAGTAGTTGACGCGAATGGATGTAAGGCAAATGCTTCAACCCGCATCACCGAACCCGATGTCTTGGAGATGCCGAACGGGTTTTCACCGAATAGCGACGGAGAAAATGACTTCTTCGAAATCCACGGAATAGACGCCTATCCGGACAACGATTTGGTAATATACAACCGCTGGGGCAACATCGTCTATGAGGTTCAGAGTTACCAGAACGAGTGGAATGGTGAGAATAATTTAGGAGAACAACTACCGGATGCCACCTACTTCGCTATCCTTCAAATTTATGTGAATGGAGAGTTAGTTAAGACACACACAGGATATATAGATCTCAGAAGATAAATCAATCATAACTAAGACTAAGATCATGAAAAAAATAGTAAAAATAATCGTAGCAACGGTCTTCCTCCCGATGATGGGAGGAGCACAGCAGGACGCGTTGGTTAGTCAATACATGTTCAACGGACTTTACCTCAACCCGGCGTATGCAGGAACACATGATTACTGGACCTCAACACTGAGCTTTCGCTCGCAGTGGGTAGGTTTTGAAGGAGCGCCCATGACAACCATCGCTGCGGTTGATGGTCCGATCACAGGTAAGAACATGGGGCTCGGAGCGGTTCTGCTGCACGACCGCATCGGTGTAACACGACATAACTCCGCCATGTTTGCCTATTCCTACCAGCTCAAACTAAATGAATCCAGTCGTTTAGCATTGGGGATAAATGCGGGATTCTCCCAATTCAGCGCAGAGTTCAGCGACCCTGAGTTCGTGGTTTGGGGTAAAGAAGAGGATGTTGTTTTCCAGAACGACCTTCGCAGCAAGATCCTCCCACGTTTCGGACTTGGGGCATATTATTACGGCAATAAGTATTATGCCGGTGTAGCTATCCCAACGCTTTTTGCATACCAAAATGACATGAACTTCAATTTTGATGTGTCGAAAGCATCATTCCTTAGACGGCACTACCTGTTCACTGCAGGATACGTTTTCGATACTTCAAAGGACATAAAGATCAAACCGTCTGTACTATTGAAATATGTCAATAACACACCTCTTGAGGCCGATTTTAACTTGGCTACTGTTTACAAGAACATGTATTGGCTCGGAATCTCTTACCGAACCGGTGATGCGTTGGCATTAATAGTAGAATACCAGGCAAATCAACGTTTCAGGGTCGGTTACTCTTATGATGTAACACTATCGAAACTAAGACATTACTCGGCCGGTTCTCATGAGATCATGATCGGTATCGATTTTGGTCAGGATCTCGTGAAAGTAAAAACACCAAGATACTTCTAAGCATTCACGTTATGAAAAAGAACATTACACACCTAGTAACAGTCCTTGTACTGAGCATCGGCTTGAATTCCTGTGTCAATTACCACACGCGAAAAGGGAATGGCTACTACGATCATATCAACTACGCACAGGCTATTGATCATTATCAGAAAGTATATGCCAAAAGGAATGATTCATCGATTGAGCTTAAGCTGGCAGATTCCTATTACCGCACCAATAAGTTGGATTCGGCTGAAGCCCTTTACGAACGTTCCCTGTCGCGTGGGAATACCAATCCAAAAACTCGCTTTGAATACGGTAAAGTACTGATGGCAAACGGTAAACACAGACAAGCGGCCAATGCATTCAAAGAGTACCTGAAGGTTCATTCCTCAGATGTCACGGCAAAAATGCTTCTGGCATCCTGTAATTCAGTCATCGAAAGGTACAGAGATACTACGCTTTACACGATGCACCCGATTTTAGAGGATCAGTTCGTAAACTCATTCAGTATTATTGAGTATCAAAATGGTGCTGTTTTCACCGCCGATAAAGTGGTTTTTGCCGGGAGAAAACAGAATCCATGGACTGGAAATTCCTATCTGGAACTTTACCAAATGGAAAAGGATGTTGAAGGAAACTGGCTTGCACCCGAACTTCTGAAAGGTGATGTTAACGGACGTTTTCACGAGGGACCAGCTACCTTCAGCAAAGACGGAAATACTGTCTATTTCACCAGGAGTAATTATTACAAGCGCAAAATGGTGCTCAATGAAGCGGATGAAAACAACCTGAAGATCTTCAAGGCCACACTGCTCAATGGTGAATGGAAAGATCTGGAAGAATTCCCTTTCAACAGTGATGACTATTCATGTGGACACCCTACCCTTTCCGAAGATGGAAAAACAATGTATTTTGTTTCAGACATGCCCGGCGGAAATGGTGGTACAGATCTGTATGTGACAACGGTGAAAGATGGTAAATGGACGGAGCCCGTGAACTTGGGCTCAGATGTCAATACCGGTGGAAATGAGATGTTCCCATATTTACATTCAGACGGATCACTTTATTTCTCCTCTGACGCCCACAATTCCATGGGTGGGTTGGATGTATTCATTACTTCACACAACGGAACGCGCTGGTTAAAACCGGAAAATCTCAACTATCCGCTAAATTCCATCAAGGATGACTTTGGATTCTCGATCAACAATGACAACAAAACGGGTTTTGTCTCTTCATCGCGTTCAAAATCCGACAAGATGTACAGCTTTGAGAAGCACTCTCCCACCTTCACCTTGTATGGTCGTGCACGGAAAAAAGCGACACAGATCCCCGTGGAAGGTGTAATCGTCGAAGTAACCAACAGCGCTACAGGAAAGGTCACCAGTGTGGTCAGCGACAAAACCGGAAACTTCAAACTTAAGCTCGATCCTGAAAGCAAATATAACCTTTACTGTACCAAGTTTGGCTGCTTCTCACGAACTGATCTAATCAGCACCATAGGATTGAAATATTCGGAGGATTTTTACGCCGATTTTGAGGTTGAAGAGATTGTGATCGATAAACCGATCGTCCTGGAGAATATTTATTACGATTTCGATAAATGGGATATTCGTCCGGATGCCGCAGCAGAACTCGATAAGTTGGTTCGTATACTGATGGATAACCCAAAAATCGAGATAGAAATGGGATCTCATACTGATTGTCGAGGTTCAGACCGATACAATCTCGTTCTGTCTGACAAGCGCGCACGGGCAGCCGTTCTTTATTTGATCTCCAGAGGTATCGATGCAACCCGACTCACCTGGAAAGGCTACGGAGAAACTATGCATGTCAACAAATGTGAGGATGGTGTTCCATGCACAGAAGTAGAGCATCAGGAAAACCGTAGAACTGAATTCCGCGTTAAGAAGATCAGAGACTAATACCTTTTACTCAACCTAAGAAGCCCCGCATGACGGGGCTTTTTTTGTCTTGTCGTTTCAACGGATATGTTGTAATTTCGGCATACTATGTTGAAGTTTTCTGCCTGCAGACTGCTCTTTTCTTTGTCGGTTTTTGGCTCCTTAGCTTGTCAGGGACAAGAACTCGTTGGTTCCCAGGGTGGGATATTGGAAGGCAGTTTAGGATCCCTATCCTGGTCACTTGGCGAACCTGTTATTGAAACTGCTTCAAACGCTGCTTTGACTTTCTCACAAGGATTCCAACAGAACTTTCCGGGAAATGCCGGATTAGCGAGTTTTGTCAGCGATCAACTCATCGAGATCTACCCGAACCCAACCCATGATCAGCTGACCATTGACCCGAAGAATCATCTACTCACCGGAGATCTCTACATAACTGATGCTACTGGTCGAGTAGTGTACCAATTGCAAAAAGAACATTTTCCAAGTACCATATACCTGGGATCATTCGCTCCAGGAATGTACTTTGTCATCATTAAGTTATCAGATCTTACAAGTTTTTCATTGCATGTGATCAAACAATAATGTACCATGAGAAAATTAATTGCCACCTTGTTTGTTTTAACGTACCACCTTTGTTCAGGCCAGGTTCCTGATGCTTTTAAATACCAGGCACTTGCAAGAAATGCCTCCGGACAAGCCATGTTGAATACCAACATCGCGCTAAGAATAAGTATTCTTGATGGATCACTGGTCGGTCCTTCCCTCTTTGAAGAAACCCACTCGGTAACCACAAATGGACAAGGTCTGTTTTCGTTGAACGTGGGACAAGGAACCTCTACCACCGGCAGTTTTTCAGGTATCGATTGGACTTCCGGAGAGAAATTTCTGAAAGTTGAAGCAGATCTTGCCGGTGGAACCAATTACGAGGAACTGGGCACATCCCAATTGTTGAGCGTTCCTTTTGCTTTGTATGCCCGATATGCAGGAACCGCACTACTTCCAAACGGAACAGAAGAGGGAAATACATCCTACTGGAATGGTTCGGAATGGGTGGTCAACAACAACAACCTATACAACAATGGTGAGTTCATCGGCATCAATACCAATTCTCCGTTCCAGCGACTGGACGTGAACGGTCAGATCAATATACCGCTGGACAGTGCTTACCTCATCGGAAATAAATCGGTTCTCAATACAAGAGGATTGAATAATGTTTTTATCGGATTGAACTCAGGTGCCAATTTTACTTTTGCTCAAAACAACCTTTTTGCAGGGTACAATTCCGGTTTTCTGAACACGATCGGTAGTCAGAATGTCTTTTTGGGCACAGAAGCCGGTCAGTCGAATCTCGATGGTATGATGAATACCTTTGTGGGGAGAAGAGCTGGTTTTCAAAACTCAAGCGGAAATGAAAATACCTACGTTGGATCTTTCGCAGGACAAAATACAACAACTGGTCAGCACAACTCATTTCTCGGGGTAACAACGGGAAATTCCAATACCACCGGAGAGGAAAACACCTTTTTAGGAGCACATGCCGGCTATTTCAACACTACCGGAAGTAACAATACATATGTCGGAAATTTCGCTGGTCAGTTTACATCGACTGGAAACAATAATGTCTATATTGGCTTCAATGCTGACGGTGCAACGAGTAGTTTATCCAACGCTGTAGCAATTGGTGCAGGATCTATAGCTACAGCTTCCAATTCAATAATTCTCGGAAATTCTTCGATCACCAGTATCGGTGGACAGGTAAGTTGGGGAACCTTTTCAGACAGACGGCTTAAAACGAACATTCGAATTGAAAAACTGGGCCTTGAATTCATTCAAAAACTCAGACCTGTGCGGTACAATTACACAGCGGAAGGACAGCATGGAATATTTTACTCAGGACTTATTGCCCAGGAAGTTGATGACCTGCTGACAGAGCTTGGAACAGATTTCAGTGGATTGGTGAAACCGAAGAATAACCTCGATCATTATTCGATCCGCTACGGTGATTTTGTGATTCCACTCATCAACGCCGTTCAGGAGCAACAAAAAATGATCGATGAACTCCAAAAGGAAAATGAAGATCTTCGCGAAGCATTCTTGAAGATGAAGACTTTAGAGCAGCGATTGAATGAGCTTGAAAAAAAGTAAAGACACCGATGCAACCCTTTTTCATGATTCAAAGTCTTTTAATCTGTAATTATTTTGATTAAAATTGCACCATATTAATACCCTATGAAAAATTACTTCTTTCTACTACTTTCTCTTTCAACTACTTTTGGATTCAGATCATACGCATGTAGCCCATGCCAGGGGCTTTCAAATATTTCTCAAACGTTGAATGGGAATAACCTTGAGTTGACCTTCTCGAGCAATGCCGGATGGGAGTGCTGTTACAATGTAAATATCGAGATCGTTTGTGTCGATGCAGCTTTCACTGGTGTTGCGAACTACCTTTCTCCACAGTTGTGTATAGAGGGTGGTAGCTGCTCCTCGTGCACAGTAGCAGGAACTTATCCATACCCTCTTACTGTTATTGATGTTTCTGGCTTTTGTCCTGGCACCTACAAATGGAGAGCTTGGGAAGTCCCTTGTTACCAGTATACGGAGGAATATACTTTCACGATCACCGGTGCTTCTCCGATGATCGTTGATGCCAGTGCTGTTGATCCCGTTATTTGCTTTGGAGAAACCACCCAATTGAACGCACAGGCATCCAATGGATGTAACGGACCTTACAGTTATTCTTGGTCGCCGGCGATCGGACTTTCGAACCCAAATAGTCAGAACCCGTCGGCAAATCCGACACAAACTACAACCTATACCGTAACAGTGACCGAACCAGGATCGTGTGCCGTTACACAAACACAACAGGTAACCATACAAGTGGATCCTTTACCAACAGCTGAAGTAACAGACAATATCGCATTATGTGACGGAGATCCGGGGCCTGAGGTATTCTTCATCGGGGATGACGGTACAGGTCCCTACACGATCAACTATACAATAGACGGAGTGGCACAACCTCCGTTGATAACCGGACCAAATGACACCGTCACAGTGATTGGTCCTGGTACACCTGCCGGCTTTTACGACTACCAGCTTGTTAGCATCACCGATAATTCCACCGGCTGTTCGCAACTCCAAGACACCTATATTACTGTCACTGTATGGCCTCTTCCTGTTGTAAATGCAGGGCAGGATATTGAGATCTGCGAGGCAAACCCTGTTACGCCTTCAGATGTAACATTGGAAGGATCCGGTGCTTCAACCTACACATGGAACAATGGTGTCACGGACGGTATTTCATTTGTTCCGCCGACTGGTGTAAATACGTATACAGTTACCGGAACTGACGCTAACGGTTGTACCGACACTGACGAGGTTGTGGTAGTAGCGTACCCCCTGCCAATTGCTATTTTCACTGCAGGTCCGGATTACGGTAACGCCCCAATTTCTGTGAACATGGTGAATCTGAGCCAGAACGCAGACAGCTATTTGTGGGATTTTGGAAATGGAAATACTGAACCGAGCAACACGACCCTTTCGGTATCGGAAGTTTACGATATACCTGGTATTTATACGATCACATTGACTGCATCGAACGGTATATGCTGGGATACGGCTACTTGGATTATCAACGCACTTCCTCCAATGGTAGTTACACCTCCTAATGTGTTCACGCCAAACGGTGATGGTGTAAATGACGACTATTTTGTGAATGTATTGTACGGAGAACGCTTTGAAGCTGAGATTTTCAATCGATGGGGAAATAAAATGGGCAGCCTGAACCAACTCAATCAGGGTTGGGATGGAAAAACAGACGGTAAAGAAGTAGAAGAAGGCGTTTACTAC
>Ga0315902_10002282_pt1 | contig 30125 bp, 33 predicted proteins | sample LakEriMetagenome_9_FD_203523 | JGI IMG/M metagenome (GOLD analysis project Ga0315902, IMG submission 203523) | Freshwater fungal communities from buoy surface, Lake Erie, Ohio, United States - Buoy 12 MA117 | ecosystem: Environmental > Aquatic > Freshwater > Lake > Lake biofilm | place: USA...
TGATGGCATCGACTGCCTCTCGTCTGCGGGACTCAAGCGCCGGTCGCAGGAAGGGGCGCGCTGCCATCTTGCGGGTGCCGAACTCCACAAAGCGCCAGTACCAGGCGTCCTGCGACAGGTTTCCGCGTTTGCCTTGGTTGCGGTATTTCTTGCCATGGCGTACCAGCACATAGAACGTCTGGCGGCCTCCGCCGGAAAGCTCACGGATGTGCTTCATGATCACCGAGCGTTTGAGCGTTCCGGGTGGCGGTTGCTTGGGGCCAAGTGACTGAGCGGCTTTGGGTGCCCGGGAGCGCGCCTCATCACGGATCACCTTTGCACCGGCGTAGACCGAGGCTCTTAGTCCCCGGTTGGCGATGCGTTGGGGCAGTTCCCGAAGCGCACGATCGAGTTGTGCCAGGCCCTCGATGCGTACGGTTTGAACCCTAGCCATCCCGAAGTCCTTCGCTTGCCAAAAGGATGATGGCGACATTGGCCTCATCGTCATTGAGTGCTGCGTGAATGGAAAAAATCCGGCTCCGAAAGAGCACACGCATCCGCGCAACGGCCTGGGGATCATCGAGATCGGATCGGTAGCGAACCGTGATCTGATGCGTCACCTCCGCTGCCACCCGGTCTGCAATCCGAGCTTCCCGTCCCGAAAGGGGCTGGATGTCTGCCCAGACGGTTGCTACATCTGCCCAGACTTGGGTGGGAGCTCCAAGGGCATCTTTGACGGTTGTGGGCTGCTGAATGCGCACGCGGTGATTCAGCTGCCCGGCGCTAATGACACTCATACGAGGCTCACCTTGAAGCCGTCGAGAAGTCCATCAACAAAGGGCAAGGGATCAATGCGACCGCGTGAGAGCACGGACATTTCTTCCCGATGACCGTAGAGACTGCCGACCCGCAACTTGATCCAGCTTTTTAGCCCCTCGGGCACCGCACTGGCAGCGCCGTAGCCCGCATCAAAGGTGACTGAAACAGCCCCCATCTGAGGCAAGGTAGGCGGCCAAGTCTTTCCAAAGACTGGCGTGATGCGCGCCGGCTCGCAGGCCACATCGAGCACATAGTCACCGGCGGGCATCACCTGCGTGGCGCCATTCATGTCCATGTACTCGATGCTCACCACCGACTGAACCGGGCATTTGGCAAGCAGGATCGCGTGACCCGGCAAGCTAAATGATGCACCGGTGGCAGATTGCATCAGTGGCCCGGGAAAGGCATCGAGCAACAGCTTCCAGCGCGCAGTGATCAACTGCCTGCCGGTCTTTGTCTCGGCTGCCTGGCGGGCCGCGGTGATGAGTGAGCCGATCAGCAGATCATCATCGCCACCGTCCACCCGCAGGTGTTGCTTTGCCTCGGCAAGCGAAACGGGCTCGCCAGCGGGTGGGGTGACGAGTTGCAGCGGCATCAGACGACCTGGACGACAGCAGCCTGGTTGGCGGTGTTCGCTGGCAGTTCGCGGGCGTTGATGCCCAACACCTGAGCGGCGGTTTGGCTCGCTGCTACCCCCACCGTGACGGACAGGCGTACAAAGCCAAAGCCACTGACCGTATCAAGGTCCTCGGGCTTGACGTTGATGAGCGCCTGCTTGTTGTCACCGGTGGCCTTGACGATCTGAGTGATCGCTTTGCCAGTGATGTCCTTGGCGCCGGTGCCCGAGGCGTCCTGAGCCTGCTGTAGCTTGGCATCAACCGTGGCGCCCGTGCCCAGCACGCCGGTCTGGACAATTGCCAGCAGGCCGTGGTGGTTGGCCACTGAGATCCAGCCTGTGGTGGCGGTTCCGGCCGCTTGGCTGGAGGGATCGAGCGTAGCGAGGATGGCGAGCAGTTCACTGCCCTTTGCATTGGGAAACATGAGTGTTCTCCTTAAGAGTTAGGGCGATCAGCGCGCGCCCAGTTGAATGAACGGGGACATCGTTGCGCTGCCCTTGGCCGGCGAGATCGGAGCGGAGACCTTGGACTGACCGTCCATTCGGAAGGTGGTCCTGAAAGCCGTCAGATCAGCATCGAAGTACAGGTGCATCGAGGTTGCGGTCTGCAGGCCGCCAGCCTTGGTGATCGTCTGGTAGTACGACAGGTCGACCAGCAGCACATCGCCTTGCCCCGAAAAGGTGTTGGCGTGCTGCGAGACGAAGACCGGGCGACCCAGAAGGGTTCCGTAAGGCGAGACCTGAATGCCGCCAACCGACAGCCCATTGGGCAGATAGATCGGGTAGTTGCCCAGGGTCAGGGTAAAGAGCGCCGGAAGCACATCGTTGTTCACGATCCAGACCGATCGGGCGAAGCTGCCCGTGGGCAGTCGCGAGATCATCTTGGCCAGGTTCTGCGGCAGCAAAGTCTGCGTGGCCTGGCCGCTCTCCTTGGCCACGGTCACGGTTGCGCCAGCAGTCAGGGCGCCGATCGGAACTCCGTTGCCCGCGCCAAAGAGGATCGATTCATTGGTCTTCCAGCGAATCGAGTCGGCCACTTTCTCGGGCAGGTAGCTCGTGAGCGCGTTGGCGTCATCCAGCAACTCGTCGGTCGTGGGCACCAGCGCCATGAGCTTTTTCAGGCGCAGGGTCGAGAGACCCAGAACGGGCTTGGTGGCGACTGCCGAGGCCGCCTCACCTTGCCAATAGGCTCGGATGCCATTGGTCCCCCAGGGCGTGGTCTCGTCCTTGGGGAAGGCCATGCTGTTGCCACTGATCTCCACGTTGTCAGTGAGCGGCAGCAAGGAGTCCTCACCAAGAGAAAGACGGAAGATCTGCTGCGAGAACTCGGGCGGGACCAGGAAGCCACCGTCCTGACCAGAGCCTTCGTTTCCGTAGGTGCTGGGGGCCGCAGCGCCGCGGCCGCCGCCAATCAGGAGTCGTTCATCGACCGATTTGCCGGGCTTTTCTGCCTGGAAAACAGCCTGCATGAATTCACCCACGGTCTTGAACCCGTGTTTGGGGTCAGCTTCGCGGTTGTCGGTGACGGTGATGTAGTTGGCGGCCGACGCATCGACCGTCATGGCCATTTGCGCCTCCTCGGCAATCAGGGCCGACTCGCGGTCAATGGCCGCGGAAGCCGCCTCAATGCGGGTCTTCAGCGCGTCAAAAGCCAAAGTCTCCTCGTCATTCATGTCGCGGCTTTCGGCCGCGGCACGGTCAGTCAGGGCACGGGCTTCCTTGATGAGGCCAGCTTTGCGAGCCTGCAGTTCACGGAGTTGCTTACTCATTTGGGTTCTCCAGAAATGAAAATGCCGCCCATCACCTCTCGGTGTGGCGGCTCGGATGGAATGAAACGGGTAACGACCGTCGGGTCGTATTCGGACCAGGCGCTGCTCGACGGAGCAACTCCGGGATAGGGTTACAGCAAAGCCAGGGCGCTCCGGGCTTGCCTCAGACGGGTGGCTCCGGGCTTACTCAGTTGCCGGGCATCGCGTCGCATTTTTTTGATGACATCGTCCAGGGTGGCGATGCCATCGACCATGTTCTGTGCCAGCGCCGCATCGGCCCCGAGAACGCGTCCCTGGCCCATACCTTCGCGGACCTGGGAGACCGGCACCCCGCGGCCACGGGCCACGGCCTTGGTGAAAGCGGCGTAGTAATCGTCCACTCGGGATTGCATGAAGGACTGGGCCTCCGCGTCCAGCGGGCTGTAAGGGTTGCCTTCAACCTTGAACTTGCCTGCCGAGATCAGGGTGGTTTTGACACCCGCCTCATCCAGCGCCCGGCTGTAGTCCTGGTGGGCTTGCCATACGCCAATCGACCCTACCTCGCCACCCGGGGTGACATAGAACTCGTTGGCAGAGCATCCAATCCAGTATGCGGCTGAGGCTGCCAGTGAGTTGGCCACGGCGACGATCGGCTTTTGGCTTCGGGCGGACTGGATTTCATCGGCAAGCTCGGCCACCCCGTAGACACTGCCACCCGGGCTATCGATATCGATCAGGATCTGGCCGACCGTATCGTCGATGAGCAACTGGCGCAGAGCCACGGAGAACTGCTGCGTACTGGTGCTCCCAGGGCCGGAGACATCGTCCACCATATTCCCGCGCTGAGTGACTACGCCATAAAGCGGCAGCACTGCGATCCCGCCAGAGGACTGCACCGCCGCGGCCTGACGCCGCGAATCGCGGATCACGCGGTCCGCCTGGATTCGGATCATGCTCTCGGACTCTGCAGGGATGCCCGCAGACCAGCGCATGACCACGCCTGCCAGGGCGTTGAGTCTTTCGGGCATCAAGGCCCAGGGGGTCGCCAGAAACTCGGCGACCAGCAATTGGTGATTCATGAATTCATTCCCAGTTGGATGAGTGATTGGCGCAGGTCTGGCTCTGAAAGATCCCGACCGTCTTGTTCTTTTGCCCAGCGCTCAGCAGTTGAAACGGGTACAGCGAACGCTTCTGCAATCAGGCCGATCTCCTTTTCATCAATCGCGCCAGAGCGACTGATGCGTCGAGCCCAGCGGTCAGCCGCGCTTGTCAGCACGGCACGTAGCCGCGCGAGAGCTTGCTCATCGGCCGGTACCTGCGGCTCGATTTCGGTGTCCGCCCCGGCATCAGTTGGCTCGGCCTCCTCGGCGTCACCTTCCTCCACCATATTTAGAGGGCGCAAGGGTTCGTCCAGTCCTTCCAGCGGATTGAGGTTCTCCGCCACCCGTGCTTCGTTGCGAGTGAGCCAGCCGTTTTGAATGCCGCTTTGGTAGTAAGCCGATCGACTGGCTGCGTCTCCACGCATCAGGTTCGCAAAATCGAACTCAACTTCCAGATCGTCGCCATCGAGCAGCAGCTCAGAGCCGATCGACGCCTCCCAACGCTCCGCCCATGGCGTCATGGTGTGCATCACGAATTCGAGCGACTGCTGCTCAATGTTCGAGAAAGTGGCACGGTCCAGATCCGCAATCATGTGGGGCGGCACCCGGAAGATCCGGGCGATATCAGTGATCTGGAACTTGCGAAGCTCCAAGAACTGGGCGTCCTTGTTGGTCACGCCCACCTCGTGGAACTTCATTCCGTTTTCCAGGACCAGTACCTTGCCGCGGTTGGCGCCAGACTGGGCTGCCTGGTAGGACTCGCGAAAAATCTTCTTGGCCTCGGCATCCTTGAACGACCCGGGAAACTCGATCCACCCGCCAGTAGGTTTGGCGTCATTGGCAAAAAACCGTGAACCGTAGTCCTGAGCAGCCAAGGCCATTCCCAGGCTCTCCCGCGCCAGCTCTATGGGACTCATGCCCATCAAGCCGTCTGAAGACAGACCCCGTAGATGCCAAACATCACCACGCGGAAGGACTGCTTCGTCACCAAATCGATCTGTCACCCGGTAGCGAAACTCGCCCGAGCGCAGCAGTTCCATCCGTACACGGTCAGGGTGGATCGGCACCAACTCCACGATCTCACCGCGGGGATTGGTGATGATCTGGCAATACGCGTTGCCGCGCAGGGCCAGATGGCCTTGCAGCATCTCCCGCCACTCGAACGGGTTTTGGTACCGGTTAGGCCGGCGGCAAAGCAATGTGTGCAGCCAGTGATCGGTGACCCGGTCTTTTCCACCATCGGCTCGCTTTCGGTAGAGCACGATGGGAAGAGACGCCATCGTCTCGGACAGAATGCGCACGCAGGCATAAACCGCCGAGAGTCGAAGGGATGCATCAGGGGTGACGCGAACGCCACTGGATGTCCTGGCCGACACGGGTTCAAACCAGAAGTCTCCCCAAGCTGAGCGGTCATCGCTGGACGCCCGGAACCGGTCGAAGAAGCTCAGTAGTCCCATCAGCTCAGAGCAGCATCAATTCGTAGTCGGATCCCAGCACCACGTTCTCCCCGGGCTTGATAGCCCGAGAGAGCGCCATGATCAGTGCCACGATGCCGTCGATCTTGTTTTCTGCTCGCTCCTTGCGTGGGTAAATGTTGTCTTTGACGTCCAGGTGCGCCACCACGTTGCTGGCCATCCAGGTGAGCACCGGGTCGCCGTCATGGGTGAGCTTCTTCTGAAGCACCAGGGCTTCGAGCGTCTTCATCGGCTCGCTGAAGTTCAGCACCGTCGGTCGCACTTCAATCATGGGCAGGCCTTCGGCCAGCATCCGGGTCGAGAGTTGCGTGGCCTGGAACGGGTCAAAGGCCACTGCCTGCACTTCAAAGCGCGAGGCCAACTCCAGCAGGTCTGCCTCGATCCAGCCGAAATCGATCACGTTTCCAGGCGTCACGGTCAGACGACCGGTTCGCATCCAGCCGTCGTACTGGCTGTTGCCAGCGGCGGCTACCGTGTCCTCTGGCAGGTAGTACTTGCCAAACGCCACATAGGCATCGGCAACTTCGGGATGCGGGAACACCAGTACCAGCGCGGCGATGTCCGTCTTGCTGGCCAGATCCAACCCGATCCAGCAGGGCTGGCCCGTGAAGGCTTCGATGTCCAAACTCGAATCGCCGCAGGCATCCCAGGCCCGCATGTCCATCCAGGCCGTGTCAGCATTGACCCACTCGTTGAGGTGCTTGGTCTTAAAGTTGTTGACCGCACTGGGCAACTGCATGGCCTTAGCCTGCAGCGGCACCAGGACTTCCGGTCGTACTGAGATACCCCAGTTGGGGTTGGCCTTAATCAGCGCACTCTCGGAAGTCCAGTCGTCCCCGTCGTCCAAGCCGTAGATGATTCCGAACTGGGTGTCATCTTCGAACACCCCATCGAGCAACTTGGTCACGAAGGTCCGAACCTCGTAGCAGATGCCGGCGCGATTACTCCCTGCGGTGGTGATCACCCAGAGCAACGAGTTGTCTCGCTTGCCGGTACCGGTTTCGACCACGTCGTAGACGGTGCGGGTCTTATGTGCATGAAGTTCGTCCACGCATCCGAAGTGGATGTTCAGACCGTCCAGGGTCGAGCCCTCAGCCGATAAGGCTTCAAACTTTGAGCCTGAGGCCAGCACATGCATGTTGTGCGCACCAACCTCCACCGAAAACCTGCGCCGAAAGCCTGGGCTCCGTCTGGCCATGGTCTGCGCATCGCCAAACACGATCCGTGCCTGATCCCGTGTGGTGGCCAGCGAATACACCTCGGCGCCACCTTCTCGGTCGGCCGCCAGCATGTAGAGGCCCACGGCCGACGACAGGGTCGACTTGGCGTTACCCCGAGGCACCTCGATGTACGAGCGCCGAAAGCGCCGCGTGCCATTGGGTTTGACCCATCCGAAAACCGTCGTCAGGATGAAGGCCTGCCAGGGCTCCAGTTGAATCGGCTCGCCTGCCAGCGGCCCTTTCACATGGGGCAAGCGCTCGATGAACGCGCACAGGTTGTCGGCCGGCTGGAAGCCCCTGCCGTCCTTGTCCGTGAGCTTGGGGTTGAAAAGGTAGGGGCTGGCTTTTCCTTTGAACTTGGCGAGGTCATCCAGTTGTCGCTGACAGGCCCGCTGCACCCAGCGACAAGCCAGGATTTCCCCAGCCACCACCTGCTCGGCGTACCGTTTAGCGGTCGCCGCGTAATTCGAAGGCTTCATCAACCGGCAATGTCCGCCCAGGGGTCAAAGGCATCTTCGGCAGACTCAATCGGCAATGCGACCCTTGAACGGGAAGCCGGGGTGAAACCCATCTCCGTGGCAGCCTTGGTCATGATCTGAGCCTGCTTGTTGGCAATGGCTAGGTAAGGTGACTGCATCGGCACGCCCGTGTTGGGAGCTTTTACCAGTAAGCCGGTCTTGGCGATGCCCGCCTGAGCCTTACGGTAGAGGTCTGCGGCGCAAGCCCAGATTTCCAGGACCGACATGTCCAGACGCTTGAGCAGATGGGGCGGTGCGCATTCGAGCGCGTAGCGCCAAGCCGCCTTGGCCCCCTCGGGCATGTAATCGGGCGGATCGACCAGATCCCCTTGGGGCTTGGGTTCCCGCAGGTTCGTGCGGCACTTCTGGAGCGTTCCTTTGATCTGCTTGACTTTGGTCGGCAGCGGCTTACGACCGGCCATGAATATCCCCATCCGGGGGGATCCCCCCCTGTTTCAATTTGCACGCGGAAAAATTTGGGCAGGCGAGCGCATCGCGGCTTGCCAACCGTAGAGATTCATCCCCCCCTGGGGGGACCCGACCGCGCCGCTGACTCGCGTGCGGTCTTGCTGTTGTGACAGGGCACGCATAGCGACTGCAAGTTGGCTGTGTCAAACCGTAGGCCACCGTCTTTGATGGGCCGAACGTGATCCACGACACGGGCTGGCACCAGTAGGCCCTTGGCGCCACACCTGCCACACAACGGGTGCTCACGCAAGAAGGCAGCCCGCACCGAGCGCCACTGCCGTGATTGGTAGAAGCCCACCTCGGCATCGAAACCGCGCCGCGCGCGCCCGTAATCGCGATGAATCAGCTGCCTGTGCGCCTCGCAAAACCCTGGCGTTGCCACCACGGCTGCGCACCCTGGATAGCGACAGGGAGTGGGTGCGCTGCGGGGCATTTCGCGAGGTTTCCAACTGATTCAAGAAAGAAGCAACGGCTTCGGAGATTCCGCTTGGCTTCCTCTGTGAACAGAGCGTTCATACGAACACCATCAACCAACCAAAGGAATCACCGAATGAAGTCCAACACGAAGCTAAACCAGCTGCTCGAGCAGATCGCCCAGCAGCACCTGTTCATCGACACCCTGGAAACCCAGAGCAGCGACCGGCTCGACTTTCACGACGTCAGCGTCTGGGCCGTCAAGGCCGCGTTGCAAGCCGCCTACGAGGCTGGCCTCAAGGCCGCAGAAACCAACACCACACCCATTCACACCCAATCCTGATCGGAGCACACCATGACCATCCAACTCACTCCCGCCCAGCAAGCCATCCTGGCCCATGCCCATCAGCACACCGAGGGCAAGATCGCCTGGTTCCCTGAGAACATCAAAGGCGGTGCGCGCTAGAAAGTGATCGATGGCCTGTTCAAGCGCGCCCTGATCACCTGCGACGGCAAGGACTGGTTCGTGGCCGCTGAGAGCTACGAGGCCTTGGGTGTGCCACGCAAGGCGCCTGTGAGCGCCCAGGCCATCGACGAGGTCATCGAGGCCGCGACGGCTGCGAAACCTCGGACACGGGACAACAGCAAGCAGGCGCAGGTGATCGCGATGCTCAAGCGTCCCGAGGGCGCCACGATCGAACAGATTTGCGAGGCCACACAGTGGCAAGCCCACACGGTCCGGGGAACGTTTGCCGGCGCCTTCAAGAAGAAGCTCGGCCTGGAGATCACCTCGACGAAGGAGGCTGGTGGACAGCGGGTTTACCGCGTCGCCTGACAAGGAGCCAAGCCATGAAAACAATGACCATCACAATCGATCGCAAGCCTCTGACCATAACGTTTGATGGCCAAGAGATGCAGGTTGAAGAGTTGAGCATCCGACTGCCCTTTGGACGCAAACCCGCTGACATCACCGATATCGCCGCCACGGGTGATTACGTGGTCTATGTCACCGAGACCCGGGAAATGGAACCGGAGGAATTCGATGGCTTCGCCAAGAACCTCTCCAAGTCGCGCGACTGGCTCAAAGGCAAGGGTGGCTACTTCATGCAGGGCCGGCTGTGCGTGGAAATCCACGCGCCTGGTCGGCCCTACCTGTTTATCGACCCGTCTGGCGGGGACTATCCGAGGTACGTGGCTAGGCTGGGTTAAACAGGCTCCAGAGCGGGTTCCTGCTCCGGCACCTGGTCACCGACCCGCACTGCCTTTTTCCCGGTGAACTCCTCCCAACGCTTGACGATCACGTCGACGTACTTTGGATCAAGTTCGATGAGCCGGGCACGGCGTCCTGATTTTTCGCAGGCGATCAACGTGGAGCCCGAGCCACCGAAGGGATCGAGGACCAGGTCGCGGGTCTTGCTGCTGTTGCGCACTGCACGCTCCACCAGTTCCACCGGTTTCATGGTCGGATGCAGATCGTTCTTCTGTGGCTTCTTGACGTTCCAGACATCGCCCTGGTCACGGGCACCGCACCAGAAGTGATCGGCACCGTCGCGCCAGCCGTACAGGATGGGCTCGTACTGACGCTGGTAGTCCGCGCGTCCGAGCGTGAAAGTGTTCTTGGCCCAGATGATGAACGTAGACCAGCGACCGCCTGCGGCGCGGAATGCCGACTGCAGCGTGTCCAGCTCCGAAGAGCTCATCGCGATGTAGACCGCGCCCTTGGTGTGGGTCAGGATGTTGGTGCAGGCGTCCGTCAGGAAGCTGCCGAAACCGTCGCCCAGGTTGTCGTTCATGATGGGGCGGTTCTTGCCACGCATCTTGTCCTTGGCCGTGTTGGCGTAGTTCACGTTGTAGGGCGGATCGGTGAAGGTCATGTCCACCAGTTCGTCACCCAGCAGGGCCTTGAAATCATCGGCCTTGGTGGCGTCGCCACACAGCAGCTTGTGCTCGCCCAGGATCCAGACATCGCCCGTCTTGGAGATGGGCGTCTCACTCACCTCGGGAACGGCATCCTCATCGGTCAGGCCATCCTTGGTGGCTTCCTCGCCAGCGATCAGGGCCTCCCACTCCTCTTGCGAGAAGCCGGTCAGGCCCAGGTCGAATCCGGCGTCCTTCAGGTCGGCCAATTCGATGCCAAGCAACTCGTCTTCCCACGATGCGTTCTCGCCGATCTTGTTGTCGGCCAGGATCAGGGCACGGCGCTGGGTGTCGGACAGGTGATCCATCGGCACGACGGGCACCTCGGGCAAACCGAGCTTGCGGGCTGCCAGCAAGCGGCCGTGACCGGCGATCACGTTGTTCTGGCCGTCGACCAGGATCGGTGCGCCCCAGCCGAACTCACGGATGCTGGCCGCGATCTGGGCCACCTGTGCCTCCGAATGCTGCTTGGCATTGCGGGCATAGGGGATCAGCGCCTCGACCTGGCGGTACTCGATGTGGATGGGGTTCATGGGGACCAGAAGTGAAAAACCCGCCAGGTCATGCCACATGGGCCACCGGGCGGGTTCTTGAAGTTGATGTGGTCGGAGACACATCTCTCGCGACCGTAGACAGAATTTATCGTGAATCCGGGCAAAACGCGACACCCTCAAAATCGCGTTTCTTTCGCATCTGTCCGCATTGGCAGGCGCTGCTTCGCTGCACCTCGAAACGTCTATCAACCTCCCTGCGAAAGATGGTCGGTGATGACCTGGATTGCGACTTCCCAGTGGCGCTGCGCGGTACGGGGTGCCACACCGAAGCGTTTGCCGATGTCGTACCAGCGCCACCGCTCGGCCCGCATCCACACCAGCTTGCGCTGATCGGTGCGCAGGCACTGCACCCACTGCATGACCACGAGCATGCGCTCGACCTCGGCGGGCGTGGGTGGGAAGCGGTAGACCGGCGCATCGTCGCTGGCCATGCGTTCGTACTCCGATCGCACGATGGTGGGCCAGCAGTTGAAGTAGCCTTGCACCCTGACCGGTGGCAGGCGATGCGCCGTGCGTGCCGCTTCGATCAGCCAGTTGGCGACGTCGTCCGTCGTCCATTCGAGTGTTGCTGCAACCATGTTCATCCCTCCTGTGTGTCCAAAGCCCAGTGCAACAGCGCCAGGGCATCCGCTTCGTTGTCATCGGTCACCGGGTGGCCCAGTGCCCGCATGGACTGGATGACCTCGCCCTTGCTGGCATTACCTTTGCCGGTGGCGTGTTTTTTGATCGTGCCCACTGGCACACCCTGGTACGGCAGGTTGTGGTGCTCACACCAAGCGGTGAGCGTGGCCAGCAGGCCGCCGTACACATGGGCGGCGTCCACCCCAGCGTGCCGACGCACTTCCTCGAAGTACACGCTGTGGATGTCGGTGGCCAGGTGGCGCATGTCGGAGAGCCACCGCTTGAAGCGCAGGTAGCGCATGCCACCGCCCTCATAGCGGTTGGGCCGGAAGCTCGCGAAGCCGTGCGCGATCTGACCATCCATCGTTCGCATGGCCCAGCCGGTCGTGGTGCCCAGGTCGATGGCCATGACCACGGTGCGCGATGCAGGCACCGGATCGACCGGGCAGGCATCTCCCCTACGTAACGGAGAGAGGGCTTTAGCCCCCTCTCCTACGTAGTAGGAGGGGGAGTCTCCGACAACTGGACAAGGGGTGGAAAGTGAACAAAAACAACGAGTTAGCTCAGTTGGCAAGTTGGCAGAGCTGCCTTCCTGCCATCTTGCCAACTTCGACGTAACTTGTTGATTTACAACGGAATCAAGTTGGCAAGGGTCTGCCAACTGAATCCAGTTGGCAAAAGTTTGCCAACTTCCGGGGGTGTTTTTGCCAACTTGCTGCTGCGTGCCGATGTGCGCGCGATCGCACAAATGCGGGCCATTGCGGGCCTTGTCCAATGCCCGTCGTGCGAGGGCCAAAGCGTGCCCGTGCGGGTCAATGCCGGCGTATTCAAAACTGCCGGCCGTGATGTCTCTATCTTGGCAAATCGTATTCATTCGGACTCCTGTGGGTCGTTGCTGTTTTCGGGATAGACCCACACCTCCGGGTTCTCGACGGGCATCGCCGCCCCAGAAAGCGGGCACTTGTAGTGGGTGGGCAGCACGTGCAGGGACACCACGGACACCTCTCCGGTTTCCGGATCGGGCTCGCCCTTGGGCTGGTTGTGGACCATGCCCTCGACGCACATGTAGCCAAACTTGGAGCGGCCAAATGGCGGCAGCCCATAGTCCGCCGCGTTGCGGAAGTACTTGATGTAGCCCTGCGTGGCCAGGGCCGACAGGCGCTCGCGAATCGAGCGCTCGCCGCCAAGGCCCGCCTTGCCCTCGAAGGCTTCGGCGAACTGATTGGCGGTGTAGAAATTACCCTTCAGGCCCTCATCAAAGAGGATCTGCAGGATCACATCGGTCTTGCGCCGTCGCTCGGCATCGAGCCGCTTCCCGTAATCCTTGTTGACCAGACGTTCGCTGTCATTGACGACGGTCCACTGGCCATCGACCTTGTCGACGTACCGGGGGGCAAGGCCTGGACCGTTGCGCAGCTCGAAATACAACTGCCGCACCGTGGACAACTCGTCTGGCCGGTGCAGCAGCATTGCGGAGGTATAGAAACTGCGCAGGCTGCTGGCACCCGCGAAGGCCTGGAACGGGTCTTCCTCGAACTGGCGCTTGGTCATCTTCTTTGTGTGATGGACCAGCAACACGCCCGAATCCGGATTGACCCGCTGCTGCATCCTGGCCACCCGGCGCGTGAGGAAAAACATCATCGCGTCGTTGTCGTTCTCACCACCGGAGCCGCCACCGTCGAACACGTTGCGGATCGGGTCGATGGCGATGATGTCTGGCGGCTCGCCACCGAATTGCGCGCTGATGGTTTGGATCAACTTCTCCAGCCCGTCCTCGTCGAGGATGAGGTGCAGCTGAGGCGTCACCACCAGATTGCGCCGGGCGAGCCTGAGCGCCTCTTTGGGCAGACGGATGGCTTTCATCCTCTCCTTGAGGTACGGGTACTGCACCTCGGCCTGGAGGTAAAAAACCTTCAAAGGGCGTGCCGGCACCATTTCCAGGAACGGCAAGCCTGCTGCCATGTGCGCCAGCCACGACAGCAGGAAGTCACTCTTGCCCACCTTGGGCGCCCCGCCAAAGATCGCGATGCCGCCGGTCGTGATGATTCGGCCCGACACCAGGTCGATCGGCAGCGGTGTGTCGTCATCGAGCATCTCGCCCATCGTGAAAGCCGGCAGGACCGCCGCGCTGGCCTTCACCGTGATGCGCTCGCCACGCTCGATGAACGCCTTGCAATCGAACCCCTCCCCGATGGCATCGGCCGCATCCCACTTATCCGGCTTGCCTTCGGGCGGGATGACGATCACCACTGAACGACTGCCCACAGCCACACATGCTTTGGCAGCCGCCTCGGCATAGTCCCAGCCCGGCGGATCGCGGTCCGGCCAGATCACGACGTCCTTGCCACGCAGAGGGGACCAGTCGGTTTTGTCGATCGGTGCGCGCGCGCCGTTCATCGCGGTGGTGGCCACGATGCCTTGCTCGATAAGGGCCTGGGCGCACTTTTCACCTTCCACCAGCACCACCTGGCGAGCAGTCGCCATGGCTGGCTGGTTGTAAAGCGGACGCGGATCAGGCGCACGCCACATGCGTGCGCGCACATCCCAGGGCCTGAACTCCTTACGGCCAGGCTCGGGGTCGTAGCGGTACACCCGGGCGATCAATTCGCCCAGATGGGTCTGATAGTCCCAGGTGGCCGTGTACGGCCCCAGTTCATCCACCGGCTGTGACCGGACCTCGCGCCGAGGGTTGGAGGCCATGGGTGGCGCCACGCCACACCACTGGCGCACTTCATCCAGGAGGCGTGGGAAGTCGGTCCTGACCGACAGGTTGCGCGACATGGCCCAGGCATCGAACACATCACCGCCCATGTCGGTGGCGAAATCGAACCACAGGCCGCGTCGCGATCCTTCCATCTCCACCACGAGACTTTTGCCTGCAGAGCCGTCGATATCGCCGACATAGAACTTGCCTCCACGGATACGGCCCTGGGGGAAAAGGAACAGAAGGACCGACTCGAGCCTGTCGATCAGCGCCTGGCGCAGGGTCTCGACGTCCTCGACTGCCCCGGTGGTCCTGTCTGCTGCATCGTTGAAGTCAAAGTAGCTGGACTCGTGCATCAGGTCCCACCCCAGCAGCGTTCCTGCCATGAACAGAAGCGGCACTCCTGGTGGGTTGGCGTGGTCGAAAAACGGGGCAGCACCTCGCCCGCATCGGTGGCGCTGATGACGCGCACCGCCCGGTCGGACATGCGCTGCGCGAGCCCGCCATCGAAGGGCACCAACTCGAACCAGATTTCCTGAGTGTCCTTGTTGATGGCCGTGAACAGCGCCGGGTTCTCCGAGATCCCTGGAACACTGCCTTCCATGTACGCCTGGTAGATGGCCATCTGCGCGGCATAGACCGGCTTGGACTTGGACACACCGTTCTTGACCGTGTCCCGCCAGGACTTGTCATTCATGGTCTTGCACTCCCACAGCGCCGGGTAGCGCATGCCCAGCTCCGAGGGACCATCGTTCAGGATGCCGTCGACGTGACCCTTGATGCGGCCGCCGGCCACGGAGAAGCCAAACTGGCCGCCATGGGCCTTGCGCGTGTAGAGGTCAAAGCCGATCAGTCGCAACCAGCGGATGGCCAGGTCTTCCAGTACATGGCCCACCTCGAAGATGCGCAGCACGCGGCCGGAGAAATCGCGCCCCGGATCCACCGGCGTGCGGGTGTACTCAAACTGCAGCGCGCGTTCACATGCCACACCCAGCCGGGATGCGCCCAGATAGTCGCGCGGCGTCTGCCCATCACGCTCCAGCGCCAGCGCGTCATCGATGAGCGCACCGACTTGCTCATGAAATTTCGGACGGTGATTGAAGTCCAGCATCACGACCGTCCTTGCTGCCGGCCTGCGGCTTGGATGGCGATGCGCTGTTCCAGAAACTGCCGGTCGCGAGCGGCCATGCGCTCGTGTTCCTCGAGCATGCTGTCCTGGTACCGGGTGACGACCACATCAATGAGCATGAGCACCTCGTTCCGGCTGTAGTCAGCCAGTGGCCGCTGCATGCCGATGGAGCCGACGTACTCCCCCAGAGGGCCGAGGCAGGACTGCATGGCGGCGATTTCCATATCGCTGGGATCAATCATGTGTCCCTCCGTTTTGTTCATGAGCTTGGAGAAGGCCTCCTGACAGGGACGGCTGCAGAACACCCACTTGTCGTTGTGACGGGATGGGTCCGAGCGGGGCACACGCGGGTTGAACCAGCCGTACCCCTTGGCTTTGCGATGGCAGACGGCACATTTCACGCAGCCTCCAGAACTTGGTGCGCGTGGGCGTCGTTGGCCGCATTGACCAGCCGCACGATGGCATTGCGGTTGAAGCGGAACGACAGCAGTGCCGAGGCCTGGTAGCGGGTCAGGCCGAAGTCGGCCCTCAGTTCTGGCGGCAAGTACTGCAGTTGCTTCGGCGTGGGCGACTCGTTGAGCCAGCGCCGCGTCTTGTGCGCCGAGTCCTCCGACTCATGCTCGTTGAGCCAGTCATCGGCCTTGGCCATGCAGACGGTGCGTTCGCCAACGGCAAGCAGCTGCGTGGTGTGCCCCTTGGCACCGCCCACGGCGTGCCAGCGCCCGTTGAGAAAGAAGATGCCACCCCATGCATTGAAGCCGGTGGCCATGAGCGCGTCGTCACTGCCAAAGAGGTCGCACCAGCGGAAGTTGGATCGGCTGAGCAGATCGATCTCACTCATCACAAAGTGATCGAGCACCCCGCGTGATGGGTTGTCCTGCTTTTCCCAGACATGGCCGCACAGCGGGCACTCCATGACGGCCATCGGTACCGTGGCATCGCACTCCGGGCATTCCTTGGTGGGGGCATCGCCGAGGTTGTCATGGCCATCGAGGTTGACCTCCTGCTCCAGCGCGCCATGCATCAGACTTGCCGTGCCGAAGTCCAGGACGATGCAATCGGTCTTGACTAAGCCCGGAAACTCCTGCGGATCGACCGTGCGCAGACCACGGCCCACCATCTGAATGAAGGTGGACTTGTAGGAGCTGGGGCGCAGCAGGACCACGCACGAGGTAGGCGTGTAGTCGTATCCCTCGGTCAGCACGGCCACGTTGACGACGACCTGGGTGTTGCCGTTTTCATAGGCGGCCAGACGCTCCTTGCGCTCGTCATCGGACAACTCGCCGTGAATCAGGACGGACTCAATTCCTGCCCGATTGAAAGCGGAGCACACATCCGTGGCGTGCTCGACGGTCGAGCAGAACACGATGGTCTTGCGGTCGCGTGCCTTAGCCTTCCAATTGTTGATCACCGACTCGGTGACCAGCGTCTTGTTGAGGATGTTGGCAACCTCGTTCATGTCGAAGTCGATCGCAGTGCGGCGCACCTTGCGCAGCGCTTCTTGCGTGCCAACGTCGATCACATATGTCCGTGGCGGCACCAGGTGGCCGCTGGCGATCATCTCGCCCAGCGTGATCTGGTCAGCCACGTTGCTGAACACTTCGCGCAGGCCCTTGCCGTCACCCCGGTTCGGGGTGGCAGTCAGACCACAGATGGCCGCCTTCGGGTTCTTGACCAGCACCTGGTCAATCACCTCCCGGTAGCTGGGAGAAGCAGCATGGTGCGCCTCATCGATGACCAGCAGGTCCAGGGTGGGCAGCTGGTCCAGATTCGTCTTTCGCGAGAGGGTCTGCACCATAGCGAAGGTGGCGTTGCCATCCCAGGATTTCTCGTTGGCGTCGAACACCGACGTTTTGAGGCCCGGGTTAACGCGCTCGAACTTGCTGCGGTTCTGGCCTGTTAATTCGGTGCGATGGGCCAGGATGCAAGCCTTGGCATCGGGTTCAGCCAACAGGCTGCCGGCCACGGCCGACAGCATGATGGTCTTGCCCGAACCGGTGGGCGCAACGGCCAGAGTATTGCCATGCTCGCCGAGGGCCGCGAGGGTCCTCTGCACAAGCAGGGCTTGGCGGGGGCGAAGAATCATGGCAATTCCCCCTTACTGCGCCCAGCTGGGGCGACCCGGCACCGGCGCGCGACCGGTGGCCTGCGCATAGGCATTGGCACCACCACTACTGGCCGGCGCACTGGCTGCCCCCGCTGGCGCACCATTCATGTGAGCGGCGTAGTCCTTGTGCTCCGGCGTGACGGCCGACTTGATGACGCACTTGTCCTGGCCGTTCTGGTCCTTGTCCCAGTCCACCTTGCCAACGAACTCGATGCCCTCCAGGTCGGCGAAGCCGCTGATGCGTCGGGCGTTCTGCGCTGCCGGGCTGCTGTCGTTCGGATTGATGCCGCGTGCGGAGTTCAGGATGGCCTTGATGAAGGTCCGGCCCATATTGGTCCACTCGGCCCCCTTGGCGCTGTACAGGCCAATGAGCGACCACATCTTGCGACGGGCGAACGGGCCATCGAGCACCACGAACTCGCAGTTCAGATACACCGAGCCGGTGGTCATGCTGCGGGTCGCGTAGCCGCCGGTCCAGCCCTGGGACGGATCGTCATAGCCGCCAGGCTTGATGGTCATGCGCACGCGCACCACCGTGCCTTTGGGGATGAGGTCGTAGCTGGACTGCTCGGCGGCAGAGTTGAAATCGAAAAAGGTCATGATCAGGACTCCTGAGAGGAAACGGATGCCGTGGTGGCGGATGGGGTTGCGCTGGAAGCGGGCTCTGCGACACTGGCCTGCGGACGGGCAAAGTCCAGGCGCTCGCTGGCGGGACGTGCGGGGCCGGCGATCTTCTGCATGAGGCGCCCGAGGTTGGGCTCCTCCACTGGGTCCAGGCGACCAGAGCGGTCCTTGGCCGGGTAGCCCCACTGATTGAGCGTGTGGCACACGAATGCGCGATAGCTGCTGCCGTCGTCAGCCTTGACCTCGGCCAACGTGACCACCTCATCAACGATGCCGGGTAACTCCAGACCAGTCTTGGAGCCATCGATCTGCAGCGTGAAAACCCGACGGTTGAAATCGTCCAGGGCCTCGTTGAGGATCCCGACGAACCACACGTTCTTGCGGCGCGTGTGTTGCAGATGGGTCAGCCAGCCGATCATTTCCTGGCCCATCAGGCCGTAGGCGCCACGGCTGTCGGGCTTGCCGGTCTTTTCGGAATAGGCCTGCGGTTGCCCCTTGCACCATTGCAGGCACAGACGGCCGGCCACGGTGATCGAGTCAACGAAGACTGTTTCGTACTTGTCCAGAACGGCTGGATCACCGAAGCGCTGGCATACCGCTTGGTAGTGGGCTTCGCTGTAAGGTTGGTCCTCACGCAGGGCCGGGTTCGGCCCACCGATGAACACAGCGAAGTCGCGGCACTCCTGCCAGGTGCGGGGACGGATGGTGTCGCCGGCATAGCCTTCGACGGCCAGATCGCCGGCCTCCAAATCGAAGAACAACGTGGATGCCGGTGGCAGCGTCCAGAGCTGGGAGGTCTTGCCAATACCGGACTTGCCAACGAGGACACCCTTGACGCCACGGCGCTCAGCCAGGCGTTGGTCTGCAGTGATGATGGGAAGGCTCATTTCGACACCTCCTCGAACTCATCACTGAAGAACACCTCGGCCACGGTGTTGGTCCCAGCAGCGCCACGCTTGCGCGCCTGCTCATACAGTTCACGCAGCCCGCTCAAGCCACGACGTGCCTTGGCAACCTGGGCTTCGATGCCGACGATGGCAAAGGCCAGGTCGTCCAGCGTGGCGTCCTCAAGCGCGACGGTCATGTCATCCGGACGATGGCCATCAAGCGCCGGAACAAAGATTTCTTCAGGAAGCTCGCGCACGTACCATTCGGGACGCTCACGCAGCTTCTGGACAGTGGTTTTCTTTTTGAAGAACATGGCAATTACTCCTTCATGAGGGCGAGGCGGTACGAGGGCTTGCCGGTCTTGACCGTGCGTGCAGCCTCGAATGCGGACTTAAGGGTTTCGGGCCAGGCGTTGAACTTGGTCTCGCTCACGCGATAGGTGATTTCGACGTACTGCCTGGGGTCATCACCGCTCTCGGCAATGCGACGTGTCATGTCGGCCAGCCGGGTCTGGTCCCACTCAACTTTCTTGGGCAGATCTGCAGTGACGCGCACATCGCCGTCATCGAAATGCACGACTCCGGTATCTTTGCCAGCGTCGTGGCGCAGGTTGCGGGCACGCTCGCCCCACTTGAAGTCGATGGCCTGGTCGATGTGATCGCTTAGGGCTTTGCCAGCGGCCAACAAATCAGCGGCGGCGTTCTTGATGCTGAAGAGCAGTTCAGCCGGTTGCTGCGCCAACGTGCCTGCCGGGGTGGCCAGCACCTGTTCGGGCGTGAAGGTCAGATCGGTGCTCATGCCGCACCTCCGATCACTTCACGCGTGGATGTGCTCCGGCGCAGGCTGTCGACTTCGAAGGCTTCGATGTCTTCGATCCGATAGCGGACCTGGCCTTGCAGTTTGAGGAAGACGGGGCCGATGCCCTCGGAGCGCCAGCGCTCCAGGGTGGCCTCGCTCAAATCCCAACGTTCGGCAAGCTGCCGCTGGTTGAGATGACGGACGGGTTCTGAGGGTTGCAATTGAATCTCCTTGAAGGTGAAAAGGCTCTGTTTCGTGCGGCTTGGGAACCGCGCTAACCAGTGCTTGCAGTTTTTCAAGGCAGGTTCTGGAACCCGTTCGGCAGATTCGGCAGACAGGTTCTGCAAACCGAATTCGTGCGAACAAAATGCAAAAAACCCGGCTTCCTGCGGACAGGAACCGGGTTCTGGGGATGGGATGGGAAAGATTTAGCGGGTCAGAATAGGTCCGCGTCTTCAGGGTGAATGATCAACTCGTAGACCTTGTCGCCGGGCACGTACCTGACGAAGGCTTTGTAGACCTCGTTGTTCCGGCCGAAATACTTGGCCGGCTGAAACGGAAATGCATCGGAGCCGCATCGATCGGCGATCACCTTGCCTTCCAGGCGATGTGCGTGAGCATCCATCAAGGCCAACAGAATCTTCTGCTGCATTCCTTCCAGTTCGTACTTCTCGCCATCCACATAGGCCCACCCTTTGTGACGGACATGGCGCAACGATGTGACTGGTGCCGGTTCTTCCTCGGGCTGAGCAACCGTGGCCTCGGCCCTGTCATCGAAGAAGAGGAACACGTTCTGCGACATGCGCGCAATGGCGGCCAGATTCTTGATGTCGTATCCCACCAGCGGAGAGCCATCTGGCAAAGGCACATCGGTGCTGGTGATGATCTTGGCGGATTGGGCGGCATTGTCGGAACGGATCTGATCCAGCAGGTGACGCGCCACGGTGTGGTCATTCAAGTGCCGCGCGAAATACCATGTCTGCGCTTTGCCACGCTTGTGCTCATGCACACCCAGGCGCCACGAGATGTCGTTGTCGATGGCCTTGCGATTGGACGGCGTCAATTCCAAGCTGCTGACCATGCGATCGATAAAGCGTGACAGGCTGACAGTGTAGGTCTGGAGCAGCGCGCGATCGGCGTCGACTTCACCGCACTCATCGCAATACAGCAGGACCTGGTCGACACCCACGAAACGGACGACGCGGGCCATCTCGATCCCGCAGTCAGGGCAAGTGAGGTAGGAGAGTGCAGGCCCGAGCACCAGTAGGCGTTCACGAACAAGCTCGTGGCCACCCTCGCCGAATTCTCCACCGAGCAATGCCGCGCCGTTGATCGTTGGTTTCGATTGCTCCAGCAGGCGGCAAAGCACTTCCGTGGCATTGACCAGCTTGCCGCTCAAACTGCGGCCTCCTCAGCTTCGATCACATTGAGCGACTGCAACACGGCATTGGCGATGGGCTGATTTTTTTCGGACAGGTTCTTGATGGTGGACGACCCGGTCGAGTACAGGTCGAAGCTGAAACGCTTGGGCTTCTGGCCATCCACCGGTGCCAGGTACACGATGACCGATGCCCCGTCGAGGTTGTACTCGGTCTCGAATGAATGCTGGATCTTGAGCGTCTTGCGGGCCAGTTCGATCGCGTCATCCTGATCCTGCTCTGCCGATGCCTCAATACGAATGGCAACGCCCGTGCTGCCGCGTGGCCGGAACTGTGCGCGGCGCAGACGGATTTTCTCGACCCCAAGGGACGACAGATCATCGAAGGTCTCCAGGCCTTCGCGCAGTTCATTGAGCTTGAAGCGGGTCTTCTCGATTTCCTCAGGCTGGATCTCACGGCCAACCACATGCTTGCCGAACAACTGCAGCACGGTCTGGTGGTTCTTGGAACCGCCCTTGACCACGCTCTCGATAACGCCGGTAGCCGGCTGGTAGACAACTGCCGTTTCCAGGGCGATGCGTGTTGTCTGCCGGTTGAACTTGTTTTCGGTGAAGTGCGCCAGCGCCGTGATCGGACCTTCCACATAGATGGTCAGCTGCACACTACCATCAGCAGCATGGACGCTCTGCTCAATGTGGGTGCTTTTGCCCGCGCCAGATTTTTCGAAGAGCTTGGCCACCTCATGGCTGAACGCCTCCAACTTCTCCCGCTCGTTGGTCAGGTCCAGGCCAGCCTCGATGCGGTGCTTCTTCCAATACTTGCCGTTGGCCTTCGCCTGGAAGGCCAGATGCAACTCGACGTCACGGAACAAGTGATCACGGGCGTGAAACACCCACAGCGCCTGTTCGCGCGGGTCCCGACTGGCAAAAGCATCCAGCGCCTCCTGATCCGCAGCGCACGCCGTATGAAATTCATTGCTGGCCAGATCGTTGGACAGCAGATGCACGCGTCGCAGGTCGTCATGCCAAAGGTGCAAGTCTTGCCCAAGCGCGGACATTTCCTCGTCGGACATGCCGTCTGCACCCATCGACGCATGCAGCGCTTCGATAGCCGCATTGACCATGGCAGGCAACGTCTCGGGCGGACTATCCCAGTCAATGGTCAGGCGGGGGGCAATCGGATGCGCGTCTGTGAACTCGCGCAGCGTGGGCATCGAGACATGGCGCAGAAAGTGGGCTGGAGAAAAGATTTTCAAAGTGATGGGTCCTCATTGGTACTTGCGCACAAGGCCAACCAGGACGCCAAAAATCTCGAGCTTGCCGTTGGGCCGAATCACTGGGTAATTCGGATTGGCAGGCAACAGGTGATATCCGTCTTTGTCTCGTGCAAGTGTTTTTAGAGTGAATTGGTCATCAACGACCGCGACCACGATATCTCCCTGCGTGGCTTCGGTCTTGCGCTCCACGACGGCCAGATCGCCGTCATGAATGCCGGCGTCCACCATGCTGTCGCCTTTGACGCGAATGAGCACCGTCTTGTTGGGCTGCTGAATCAGGAAGCGATCGATGGTGATCTGTTCATGAACGTCGCTGTCGGCCGAAATTGGCATGCCGGCCGGCACGGGCTGGGTTGCAATGGCACGATCAAAAAATCGTTCGCTCGGCGCCCAGTCCCCATCGGAGGTGCGCTCCAGCATGCCCGTGCCCTCCAGCCGCTCCAGAACCTTCTTGACCGCCGACTTGGAGGCGAAGCCCAGAAGGCTCATCAGACGGGCGTAGGACGGCAACACCCGATGCTCGGCGTAGTAGCCCTGCAGCGTGGCGAGGTGTTCGTGGTCGTTGATAGCTTTCTTCACGGCACCCATTGTAGAGAACGTTCGTTCTCCATGCAACCGATGGCATTCGGAGTGAACTTTTGGTCTGGTTTTGGCAATTGCCCTCAACCTTCCGCACCTGTCCGAAACCTCCTGCTGGCCTTGCCATGGTCCCCTGGAGACAATTTTTTCCTTCGATCGTTGAACATCAAGGACTGGCAACCAATGCAAGAAATCAACCGCCGCCCGCCCGAATCCATAACCGTTTCAGAGCGCATGGATGAGGTGGCTGCCCTGCTGGCAAGGGGCATTTCCCGTGTGTGGGATCAATCTGTCGCGAAGTCCGCAAATGCGGCCTCCAAGAGCCATTTAGGACTTGGCTATTCCGGCCACCAGAGCGTTCATACGGACCCGTCAACCAAAGTCACGGAGTCCAAATGACCACCACGCAATCACCCTACGTCACGTCGCCCTCGGTGCTGGCGCAAATCGCCGGATTGCCCGACCTGTCGATGATCGACATTAAAGCGCTCTGGAAAGATCTGTTCGGCAAAGACACGCCGACCCACAACCGCCAGTTCCTGGAGCGCCGCCTGGCCTTCCGGCTACAGGAAATCGAGTTCCGCAAGATCGATCGCAACATGGTCGACCGCAACAAGCGCCGGATCCAGGCGATCATGGATTCGGGCCAGAACAAGAAACTGGAACGCGACTTCCATCTGATGGCTGGCACGCTCCTCACCCGCGAGTACCAGGGCAAGGAATACCAGGTCATGGCCACGGTCGACGGCCAATATGAATTCGAGGGGCGCCCGTACCGCAGCCTCTCGCGCATCGCCAAGGAGATCACCGGCACGGCATGGTCCGGCCCCGTTTTCTTTGGACTGAAGGCCAACGCACCGTCCAAGCCAGCCGCGAAGAAGGGAGCACGCAAATGAGCGAGGTTCTCAAACGCCGCCAGCGATGCGCCGTGTACTGCCGGGTCTCCAGTGACGAACGGCTGGACCAATCCTTCAACTCCATCGACGCCCAGAAGGAAGCCGGCCATGCCTACATCGCCAGCCAGCGCAGCGAAGGCTGGATTCCGGTGGCCGACGACTACGATGATGGCGGCTTCTCGGGCGGCAACATGGAGCGTCCCGCCCTGCGCCGATTGATGACCGACATCGAGGACGGCCGCGTTGACATCGTGGTGGTCTACAAGATCGACCGCCTCACCCGCAGCCTGGCCGATTTCTCCAAAATGGTCGAGGTGTTCGAGCGCGCGGGTGTGTCCTTCGTCTCGGTCACCCAGCAGTTCAACACCACCACATCCATGGGCAGGCTGATGCTCAACGTCCTGCTGTCTTTCGCGCAATTCGAACGAGAGGTCACGGGTGAGCGCATCCGCGACAAGATCACGGCGTCAAAACGCAAGGGCATGTGGATGGGTGGTGTGCCGCCGCTGGGCTACGACGTGAAGGACCGGCGCCTGATCCCCAATGAGCGGGAGGCCAAGATCATCAAGCACATCTTTACGCGGTTCGTTGAACTGGGCTCCACCACCAAGCTCATGAAGGAGTTGCGCATGGACGGCGTCACGTCCAAGGCCTGGACCACCCAGGACGGCAACGTCCGCGAGGGCAAGCTGATCGACAAGGGGCTGATCTACAAACTCCTGGGCAACAGGACGTACCTTGGCGAATTGCGCCACAAGGAAGAATGGTTCAAGGGTGAGCACCAGCCTTTGATCGAGCCCAGCACCTGGGAGGCCGTGCAGTCCGTCCTCAAAATCAGCCCTCGCACCCGGGGCAACAACACCCGGGCCACCATTCCATTCCTACTCAAGGGCATCGTTCAGGGCGCAGATGGGCGGGCCTTGACCGTGGCCTGGAGCCGTAAAGGCAGCGGCAAGCTGTACCGGTACTACATCCACACCCGTGAGAACAAGGAGCATGCCGGTGCGTCCGGTCTGCCACGGCTGCCCGCAATCGAGCTGGAGGCCAACGTGGTGGCGCAGATGCGCCGCATCCTGCGCGCGCCCGATCTCAAAACCCGGGTGGCCCAATACATGACCGCACGGGATCCGCTGGTCAATGAGGCCAGCGTATGCATTGCCATGCTGCAGATCGACAAGATCTGGGACCAGCTGTTCCCGGCCGAGCAAGAGCGCATCGTCCGCCTCCTGATCAAGAAGGTGGTGGTCACGCCCCACAACATCGAAGTGCAGTTCATGCCGAATGGCCTGGAGCGGCTAGCCGCTGAATTGAATCTGCCTGCCCCCAAAGAAGCAGTTGAGGTGGCCGCATGAACGAGATCACGATCAAGGCGACCGGGAAGGCCGATGTGGTCAGCGCCAGCAATGGCAGCATGAACGTGACCATCCCGATCAAGATCATCCGACGCGGCCGTCGCAAGGCTGTGACCTTGCCGGACGGCACTTCCGTGCAACCGCGTGCGTGGGATAACCAGCCCACCCCGATGCAGTTGGCCTTGGTCCGTGGGCATCGATGGCTGGCCATTTTGGAGTCTGGCAAGGCGCGGAACCTCGCCGAGGTTGCAGAGATGGAGGGGATGGACCGGGCCTACGTAAGTCGGATGGTGAACCTCACCACGCTGGCACCTGACATCGTGGCTGCCATCTTGGACGAGTCATTGCCGGACCACGTCACCTTGTTCGATCTAGCTTCTGGCACGCCATTACTGTGGGATGAGCAGCGGGCACTGCTTTGTATTTAACTTCGAAAAGCCGCGAACATTAAGCAAATCGCGGGTGACCGATGTGATCCGGGTCCCCTTGATAACGTGATCATTTGGATCTGCGCTGCCCAGAAGCTTTATGAGGTCCATGTACGTGGTGCTCCCCAAGTGCTTGAATTGCTGGCTCCACTAGCGAAGCACGCGACAGCCCCGACAGGACCCCACACGCCTCAACCGTACCGACACCCGCGCAGCTGTTTCGAAGATCGAGTAATTGCTTTTGCAAGGACTTCAGTTCTTTGATGCGGATCGTCACATGCTTGATGTGCTCATCGACCAAGTCGTTGATCACCGAGCAGTCTTGGGGCGGCGAATCCTTGAAACGCAAGAGCGTGCGGACCTCCTCCAATGTCATATCCAGGCGACGACAGTGGCGTACGAAGGACAAGCGCTCAACATGTGCTGGCCCGTAAACCCGGTAGTTGCCCTCTGTCCTGTCGGTTTGCGGCAGCAGGCCTTCGCGCTCGTAGTACCGGATGGTTTCCACTTGCGTGTGAGTTGCCTTGGACAGTTCTCCGATTTTCATAACAACCCCTTGGTCTGCTACATGCTCAGAATTGGAAAAATTCTAGCCCCTTGACACTAAAGTGGCTACAGGGTTTCTAATATCCACATGAGCCAAAGATCAGACATCCTCCCCTGCGCAGACCAACCGGAGCAGACCCCCGCCAGCACGTTCTGCTGCGGAGAGTCAACTTGCGCCTCTGCGTTGTCGCCCGTTCAAGACCCCAGCGTGGCTTCGTCAGCGCCGGTCGGGAGCAGATTTCGAATCGCCAACATGGACTGCTCGTCAGAAGAGTCGGAGATCCGACGAGCCTTGGACAAAGTTGTCGGAATCCATGGACTACATTTCAATCTTGGGGAGCGCGTCCTGACGATCAGTGCCGACGTGGTCGCCATCCCACCAGCTTTGGAGGCCATCAAGAAAGCTGGTTTCAAGCCGGAGCCCTTGCCCCAGGAAACTGACAACCATCAAGTCCCGGCCGGGTTTTGGTCATCGTGGGGAAAACTTATCCTGGCACTCGGCTTAGCGCTGATCGCCGAAGCGATTGCATTTGCATTTCCGACCAATCAATGGATCGCCGCCATCGGCATGGTCTTGGCGTTAGGTGCAATTTTCTTGTCGGGGTTTGGCGTGTACGCCAAAGGCTTGGTAGCCCTGCGTCAGGCGCGGTTGAACATTAATGCGCTCATGACGGTAGCCGTCACCGGCGCTTTCTTGATTGGCCAATGGCCAGAAGCCGCCATGGTCATGGCGCTATACGCCATTGCAGAAGCCATTGAAGCGCGCGCAGTCGATCGCGCGCGTGGCGCAATCAAGAGCCTCCTTGCCATGTCCCCCGAGTTGGCCGAAGTTCGGCAAAACGACGGCACATGGATTCGGATGAACGTCAAGTTGGTCTCGTTGGACTCGGTTGTTCGCATCGCTCCGGGTGAACGAGTTCCACTAGATGGCACCATCACCGTCGGTCAAAGTGCAGTGGACCAATCGCCCTTGACTGGAGAAAGTCTGCCCGTAGACAAGACGCCGGGCGACGAGGTTTATGCCGGGACGATCAACCAAGCAGCAGCCCTTGAAATCCGGGTCACGTCTCTGGCCTCTGACAGCACACTCAGTCGGATCATTAAAGCGGTCGAAGAGGCCCAAGCCACCCGCGCGCCAACCCAGCGCTTCGTAGATCAATTTGCTGCAATCTACACGCCAGCTGTCTTTGCTCTTGCACTGTTGGTCGCTTTGCTGCTGCCTTGGGTCGCAGGAGTCACATGGTTGCAGGCAATCTACAAAGGCTTGGTTTTGCTGGTAATCGCCTGTCCTTGCGCGCTGGTCATCTCCACGCCTGTCTCGGTGGTGAGTGGGCTGGCCGCCGGGGCACGGCGCGGTATTTTGATCAAAGGTGGCGTCTATCTGGAAGAAGCACGCAAAATTAAAGCTGTGGCTCTGGACAAAACAGGGACCATCACCGAGGGCAAGCCCAAACTTGTGGCATTTGAGGCTATTGCCTTGGATGAGCCCCGAGAACGCCTTGAGCGTTTGGCAAAGAGTCTGGCTTCACGCTCGGATCACCCAGTCTCGAAAGCGATTGCCCAGGGCCTGACTGAATCTACTCAAGAGGTCCTTCCGTTTGAAGCCGTTGCGGGTCGTGGGGTCCAAGGCGTTATCGACGGGCACCCCTACATCCTGGCCAACCACCGTTGGATCGAGGAGCGCAATCAATGCTCTCCAGAGTTGGAAGCTCGGCTCGCTGAACATGAGGGCGCAGGAAGAACCGTGACCATTCTGGCAAATCGAGATCGGGTGATCGCACTCTTCGCGGTGGCGGACACGATCAAAACATCGTCGACACAGGCCATCGCTCAATTGAAGACGCTTGGCGTCACACCCATCATGCTGACGGGAGACAATGCGCTGACAGCAAAGACGGTGGGACACAAGGCCGGAATTTCTGAAATCCGGGGCAACTTGCTGCCAGAAGACAAACTCAAGGCGATCGAAGAATTTCAGGGTCAGTACGGCGTGACGGCCATGGCAGGCGATGGCATCAATGATGCCCCTGCACTGGCAAAGTCAAACATCGGATTTGCAATGGGTGCGGCTGGAACCCATACAGCGATGGAGGCCGCAGACATCGTGGTCATGAACGATGATCTGCGCAGATTGCCCGAGACGATTCGCCTGTCCAAGCAGACCCATGTCATTTTGTGGCAGAACATCACTCTCGCTTTGGGAATCAAAGCGGTGTTCCTACTGATGGCTATCTTTGATGACGCCTCCATGTGGATGGCTGTATTCGCTGACATGGGTGCGAGCTTGTTGGTGGTCTTCAACGGACTGCGTCTTCTCAAGGCAGTCAAATGAGTGCTGTCATCCGGATACCATCGAACTGCAGTGGCCTCAGGAATCATGAGGTCAAGGACCTGGCAAGTGGCCTTCGAAGCCTAAAGCTACTATACTGTCAGGAATGAAAAAGTTCTTGGCAATCTTTTTGCTGGTTCTGTTGCCCTTGCAGTTCAGCTGGGCAGCAGTGGCTGGCTATTGCCAACATGAGGCCGGTGTGACTGCCAACCACCCTGGACACCACACCCACGACCATCAAGCAGCTGACAACCACGAATCTGGCAAAGATGGCACTGCATCAACTGGGGTACACCACGACTGTGCGACATGTCATCTGGGTTGCGCAGCTGCGCTGACCAGTGATCTGAAGACGCCCATAGCGGCAACGGGTCAGGACCATCGATCCGACGACCACGTCAACCCCACTCCGGCCCATACCGAGCGCCCCGAACGGCCGCAATGGCCCAGGCTTGCCTGATCGGCGAGCCTCGGGTTTCCACTTCCCTTTTTTCGAATCCCTTGTGCGCTGACGCGCGTGACGCATTGAGCGTTGTGCACTAAAGCCCGCGACCTTTGCGTCGCCGCTCGCTGATCTCCCTGGTTGTTTTCACCATTGGAGATGAGTCATGCGTTTGAGTGAAAAAAAGACAGCCCCCCTTCGATTGGTGCTGTCGGCCATTGCATTGAGTTGTGGAGTCCTGAGCGCCCATGCACAAGGCCATACCGATGCTGCGCCTGGTGGCGCAGCGTCATTGAAGGAAGTTTTCGAGACAGCCTGGCAGAGGCAACCCGAGGCACGCGCACTTCAATCGCGCCGTGACGCCGCGCAGGCCCAAGCCAAAGCCGCTGGGCTGCTCTCGCCTGAGGCACCCACACTGGAAATCAGTCAGCGATCGGACCGGACGACTGGCAACAACGGCGCGCGTGAAGCCGAGATCGGTATCGCGGTTCCCATCTGGCTACCCGGGCAGCGCACGGCCAGTGCCGAGTTGGCTCAGGCTGAAATCTCATTTGTTGAGCGCCGAGTCCTTGCCTCCCAATTGCGGCTTGCCTCTTCGGTCAGGGATGCCTGGTGGAGCTGGCAGCGTGCTCGGGTCGATGCAGAGCTGGCGCGCGAGCAGTTGACCAATGCCAGACGACTGGCCGCTGACGTTGCCAAGCGGACACAGGCAGGTGACCTGGCACGGTCAGACCAGCACCAGGCAGAAGGCGCCGTGGCTGCGGCTGAAGCGCTTGCCGCCCAGGCGCAGGCTGCATCAGCCGTTGCGTCTGCGCAGCTTGCTGCGCTCACGGGTGGGGTCGCTGCACCTGACTCGATCCACAACGGAACAGGTGAACCGTCACCTGTTCCGTCTCAAACTGCCCGTCATCCGCTGCTCGCAGAGTTGGAAGACCGCATCGCTGTTGCCGAGCGCACGGCCAATCTGATCAACACCCAAAAGCGCGCCAACCCCGAACTGACGGTCGCCACCACGCGAGACCGAGGAGCTTTTGGAGAGCGGTACGGCCAGACTGTGCTTATCGGCGTTCGGGTTCCCTTTGGCGCAGGCCCCAGGTATGACGCTCGTGTCGCGACGGCGCAGGCCGAAGCCATTGAGGTGCAGTCCCAACTCACCCTCGAGAGGGACCGCATTCAAGCCGATCAGCGCGGAGCTGCGT